>OGCL01001331.1_pt1 | contig 21554 bp, 17 predicted proteins | sample 1570041 | NCBI WGS metagenome assembly OGCL01 (sample SAMN06266162, study PRJEB24511) | hot springs metagenome | isolation source: Hot spring water | place: South Africa: Limpopo | collected 2015-06-22
GCAGTTGCAGTTTCCCGGGCGCAAGACGCTGTGGTGGCTGATCCTGGCCAGCTTCATGGTCCCGACCCAGGCGCTGATCATCAACCATTTCGTGCTGGTGTCGCAACTGGGCCTCATCAACACCTGGGCCGGTATCATGCTGCCGCAGCTGATCCATCCGGTCATCATCATCGTCTACAAGCAGTTCTTCGACCAGGTGCCGAAGGATTTCCGCGAGGCGGCGGTGATGGACAACGCCTCGGAGTTCGCGATCCTGTTCAAGGTCTACGCACCGATGAACTGGGGTGTGACGACGGCGCTGTCGATCGTGTTGCGCAACTGCCGGACGTTGCCGGGCCAGTAGTACTGGGCCAGCAGGTCGAGCGCGTGGGGCGGGTCGAAGTTGCCGATGGACGAGCCGGGGTAGAACACCAGCCTACCAGTGCGCGGGATGTCGTCGGGCAGGGCCACGCCCTGCGTCATGTCGCCGCCCACGGCCCGTGCATCGAGGCCCGGGAAGTCGTCACGCAGGCCCTGCACCGCCGCCTGCAAAAAGTCGGCCGAAATGTCCACCCCCACAAAACATGCGGGCTGCACCAGCCGGCACAGCGTGCGGGCCTTCTGGCAGTTGCCCGCACCCAGCTCGACCAGCGTGCGCCCCACCCCCACGGCGCGGGCAATTTCGGCCGCATGCTGCTGCATGAGCGCGGTTTCGGTACGTGTGGGGTAGTACTCGGGCAGGCGGGTGATTTCTTCAAACAGGCGGGAGCCGTGCTGGTCGTAGAAATACTTGGGCGAAATGCTCGCGGGCCGCTGGCTCAGGCCGCGCGTGATGTCGTCGGTGGGGCTGGGCAAAGGCATGGGTTGTGTCGAGGCGTCTCACGCGGCGCACATGCGCCGCTGGTTCATCCAACAGAACGGCTCCGAGGCCCTGGGGGCTCCCGCAGACCATCCCGCACCCAGGCGGGGGTGCCAAACAATCACCCCACCGCCAGCAGGCCATTGTGCGCCGCCTGGATGACATTGTGTGCATGCCATTTCCGCCGCAGCCCGCGCCTGGCACGGTGCTCCATTGCCATTTTTGTGGGCACTTTCGCCCGGGGCCCCGCTCCAACGCCGCTGTGCCCACCTTTTTTGCAGGAGTGCCCCATGCCCACCCGCACCGGTCCAACGCCATCCAGCCCCCGCCCTTGCCCCTCACCGGGCATCGACACGCGCCCCTCACCGGACTCGGGGCCCACGCGGCGGCGCCTGCTGCGGCAAGGGCTCTGGGGCAGCGCCCTGGTAGTGGCCCCGGCCCTGGTGCCCGCCGCCTTAGCGCAAGGGGCCTTGGCCCCCACGCCGCGCCAGACCGAGGGGCCGTACTACCCGGTCCGGTTCCCATCGGACAGCGATGGCGACCTGCTGCGCAACGGCCTGATGCGCTATGTGGATGGTCAACCCGTGTGGGTGGAAGGCCGGGTCACCGACACGCAGGGCGTGCCCCTGGCGGGTGGCACGGTCGAGATCTGGCAATGCGATGCAGACGGCCACTACCACCACCCTGGCGATGGTGACAAGGCCGCCCCGGCCTTCCAGGGCTTTGGCCGCGTGGTGCTGGGCCGCGACGGGCGCTACCGCTTCCGCACCATCCGGCCCGCGCCCTACACGGGGCGCACGCCCCACATCCACTTCAAGGTGCGCCTTCCCGATCGCGAGCTGCTGACCACGCAGATGTATGTGGCGGGCGACCCAGGCAACGCGAACGACTTCCTCTGGCGCCGCCTGACCGCGGCGGAGCGTGCAGCCCTCACAGTGCCGTTTTCGCCGTCGGCCGATGGCATGCGGGCCGAGTTTGCACTGGTGGTGCAGGCCTGAATGGCCGCCACCCACCACAATCCACTACCCCATCTGCCCAGCCCACCTTCTCCACCGCATGGATTCCGTCACCCAACTCGTTCTGGGCTCCGCCGTCAGCATCGCCACCCTGGGCCGCCGCACCGCCGTGTGGAAGGCCGCGCTCTGGGGCGGCATTGCCGGCACGCTGCCCGACCTGGACGCCCTCATCGACCATGGCGACGCCATTCTCAACATGGTGCTGCACCGCGCAGAAAGCCATGCCCTGCTCTACCTCACCCTGCTGTCGGCGCCGCTGGCCTGGCTGGTGTCGCGCCTGCACCGGGAGCCTGATCTGTTTACCCGCTGGTGGCTGGCGTTGTGGCTGGCGCTGGTCACCCACCCCTTGCTCGACTGGATGACGGTGTACGGCACACAGCTGCTGCTGCCCTTGACCAACACGCCGTACGCCGTGGGCAGCGTGTTCATCATCGACCCGCTCTACACCCTGCCGCTGCTATTGGGCGTGCTGCTGGCGCTGCTGCTGCGCCACGGGCGCGGCATTGCCTGGGCGCGCGCCGGGCTGGTGATGAGCACGGCCTACCTGGGCTGGAGCGTAGCCGCGCAGCAGATGGCCACGCAGCGGTTTCTGGCACACGCCCCGGTGCCGCAACTGGCGCCCGGCCATTTGCTCGTCACGCCCGCGCCCTTCAACACCCTGCTGTGGCGCGCCGTGGCCGTGACGCCCACGCACTACTACGAGGGCTACTACGGGCTGCTGGACGGCGACCGCCCTGTGCGCTGGACCGCCCACGAACGGGGCGCAGACCTGTATGCGCGCTACCAGGGCAACGCCCTGGTGGACCGTATTGCACGGTTCAGCCACGGCTTCTTCAAGATGAGCGAGGCCGGGGGGGAGGTCTTCATCACCGACCTGCGCATGGGCAACGAGCCCACCTACACCTTTCACTTCAACCTGGGCAGCCCAGCAGAGATGGCTGGGGGCCAGCGCCCGACCACCCAGCAGTGGCAACGGCCCGACCTGGCCACTGCCCTGCCCTGGCTGTGGGCGCGCATGTGGGGGGCGGATGTGGCGCTGGCACCACCACAGGCCGTGCGCGGGCAGCCATCGGGGAGCAGGCCATGAAGCGCAGGTGTACTGCCCAAAATTGCGGCATCTGTGCCTTGTGAAAGGGCTGCCTGCGGCCTACGCTGGGTCCAGACATCCCGACCACACCATGCCATGCCATGCCCTCCATGCCCCGCCACAGCACAAAGAGTCACAGGAACCAATGGCTCGGTAACGCCGACATCCGCATCAGCAACGTGAAACCCGCCACCGGTTGCGGGATGGCGGCATGACACTCGCCACCCTGCTGGTCTTCTCGCTGGTGGCACTGGTGGCCATTGCCACGCCGGGCCCCACGGTGCTGCTGGCGCTGACCAATGGCGCGCGCTACGGCGTACGCCGGGCCCTGCCGGGCATGCTGGGTGCGGTCACGTCCGACTTCGTGCTTGTAGGCGCGGTGGCGTTGGGCCTGGGCGCGCTGCTGGCCGCGTCGGAGTTCTGGTTCTCGGTGGTGAAGTGGCTGGGGGCGGCCTATCTGGCCTGGCTGGGATGGCGGCTGCTGCGCTCGCACGGGGGCCTGGATGTTGCATCCGCGGGGAGCGACCCGGGCGCTGGAGGGGCGGCAGCCACGCCGCGCAGCATCTTCCTGCGTTCGTTTCTGGTGGCGGTCACCAACCCCAAGGGCTATCTTTTCTGCTCGGCGCTGTTGCCACAGTTCATCAATGCCAATGCACCACAGTGGCCACAGTACGCGGCCATTGCGGTGGTGTTTGCCAGCCTCGATGCGGTGGTGATGCTGGCCTATGCGCTGGTCGGCGCGCGCGCCATCCGGCTGCTGCACCGCCGCGCCGTGCGGTGGCTGGACCGCTGCTGCGGGGGCGCGTTGCTGGCGCTGGCCGCCTCACTGGCGTTGTACCGCCGCAGTGCGGGCTGACCAGCGCCGCCGCAAAGGCGCTTGCCGGGCACAGCCCGCCATCGCCGGGGCGATGGCGGACGGCACCTCAGAAGCGCCAACCCAGACCCACGCCCACCAGAACAGGGTCTACCTTGAAGGTGCCCAGCTTGGCACCACCCGCAGTCACATCGGTCTTGATGAAGACCTTCTTCACGTCAAAGTTGAGGTAAAGATTCTTGGCCAGCGGGATGTCCACACCCACTTGCAGCGCAGGGCCGAAGCTGTTGCGGTCGATGTCCACACCGGCAGGCAGGTTCACGCTGGAAAAGCGCGTGTAGTTGAGGCCCGCGCCCACATAAGGTTTGAAGCCGGGGGCATCAAAGTGGTACTGCGCCAGCAGTGTCGGTGGCAGGTGCTTGAGCGTGCCGATGGCTGCGCCGCCGGCGCGCAGCGTGTGCTTTTGCGGCACCGTGAGGATCAGCTCGGCAGCAATATTCTTGTTGAAGAAGTACGTGATATCGACTTCAGGAATCGCCTTGTTGTTGACCGTGAGGCCCAGGGGCGTGCTGTCCTTGTTGGCGCTGTCCAGGTGCACCGCACGTGCACGGACCATCCAGGGGCCTTCAGCCTGTTGCGCCAGGGCAGCGCCAGAAGACAGGACACACAGGGCAGCTACAGCCAGCAGGTTCTTTTTCATGGTGATTTCGCATCGGTTGGACGGGGACGACCCCCGTGCATGTATTGAACCGTTGCACCTGCCCACCGGCCTTGCCTTAACTCAAGGCCCTGGTACTAACCCTTAGATCTACATCAAGGCATGCCCATTCTTAGAACGTGTTTACGATCTTACGCTGTGGACTTGCCGCGCAGGCGCTGCACCAGCGTGACACCGGCCAGCACCAGGCCCCCGGCCACAATGCCCACCACGGCGTTGAGCAGGTTCTCGGCCACCACCTTCCACACCCCGCCTGCGGGCCACTGGCCTGCTGCGTTGGCTGCGGCCTCGACGGCGTGGTGCAGCGCAGGCACGCCATGCACCAGGATTCCGCCGCCCACCAGGAACATCGCTGCCGTGCCCGCCACGGACAGGCCCTTCATCAGCCAGGGCGCCGCGCGCACAATGCCAGCCCCCAGCGCCCGAGCCGCGCTGCTGGCCTTGTTGCTGAGCCACAGGCCCAGGTCATCGAGCTTGACGATGCCCGCCACAAGGCCGTACACGCCGACGGTCATGATGATGGCGATGCCCGACAGCACGGCCACCTGCTGCGCGAAGGGCGCGCTGGCCACCGTGCCCAGGGTGATGGCAATGATTTCGGCCGACAGAATGAAGTCGGTGCGCACGGCGCCTTTGATCTTGTCTTTTTCAAACGCCACCAGGTCCACCGCCGGGTTCGCGTTGGCCTTGGCATGGCTTTCATGTTCGGCTGCGTCTTCATGCTCGGAATGCAGCAGCTTGTGGGCCACCTTCTCAAAGCCCTCGAAACACAGGAAAGCGCCCCCCACCATCAGCAGCGGGGTCACGGCCCAGGGCGCAAACGCACTGATGAGCAGCGCAGCGGGCACCAGGATGACCTTGTTGATCATCGAGCCCTTGGCCACGGCCCAGACCACCGGAATCTCGCGCTCGGCGCGCACGCCGGTCACCTGCTGGGCATTGAGCGCCAGATCGTCCCCCAGCACCCCTGCGGTTTTCTGCGCCGCCACCTTGGTCATCACGGACACATCGTCGGCCATGGCCGCACTCTTCTTGGCCGCCACTTTGGTCATCACGGCCACGTCGTCCAGAATGGTGGCGATATCGTCGAGCAGGGCAAGCAGGCTGCCAGAGGCCATGGGGAGTCCTTGGAATGGATGAAAAGCGCCGACTATAGCAATGACCCGCGTCAATCCTGCTGATATCAACGCCCCATGAAAAACGGGGCCGAAGCCCCGTTCCCAGTCACGCGTGCTGCCCGAACGGCAACCAGGGTCAGCCTACCCACTTGCGCGCGTTGCGCCAGATGCGCATCCAGCCGCTGTACTGGGCCTTGTCCTCGCTGGTCCAGCTCATCTGCACGTTGCGGAATACGCGCTCGGGGTGCGGCATCATGGCCGTGAAGCGGCCATCGGCGGTGGTCACGGCCGTCAGGCCACCCGCGCTGCCGTTGGGGTTGAACGGGTACTGCTCGGTCGCGCGGCCGTGGTTGTCCACGTAGCGCATGGCGGCAATCGCCTTGTCGGCGTTGCCCCGGTACTTGAAGTTGGCATAACCCTCGCCATGCGCCACGGCAATCGGCAGGCGGCTGCCCGCCATGCCTTGCAGGAACAGGCTGGGAGATTCGAGCACTTCCACCAGCGACAGGCGGGCCTCGAAGCGCTCGCTCTGGTTGGTGGTGAAGCGTGGCCAGTCTTGTGCGCCGGGGATGATGTCGGCCAGCTCGGCAAACATCTGGCAGCCGTTGCAAACGCCCAGGCCGAACGTGTCGGTGCGACCGAAGAAGCCCTGGAACTGTGCGGCCAACACCGGGTTGAAGGTGATGGACCGCGCCCAGCCAATGCCAGCGCCCAGCGTGTCGCCATAGCTGAAGCCGCCGCAGGCCACCACGCCCTTGAAGTCTTCGAGCTTGACGCGGCCGGTCTGCAGGTCAGTCATGTGCACGTCGAAGGCCTCGAAGCCCGCCTCGGTGAAGGCATAGGCCATCTCGACGTGCGAGTTCACGCCCTGCTCGCGCAGGATGGCCACCTTGGGTTTGGCAAGGTTGAGGTATGGAGCGGCCACGTTATCGGCCGCGTCGAACGTGAGGTGCACGTGCAGGCCGGGGTCGGTGGGCTCGCCTGCGGCCGCGTGTTCGGCATCTGCGTTGGCGGGGTTGTCGCGCTGCTGGCAGATCTTCCAGCTCACGGCGTCCCACACCTGGTGCAGATCGGCCAAAGGCGCGCTGAACACGGCCTTCGCGTCACGCCAGACCTGCAGTTCGCCCTTGCCAGCGTCGATTTCGGACGACACTGGGCGGGTTTTGCCCACGAAGTGGCTGAACTTGGACAGACCGTGCTCGCGCAGCACCTGCATCACGTCGTTGCGCTCTGCCGTGCGCACCTGCAGAAGCACGCCCAGCTCTTCGTTGAACAGGGCCTTGAGCGTGAGTTCTTCGCGGCGGGCGCTGACCTGCTGCGCCCAGTTCTTGGCGTCGCCGGTTTCCATGCGGCTGTCGTTGATGCCGTCGCCTTCGGTGACCAGCAGGTCCACGTTGAGCGCCACGCCCACATGGCCCGCAAAGGCCATCTCGGCCGCGGCCGCCAGCAGGCCGCCATCGCTGCGGTCGTGGTAGGCCAGGATCTGGCCCTTGGCGCGCAGGGCGTTCACGGCGTTGACCAAGTTGACCAGGTCTTTCGGGTCGTCCACATCGGGCACCACATCACCGCTCTGCTCCAGCGTCTGGCCCAGGATGCTGCCGCCCATGCGGTTCTGGCCCTTGCCCAGGTCGATCAGCACCAGGGTGGTGTCGGCCTCGGTGGCGTTGAGCTGGGGCGTGAGCGTGCCACGCACATCGGAGAGCGAGGCAAATGCGCTCACGATCAGGCTGACGGGGGAGGTGACCTTCTTCTTGTCCGCGCCTTCACTCCACTGCGTGCGCATGGACAGCGAATCCTTGCCCACGGGGATGGACACGCCCAATGCCGGGCACAGCTCCATGCCCACGGCCTTCACGGTTTCGTACAGTGCGGCGTCTTCGCCGGGCTCGCCACAGGCGGCCATCCAGTTGGCGCTGAGCTTCACACGCGGCAACTCGATGGGCGCGGCCAGCAGGTTGGTGATGGCCTCGGCCACGGCCATGCGGCCCGATGCGGGGGCGTTGATGGCGGCCAGCGGCGTGCGCTCGCCCATGCTCATGGCTTCGCCCGCAAAACCCTTGTAATCGGCCAGCGTCACGGCGCAATCGGCCACGGGCACTTGCCAGGGGCCAACCATCTGATCTCGGTGCGACAGGCCACCCACGGTGCGGTCGCCAATGGTGATGAGGAAGCGCTTGGAGGCCACCGTGGGGTGGGCCAGCACGTCGATCACGGCCTTTTGCAGCGGCACGCCGGTCAAGTCCATCGGTGCAAATTCGCGCACCACGGTCTTCACGTCGCGGTGCATCTTGGGCGGCTTGCCCAGCAGCACGTTCATCGGCATGTCCACGGGCAGCTTCTGGTCGTCGGCCGTGGCAGCAGGGTCATGCAGCACCAGCTGGCGCTCTTCGGTGGCCGTGCCGATCACGGCAAACGGGCAGCGCTCGCGTTCGCAAAAGGCTTTGAACTGCTCCAGCGATTCGGGCGCAATCGCCAGCACGTAGCGTTCTTGCGACTCGTTGCTCCAGATTTCCTTCGGGCTCATGCCGGACTCTTCGAGCTGCACGGCGCGCAGGTCAAAACGGGCGCCACGGCCCGCGTCGTTGGTCAGCTCCGGGAAGGCATTGGACAGGCCGCCCGCGCCCACGTCGTGGATGGCGAGGATGGGGTTGTTGCTGCCCTGCGCCCAGCAGTGGTTGATGACCTCTTGCGCACGGCGCTCGATCTCGGGGTTGCCCCGCTGCACCGAGTCAAAGTCCAGCTCGGCCGCATTGGTGCCGGTGGCCATGGAGCTGGCGGCGCTGCCACCCATGCCGATGCGCATGCCGGGGCCGCCCAGCTGGATCAGCAGCGAGCCAGCGGGGAATTCAATCTTCTTCGTCAGCTCGGCGTCGATCACGCCCACACCGCCCGCGATCATGATGGGCTTGTGGTAGCCGCGCTGCACGCCGCCTACGTTCTGCTCGTACTCGCGGAAGTAGCCGTTGAGGTTGGGGCGGCCGAACTCGTTGTTGAACGCCGCGCCGCCCAGAGGGCCTTCGACCATGATCTGCAGCGGGCTGGCGATGTGCTCAGGCTTGCCCACGGTGCTGCCCCAGAGCTTGGAGACGGTAAAGCCCGTGAGGCCCGCCTTGGGCTTGGAGCCCCGGCCGGTGGCGCCCTCGTCGCGGATCTCGCCGCCCGCGCCGGTGGAGGCGCCTGGGAAGGGCGAGATGGCCGTGGGGTGGTTATGCGTTTCCACCTTCATCAGCACATGCTGGGTAACGCTACTCTTTTGATAGCTATTAGCGCTTGATGGATGCGCGGTAGCAGCCATTTTTGCCACAAATCGCTCGACCTGATGGCCTTCCATCACCGAGGCGTTGTCCGAATACGCGATCACTGTGTGCTGCGGCGCCAGCTGGTGGGTGTTGCGGATCATGCCGAACAGGCTCTTGTCCTGGGCCACACCGTCGATGGTGAACTGGGCGTTGAAGATCTTGTGGCGGCAGTGTTCGCTGTTGGCCTGCGCGAACATCATCAGTTCCACGTCGGTGGGGTTGCGCTTGAGGCCCGTGAACGCGGTCACGAGGTAGTCGATTTCATCATCGGCCAGAGCAAGGCCGAAGCGGGTGTTGGCGGCTTCCAGCGCAGCGCGGCCACCGGCCAGCACATCCACATGCTCCATGGGCGCGGGCTGCAGTTCGGTGAACAGCGCGGCGGCGGCGCTGCGGTCGGCCACCACGGACTCGGTCATGCGGTCGTGCAGCAGGGCGGCAATCTGGCCCAGCTGCTCGGCGGTCAGCTCGGGCGCCTTGCCCAGCAGGCCCGCCTTGAGCGTGATGCGGTATTCGGTGATGCGCTCCACGCGGCGGATGGCAATGCCGCAGTTGCGCGCAATGTCGGTGGCCTTGGAGGCCCAGGGTGACAGCGTGCCCAGGCGGGGCGTGACGATGAGCACGGCACCGTCTTCGGGGCCTGCGTACGGGTCGCCATAGGTCAGCAGTGCTGCCAGGCGTTCTTGATCGGTGGGTGTGGGGGCCGCGTCGGTGGCGACCAGGTGCACGAAACGCGCTGCAATGCCACTGATCTTGGGGTGGATCGCCTCCAGGGCGGGTTGAAGTTGCTGGGCGCGGAAGGAGCTGAGGGCGTTGCCGCCCGCCAGCGTGGTCATGTGCAAGGTCACGGTAGCGGCCTGTTGGGGGATGTCAGGGGTAGAGGGTGGCTCCGGGCGCCAGCGTGCAGCCAGGACCGGAGCCCGCCATTTTACCGGGCATGGCCGCACCGCCTGCGTGGCGCGGGGGCCAATGGGATAATCCGGGGATGAGCATCACCATCAAAAGCGCTGAGGACATCGAGGGCATGCGCCTGGCCTGCCGCCTGGCCTCCGAAGTGCTGGACTACATCGCCCCCCACATCAAGCCTGGCATCACCACCAAGGAGATCGACCGCCTGGGCGCCGAATGCATGGCGCAGCAAGGCACCATCTCGGCCACCGTGGGCTACCAGCCGCCCGGCTACCCGCCCTACCCGGCTTCGCTGTGCACCTCGGTCAACCATGTGGTGTGCCATGGCATCCCCAACGACAAACCGCTCAAGAAGGGCGACATCGTCAACGTGGACGTGACCGTGATCACCAAGGACGGCTGGTACGGCGACAACAGCCGCATGTACCTGATCGGCGAATGCTCGATTGCCGCCAAGCGCCTCACAGCCCTCACGTTTGAGGCCATGTGGCACGGCATCGTGCAGGTCAAGCCCGGCGCCCATCTGGGCGACATCGGCCACGCCATTCAGAAGTTCGCCGAAGGCCATGGGTTCTCCATCGTGCGCGAGTTCTGCGGCCACGGTATTGGCAAGAAGTTCCACGAAGAGCCCCAGGTGCTGCACTATGGCCGCCCCGGCACCCTCGAAAAGCTGGAGCCCGGCATGGTCTTCACCATCGAGCCCATGATCAATGCGGGCCGCCGAGAGGTGAAGGAACACGGCAACGACGGCTGGACCATCGTGACCAAGGACCACAGCCTGTCCGCCCAGTGGGAGCATACGGTGCTGGTCACAGAAACGGGGTACGAGGTCATGACCCTGTCGGCCGGATCGCCCCCGCTGCCGTCCTTTGTGACAGCGACCAAGACCTGAGGTTACGGCGGGGCCAACCGCGCACCAGGCCGCCGCTCGCACAACTCTTGCATGGCTTTTTCATGGCCTCCCACGATACTTACCGACCATGACCGAACTCCATGCCCTACGCGACGCCTACCGCAGCGACAAGGCCGCCCTGCTGGCAGCAATGAAATCCACGGGTGCATCGACGCGAGGCATCCGCGTGCTGCTGCGCAAGCTGTCGTCGCTGGCGGGCAACCTGCTGCAAACCCTGTGGCAGCGAGCCCAGTTGCCCGACGACATGGCCCTGGTGGCCGTAGGTGGCTTTGGGCGCGACCAGCTGTTCCCCTATTCCGACGTCGATGTCCTGCTGCTGCTGCCCGATGGCACCGCGCCCGAAGCAGGCAGTGCATTGCGCACCAAGCTCGAAGGCTTCATCGGCAGCTGCTGGGACGCGGGGCTGGAGATCGGCTCCAGCGTGCGCACCGTGGCCGAATGCCTGGCCGAAAGCGCAGGCGATGTCACCGTACAGACCTCGCTGCTCGAATCCCGCCTGGTGTGCGGCAACGCAGCACTGTTCGCCGAGTTCCAGCGCCAGTACCGCGCGCAGATGAACCCCCAGGCGTTTCTGGTCGCCAAGACGCTGGAGATGCGCCAGCGCCATACCAAGTACGAGAACACGCCTTACTCGCTCGAGCCCAATTGCAAGGAGTCGCCCGGCGGGCTGCGCGACCTGCAGATGATCCTGTGGGTGGCACAGGCAGCGGGCCTGGGCCGCAACTGGAAGGAGCTGGCCGCCAGCGGCATGGCCACCGCCTTCGAGGTGCGCCAGATCGAGCGCAACGAAGCGTTGCTGTGCCTGATCCGCGCACGCCTGCATGCGGCGGCTGGGCGGCACGAAGACCGGCTGGTGTTCGACCTGCAGACGGCCGTGGCCGAGTCGTTCGGCTACCGTTCGCAGGCACCCGACGGCTCGCGCCTGCCCATGCGCGCCAGCGAAAGCCTGATGCGCCGCTACTACTGGGCAGCCAAGGCCGTGTCGCAGCTCAGCCAGATCCTGCTGCTCAACATCGAAGAGCGTCTGAACCCATCGACCCACGAGCCGCGACCGATCAACGAGCGCTTCTTCGAGAAGGCGGGCCTGATCGAGGTGGCCAGCGACGATCTGTATACCCGCGACCCGCACGCGATCCTGGAAACCTTCCTGCTCTACCAAACCACGGTGGGGCTCAAGGACCTGTCGGCGCGCACCCTGCGCGCGCTGTACAACGCACGCGGCGTGATGGACAGCGCCTTCCGGCGCGACCCGGTCAACCGCGACGCCTTCATGCGCATCCTGCAGCAGCCCTCCGGCATCACCCACGCCATGCGGCTGATGAACCAGACCTCGGTGCTAGGGCGCTACCTGTGGCCGTTTCGCCGCATCGTGGGGCAGATGCAGCATGACCTGTTCCACGTTTACACGGTGGATCAGCACATCCTGATGGTGCTGCGCAATGTGCGCCGCTTCTTCATGGCCGAACATGCGCATGAGTACCCGTTCTGCTCGCAGCTTGCGGGCGGGTGGGACAAGCCCTGGATCCTGTACGTGGCCGCCCTGTTCCATGACATTGGCAAGGGCCGGGGGGGCGACCATTCACAGATTGGCGCCGAAGAAGTGCGGCGCTTTTGCCGACAGCACGGCGTGGCCCGCGAGGACGCCCGGCTCATCGAGTTCCTTGTGCGCGAACACCTGACCATGAGCACCGTGGCGCAAAAGCAGGACCTGAGCGACCCCGATGTGATCGGCGCCTTTGCGCGCCGCGTGGGCAACGAGCGCAACCTCACGGCCATGTACCTGCTCACGGTGGCCGACATCCGCGGCACCAGCCCCAAGGTCTGGAATGCGTGGAAGGGCAAGCTGCTGGAAGACCTGTACCGCGCCACACTGCGCACCCTGGGCGGCCGCGCACCCGATGCTGCGGCCGAAATCGAAGCCCGCAAGCGTGAGGCGCTGGTACTGCTGGCGCTCAACGCCCTGCCCTTTGAAGCGCACAAGGCGCTGTGGGCCACGCTCGACGTGAGTTACTTCATGCGCCATGACGCGGCCGACATTGCCTGGCACACACGCCACCTATCGCGCCATGTGGGTACAGCCAAACCGGTGGTACGCGCCCGCCAGTCGCTCGCGGGCGATGGCTTGCAGGTGATGGTCTACGCGGCCGATCAGGCCGACCTGTTTGCCCGTATCTGCGGCTACTTCGACCGCGTGGGCTTCAGCATCCTGGATGCGCGCGTGCACACCGCCAACAACGGCTATGCGCTCGATACCTTCCAGGTCGTGGCCTCTTCGGCATCTGAACAGCCCGGGCACTACCGCGAGCTGACCCACATGGTCGAGAGCGACCTTATGCGCGTGATCGAGGAAGGCGGCCCGCTGCCAGAGCCCGCGCGCAAGCGGGTTTCGCGCCGGGTCAAGAGCTTCCCGGTCGCGCCCCGCGTCACCCTGCGGCCCGATGAAAAGGCCCAGCGCTGGCTGCTCGCAATCTCAGCCAGCGACCGTGCGGGCCTGCTCTATCTGGTGGCACGCATCCTGGCACAGCACCACCTGAGCGTGCAGTTGGCCAAAGTCAGCACCCTGGGCGAACGGGTCGAGGACACCTTCCTCATCCAGGGCCCCGAGTTGCAGAACAACGCACGCCAGATCCAGATCGAGACGGAGCTGCTGCGCGAGCTGTCGTCCTGACACCAGCTTGGCGCCTGCACCTCTGTCAGTCGTCTTCCGTAGCGCTGATTTCCGGGAACAGCACCTCGGTAAACCCGAACTGCGTGAAGTCCCGCACCCGCATCGGGTAGAGCTTGCCGATAAGGTGGTCGCACTCGTGCTGCACCACGCGGGCATGGAACCCTTCGACGGTGCGGTCGATGGGATCGCCGTACGGGTCGAAGCCGGTGTAGCGGATGCGGGACCAGCGCGGCACCTTGCCGCGCAGACCGGGCACCGACAAACACCCTTCCCAGTCCTCCTCTTCTTCGTCGCCCAAAGGGGTGATGACCGGGTTCAACAACACGGTCGGGGGCACCAGGGGCCGGTCCGGGTAGCGCGGGTTGCGGTGGTTGGAGCCAAAGATCACCAGTTGCAGATCCACCCCGATCTGGGGCGCCGCAAGGCCTGCGCCGTTGACGGACCGCATGGTGTCGAACATGTCCCGCACAAGAAGATGCAGGGCATCGGTGTCAAACTCGGTCACAGGCTGGGCCACGCGCAGCAGGCGCGGGTCGCCCATCTTCAGGATGGTGTGGATGGTCATTGATGGAGCAGTGATTTCAGCAAAGGCCAGCGCAAAGATGTGCGCACGGTTCACGGGGCCCATGCAGCATAGCGCGCGGGCGACCACTGCGCAGCACCAGCCCCATCACAATACCCCCATGGCCACGACGCCCCCAGACGACTCCATCACAGAGCCCCCCGAACCTTCGCCACGGCCCCTGCCTTGGCCCGCGCGCTGGCTGCTGCAGGTTTTTGCCGTGCTGTGCCTGGTGATGGGCGCCATCGGTGTGATTGTTCCCGGCCTGCCCACTACCGTGTTCATCCTGATGGCAGCCTGGGCTGCGGCGCGCAGCTCGCTGCGGCTGTACCGCTGGCTCTGGCACCACCGGCTGTTTGGCCCCCTGCTGCGCAACTGGGCCCAAGGTGGCAAAGTCAGCCGCCGTGCCAAGTTGAGCGCAGCCCTCGTGATGTCCTTGAGTGCCGTGGTGCTGCTGCTCACAGTGTCACGCCCGTGGATCGTGGCGGTGGCGATCGGGAGCATGGCCTGCGTCTTGGCCTGGCTGTGGCGTCGGCCCGAACCATCATGAAAACCCGGCTACAGCGCCCGAATGGCATCCACTAAATCGGTCCGATCACACAAACCCACTCCAAATGCTTTTTGGGCTGATTTTTGTGTATATAATCTAAGTCTTGTTCCTCGATAGCTCAGTCGGTAGAGCGCCGGACTGTTAATCCGTAGGTCCCTGGTTCGAGCCCAGGTCGAGGAGCCACTCTAATAGCCCTGCATCGTCATCCGGTGCGGGGCTATTTTTTTGCCCGCAGCGGCACCAACTAACACCCGGGGTCACATGCCGGACAATGGTGTCTTTGTGTTCTGCCACCATGCCCCCGCAACTGCCCTGGCTGGAAATCGAAGACCCCTTCCCCGCTCCCGCCCTGGCCTGGGGACCTGAAGACCCCGCACCCGGCCTGCTGGCTGCCGGAGGCGCACTGGACATAGAGCACTTGCGCGCGGCATATGCGCAAGGCACCTTCCCCTGGTATGGCCCCGGACAGCCCATCCTGTGGTGGGCGCCAGACCCGCGCATGGTGCTGCCAGTCGCCGAGTTTCGACTGCACCGCTCACTGCGCAAGACGCTACAGGCCTTCCGCACCCAGGCGCACTGCGAAATCCGCGTGGACCACGCCTTCAAGCAAGTCATCACCGCATGCGCCAGCAAGGAGCGTGAAGGCCAGGCGGGAACCTGGATCGTGCCAGAGATGGTCGAGGCCTATACCCGGCTCCATGCCGCAGGCCATGCCCATAGTGTCGAAACCTGGGTCCACGGAGAACTGGTCGGCGGGCTGTACTGCGTGGCGCTTGGCCGGGCGGTGTTTGGCGAATCCATGTTTGCCCATGCCACGGACGCCTCCAAAATCGCGCTTTCGGCTCTGGTGGCGCTGTGCCGCCACCACGGCATCGGCCTGATCGATTGCCAGCAGAATACCGGGCATCTGGCCTTTCTCGGCGGGCGAGAGATCCCCCGCTCCGAATTCCTTCTGCAGATCGAAAAGGCCCGCGTACAACCCGCCATCCGCTGGGAGTTCGAACCCGTATACTGGAATGAGCTGCTGCCCACCAAGACACCCAAGGCATGACGCAACTCAACGACCTCCCGCTGCAGACCCTGCAGTTCTATGCGACCGCCCCCTACCCCTGCAGCTATCTGCCGGACAGGCAGGCACGATCGCAGGTCGCAACGCCCAGTCACCTGATCCAGAGCGACCTGTACTCCGACCTGGTCGCCAAGGGCTTTCGCCGCAGTGGCATGTTCACCTACCGGCCGTACTGCGATGGCTGCCAGGCGTGCACGCCGCTCCGGGTACTGGCCCACGAGTTCAAACCCGATCGCAGCCAAAGGCGTGCTGCCGCCCGCCATGCAGGGCTGCAGGCGCGAGTGCTGCGCCTGTGTTTTGTGCCCGAGCACTACCAGCTCTACCTGCGCTACCAGAACGGCCGCCACGCGGGCGGGGGCATGGACCATGACAGCATCGACCAGTACACCCAGTTCCTGCTGCAAAGCCGCGTCAACTCCCGACTCGTGGAGTTTCGTGAAACTGACGCGTCAGGAGAGCCGGGCGCCCTGAAGATGGTCTCCATTCTCGATGTGCTCGATGACGGCCTGTCGGCGGTCTACACCTTTTACGAGCCCGAGCCCCACTGCAGCTACGGCACCTACAACGTCCTTTGGCAGATCGAGCAGGCACGTTCGCTGGGGCTGCCCCATGTGTACCTGGGCTACTGGATCGAAGCCAGCCCCAAAATGAACTACAAGGCTCGCTTTCATCCAAATGAGATCCGCACGGACGGCCAGTGGCATCGCATGCATGCGGCCCCGCCTCACGGCGCCTGAACACCTGGCAACATTTCACAAGGTAAGATGCAGCGGCTTTTGCTTCACTGCCGCCCATGAAAAAAATCGATCCCAGCATTCCCGTCAAACCCAGCGTTCAAGTGCTGGAGCGCATGTTTACGCTGATCGACGTGCTGGCCTCCCGTGAAGACGCAATCTCCCTCAAGGAAATCAGCGAAAAGACGGGGCTGCACCCGTCCACCACCCACCGCATCCTGAACGACCTGACCATTGGGCGGTTTGTGGACCGCCCTGAATCCGGCAGCTACCGGCTGGGTATGCGGCTGCTGGAGCTGGGCAACCTCGTCAAGGCCCGTCTGAGCGTGCGCGACGCCGCCCTGACCCCCATGCGCAACCTGCACAAGCTGATCCAGCAACCGGTCAACCTGAGCATGCGGCAGGGGGATGAAATCGTATATGTGGAGCGCGCCTACAGCGAGCGCTCGGGTATGCAGGTGGTGCGTGCCATCGGGGGCCGCGCGCCCCTCCATCTCACATCCACTGGCAAACTGTTCCTGGCGCTGGACGACCCCCAACGCGTGCGCGCCTACGCCACGCGCACGGGCTTGGCAGGCCACACACGCAACAGCATCACCCAATTGCCGGTACTGGAGCGCGAACTGGCGAAAGCCCGCCAGTACGGCATTGCCCGCGACAACGAAGAGCTGGAGCTGGGCGTGCGCTGCATGGCTGCGGGGGTTTATGACGACCAAGGGAAGCTCGTGGCCGGTCTGTCGATTTCTGCCCCCGCCGACCGGCTGGACGAGGGCTGGATGCCCAAGCTGCAGGCCACCGCCAACGAAATATCCCTGGCCCTGGGCTACGTGTCCACAGCAGACGCCAGCCACGACACAGCGGCAAGCAACCACGGCGACTTGCGCTGACTTCTGCGCCTTTCTCCGGTCTCCCCCTGCAGAAATCTGCAGAAACTCAAGCCACACCCCACGCCGCCAAGCGGAAGCGTTGCGAGCGGACGATCACCCCCTAAAAACAAAACACCCGATGGCAGCCCGCCAGTCGGGTGTTTTTTCAAGCCCTGGGGCAACGAAGCTGGTCAGCCGTTGCCGCCCCGCGCAGAGTGCAAAGGCGCAGCCAGTGTCGGCGTGGATTCCACCCATTGGCGCACCCGCTCAGCATCGCCCAGACGGCTGAACTTGCCCGCCGAATCGAGGAACACCATGATCAGCTTGCGCCCGGCCACCTGGGCCTGCATGACCAGACAACGTCCTGCTTCCGAGATATAGCCGGTCTTCTGCAGGCCAATATCCCAGGTCGGGTTCTTCACCAGGCCATTGGTATTGTTGTATTGCAGCGTTTTGCGCCCCACAGCCACTTCATAACCCGGCGACGTGGAGAGTTCGCGCAGTAACGGATCGCCATGCGCCACATTCACCAGGGTCGCCAGATCGCGGGCGCTGGACTGATTGCGACTGGACAGCCCGGTGGGCTCCACATACCGTGTGTCGGTCATTCCCAGCAGGCGGGCTTTGGCATTCATCTGGGCGACAAAAACCTCCAGCCCACCCGGATAGGTGCGGCCCAAGGCATGGGCAGCCCGGTTCTCACTGGACATGAGCGCCAGATGCAACATTTCGCCCCGCGTCAGCGTGGTCCCGACCGTCAGGCGCGAGCGACTGCCTTTTTCGGTATCCACATCGTCCTGGGTGATCGTCAGGGGCTCATCCATGGGTAATTTGGCCTGGGAAATGAGCATGCCCGTCATGAGCTTGGTCAGGGACGCAATCGGCAACACCGCATGGTCATTCTTGCTGAGCAGGACCTCGTGCGTATCCTGGTCCATCACCAGCGCTACGCTGGACTTGAGGTCCAAGGGATCGTTGACTTCATGCAGGCCTGCAATCTGACCAAACGACTGCTTGGCCGGCACAAAAGCCACCCGGGTGGGCGCCTTCGCCGTCTTGGCGGCTACCCGCACGGCCTTTGCATTGGTGTTGGCTGCCGCCTTGCGCAGTGCGACGGCACGCTTAGCGTTTGCCGAACTTACCTGCTGCTTTTTGGCAATGGATTTTTTTTGTTCGCCCGCATGTACCAGGGGGCTGACGAGGGCTGCACTCACGACGGCAAAGCCCAGAAACTGAAAAAATCGAGTCACTGCAGAGCGGTGGCGATGGTGCATCAAAGTGCTCCAAACGGTAAGAAGTGTTGAGCAGTGTACAGAATCAAAAAAAGTCGCGCAAGATCAATATCTTGCGCGACTTTCCCAGAAAGTGAGTGAAATTATAAGACGGTCAATCAGCCCTGTGCGGCCACGCGGTCGGCTTTACTTTGTAACTTGTTCAACGCGCTCAGATAAGCCTTGGCAGATGCGACCACGATATCAGGATCTGCCCCCACACCATTCACCACCCGGCCGCTGTTCTGCAGGCGCACGGTGACCTCCCCCTGGCTCTCGGTAGAACCGCTGATCGCATTGACCGAGTAGAGCACCATCTCGGCACCGCTCTTGACATGCGACTCAATGGCCTTGAGCGAGGCATCCACCGGGCCGTTGCCCTCGGACTCGCCGCGCACCTCCTGGCCATCGACGGTGAAAACAATGCGCGCGCGGGGCTGCTCACCGGTTTCGCTCTGCTGGAACAGCGAAACGAAACCGTACTGCTCCTTTTCGGCCGTCACGCTCTCGTCGCTGACCAGCGCCAAGATATCTTCGTCAAAGATTTCGCTCTTGCGGTCGGCCAGCTCCTTGAACTTGGCAAATGCCACATTGATCTCGGTTTCGCTGTCAAGCTGCACGCCCAACTCCTGCAGGCGCTGCTTAAAGGCGTTGCGGCCGCTGAGCTTGCCCAGCACGATCTTGTTGGCCGACCAACCCACATCCTCGGCGCGCATGATCTCGTAGGTATCGCGGGCCTTGAGAACGCCATCCTGGTGGATCCCACTTGCGTGGGCAAAAGCGTTCGCCCCCACCACGGCCTTGTTGGGCTGCACCACAAAACCCGTGGTCTGGCTCACCATGCGGCTGGCGGCCACAATATGCTGGGTGTCGATACCCAGATCCAGCCCGAAATAATCCTTGCGGGTCTTCACGGCCATCACGATCTCTTCGAGCGAGCAGTTGCCAGCGCGCTCGCCCAGGCCGTTGATCGTGCACTCCACCTGGCGCGCGCCGCCGATCTTCACACCGGCCAGCGAGTTGGCCACGGCCATGCCCAGGTCGTTGTGGCAATGCACCGACCAGATCGCCTTGTCGCTGTTGGGAATGCGTTCGCGCAGGGTCTTGATGAAGTTGCCGTACAGCTCTGGCACGGCATAGCCCACGGTGTCGGGCACGTTGATGGTGGTGGCGCCTTCGGCGATCACGGCTTCGAGCACGCGGCAGAGGAAGTCCGGGTCGCTGCGGTAACCGTCTTCAGGGCTGAACTCGATGTCAGCCACGAGGTTGCGCGCAAAACGCACGGATTGTTTGGCCTGTTCCAGCACCTGCTCGGGCGTCATGCGCAGCTTCTTTTCCATGTGCAGTGCACTGGTAGCGATGAACGTGTGAATGCGCGCGCTGTTAGCGCCCTTGAGCGCTTCGGCCGCCCGAGAAATATCACGGTCGTTGGCACGGGAGAGCGAGCAGATGGTCGAGTCCTTGATCGCGTTGGCGATGGCCTGAACCGCTTCAAAATCACCGTTGGAGCTGGCGGCAAAACCGGCCTCGATCACATCCACCTTCAGGCGTTCCAGCTGGCGCGCAATGCGCAGCTTTTCGTCCTTGGTCATCGAAGCGCCGGGGGACTGCTCGCCATCGCGCAAGGTGGTGTCGAAGATGATCAGTTTGTCAGCCATGTTGTTCTCCTGGTATCGGTGAGTGGGGACCCGCAACGTCAAAATTCTGGCGCCCAAAACAAAAGGCCCGTTGCGGGTGCATACGGGCCTTTGTGGAAAAAGTGTGCGCGTGCGCCTACTGTCTCCGCCCGTTGGGAGGTAGCAGTAGAGCCAGAGCAAACATGTTCATACAGCGCAATGTAGCACAACTGCGCTGCCGTGGCGGCTGTCACTTGTGCAACCCGCGTTCGTCCGGTTCGTCTGTCGAGGTGCTGATCACACTGCTGTGCTGCCCCTTGGCCTTGCGCCAGGCATACACGGCGTAGCCAGAAAGGCCATAAAAAACGAACACACCGAACAGCACGATGGGCGGATGGATGTTGATGATGGCGATGACCAGCGCAATCAGCACGATGGCTGCGAAGGGCACGCTCTTTTTCATCTGGATGTCCTTGAAGCTGTAGAACGGCACGTTGGTCACCATGGTGAGCCCCGAATACAGCGTGAAGGCGAACATCAACCAGGTGATCTGCGACCAGGTGAGCCAGGAATCCTCACCAGGCCGCACACCCAACTCTGTCATCAGCCAGATAAAACCTGCGACCAGCGCAGCGGCCGCAGGGGAAGGCAGGCCCTGGAAGTAACGCTTGTCCACCACCCCCGTATTCACATTGAAGCGCGCCAGCCGCAAGGCCGCACAGGCGCAGTAAACAAAGGCCGCGATCCAGCCCCAGCGCCCCAGACCCTGCAGCGACCACTCATAAGCAATCAGCGCGGGCGCAGCGCCAAAGGACACCATGTCGGACAGCGAATCCATCTGCTCGCCGAACGCGCTTTGCGTATTGGTCATGCGGGCGACACGCCCATCCAGGCTGTCGAGCACCATGGCGCAGAACACCCCCACGGCGGCCATGTCGAAACGACCATTCATCGCCATGACGATGGAATAGAACCCCCCAAACAACGCGGCCAGCGTGAACAGATTGGGCAGGATGTAAATGCCCTTGCGCCGTTTGCGCACCATCACACCAGGGTTGTCGGTGGATTCGTTGCCGTCATGCATCAAAAAAAGACCTCCAGCGCCCGCCCATCATGCGCAAGACGCTATTGAATTTATAGTGTTTCGCGTCTGCCTGCGGCGCACACAGGCCACCACACGCACACAAAGCGAAGGCCGCAGTGTAGCGCCTGCACACTGGTGCTCCCGGCAACAAAAAAGGCCACCGAGGTGGCCTTGGGATGCTTCGCTCGGAAGTATCAGTTGCGGGTCTGGTCAACCAGCTTGTTCTTGGCGATCCAGGGCATCATGGCGCGCAGCTGGCTGCCCACCTTCTCGATGCTGTGGTCGGCCGTGTTGCGGCGGCGGGCCGTCATCGATGGGTAGTTCAGGCGGCCTTCCTGGATGAACATCTTGGCGTAGTCACCGTTCTGGATGCGCTCCAGCGCCTTGCGCATGGCCTTGCGGGACTCCTCGTTGATCACCTCGGG
>OGCL01001332.1_pt1 | contig 21549 bp, 19 predicted proteins | sample 1570041 | NCBI WGS metagenome assembly OGCL01 (sample SAMN06266162, study PRJEB24511) | hot springs metagenome | isolation source: Hot spring water | place: South Africa: Limpopo | collected 2015-06-22
CAGAGTCAGCGCATCTCCCGCGCCATCGAGTGGCTGCGCAAGAATTTCGATCAGCCGCTGCGGATCGAGGAGCTGGCCCGTGAGGTGAATCTGAGCCCCTCGACCCTGCACCACCGCTTCAAGGCCGTTACCGCATTCAGCCCGCTGCAGTACCAGAAGCAATTACGCCTGCAGGAGGCTCGCCGGCTGATGCTGTGCGACAACCTCGAAGCGGCCGCGGCCAGTTACCGCGTCGGTTACGAAAGTCCATCGCAGTTCAGCCGCGAGTACAGCCGTCTGTTCGGCGATCCGCCGCAACGCGACATCGCGCGCCTGCGCCAGGCAGCGCAGAGTCAGGCCGCCTCCTGATCACCGATTTCCGTGGGAGGCGCTTCAGCGGCGAGCTTTTTCGTCTCATTTAGGCCGATCGCGGCTGAAGCCCCTCCCACGCCAGCAGCTACAGCCCCTCCTGCTTGACGATGATCTCGTTCATGATCTCCCGCGTCCTCCCGCCAATGGAAAGAATGCGGTTGTCGCGGTACAGGCGCTCGACCAGGGACTCGCGCCATGAAGGCCCAAATGCCGTTGCTAAAGCCCCATCTGCTTCGAAATGATCTCGTTCATGATCTCCCGCGCCCCCCGCCGATGGAGAGGATGCGGTTGTCGCGGTACAGGCGCTCGACCACCGATTCGCGCATGTAGCCCATGCCACCGAAGATCTGCACCGCCTCGTAGGTCACCTTGTCAGCGACCTCGGTGGCGAAGTTCTTGGCCATCGACACCTCCTGGATGGCGGGCTTGCCGGCCTGCATCCGGGCGCCCACGCGGTAGGCGTACTCGCGTGCCACATCGATCTGCGTGGCCATCTCGGCCAGCTTGTGGCGGATGACCTGATGCTTGCTCAGCGGCTTGCCAAAGGTCACGCGCTCTTTCACATAGGCCAGGCATGCGTCGAGCGCCATCTGCGCCGTCATGTAGGCCATCACGGCCAGGGCAAGGCGCTCGGCCTGGAAGTTCGACATGATGAGCATGAAGCCCGCGTTCTCGGGGCCGATCAGGTTGCCCACGGGCACGCGGCAGTCCTCGAAGAACAGTTCGGCCGTGTCTGACGCCCACCAGCCCATCTTCTTGAGGTTGCGGCCCACACTGAAGCCCGGCGTGCCCTTGTCGATCAGCAGCAGCGACACGCCGGCGTAGCCCTCACCGCCGGTGCGCACGGCCACGGTGTAGTGGTCGGCCCGCACGCCCGAGGTGATGAAGGTCTTGGCGCCATTCACGACGTAGTGGTCGCCGTCGCGCACGGCACGGGTGCGCAGGTTGGCCACGTCCGAACCACCGCCGGGCTCGGTGATGGCCAGCGCCATGATCTTGTCACCTCGCAGCACGGCCGGTGCCACACGGTCCTGCACCTCGGCCGAGGCGCCACGCCACACGGGCGGCAGCCCGATGTCCAGCGAGCCCAGGCTGGCCACGAGGCCGCCCGAGGTGCTGCGCATCAGCTCTTCGCTGACGGCCAGCTTCATGAACACGTCGTTTTCGGCTGTGCCGCCCAGCCGCTCAGGGTGGCCAATGCCCAACAGACCCAGCGCGCCCGCCTTCTGGTACAGCTCACGCGGGAAGCCGCCTTCTTCTTCCCACTGCCCAATGTGCGGCAGGATCTCTTGCTGCACGAAGCGACGGGTGGTGTCGCGCACCATCTCGTGCGTTTCGTTGAAGTAGCTGGTGTACGGAGTGAGGTTCATGGCGTCGTCGCAAAGCCTGGGGATAACCCGACCAGCGTAGTGACGCCAGCACGCCCGCACCATCGGTAGTTAACCTTAATCGTCACGCGTTGACGTTAACGTCACTTGACGCTAGAGTGTACGCATGAACACCTCAGCCCGTTACGACAGCGTCTTCCGTCCCGGCCTTTTTCAGGATCGGGTGATCGTGGTCACCGGCGGCGGCAGCGGCATCGGTCGCTGCGTGGCGCACGAACTGGCCGCGCTGGGCGCGACCGTCGTGATCACCGGACGCAACGAAGAAAAGCTGGCCCGGGTCAAGGCCGAAATCCTGGAAGACGGCGGTCGGGTCGACACCCAGGCGTTCGACATCCGTGATGAGGACCAGGTCAAGGCCGCAGTGGCCGACATCGTCGCGCGACACGGCGCCATCCACGGCCTCGTGAACAACGCCGGGGGCCAGTTCCCCTCGCCCATGGCAGCGATCTCCAAGCGGGGCTTCGACGCGGTGGTGACCAACAACCTCACCGGTGGCTTCCTGATGATGCGTGAGGTCTTCAATCAGGCCATGAGCAAGACCGGCGGCGCCATCGTCAACATGACGGCCGACATGTGGAACGGCATGCCGGGGATGGCGCACTCCGGCGCTGCGCGCGCCGGCATGGTCAACCTCACCAAGACGGCGGCCTTCGAGTGGGCATACGCCCATGTTCGCGTCAACGCCGTGGCACCGGGCTGGATCGCCTCCAGCGGCATGGACAGCTACGGCCCGGCCATGGCCCCCATGATCCGTAGCCTCAAGGACAATCTGCCCATGAAGCGCATGGGTCTGGAGGCCGAGGTCAGCTCGGTGATCTGCTTCCTGCTGAGCCCCGGCGCGGCCTTCGTCACCGGCGTGACGGTGGCCATCGACGGCGGCGCACCACTCAACAGCCCGGTGATGCCGCTGGCGCCACACAAGGGCGCGCCGCGCTACAACGGCTTCCACCGCGCCACGACGCCTAAGGTACTCGGTGAGGATGAGTCCTGACCGATCGGTCTTTTTTTAACCTCACAGGTAGCACCGTCATCCGGGGCGCCCTAGAATGCGTAGAGCTCTCACGGAGGTCTGCGCACCATGTCCCCTTTCGTGGCCGTCGCCTGGGCAGCGGTCTTTGTCTTTCTCGCCAAAACACTGGCCTGGCTGATTCAGCGCCGGCTGGGTAACGCCGGCATTGTTGACGGCATCTGGGCGTGGGCGCTCGGCGGCCTGGCGGTCTGGTTTGCCTGGGTGGGCACCGCGCCGACCGAGGTGCGCTGGACACTGGCCGCCATGGGCGGGCTGTGGGGATTGCGGCTGGGATGCTACCTCTGGTGGCGCAACTGGCGCACGGCCGAGGATTGGCGTTACGCGCGGCTGCGCGCCGAGTGGGGCCCGGCCGCACCCGTCAAGCTGTTCTGGTTCTTCCAGTTCCAGAACCTGTTCACGCTGGCACTGGCCGCCAGCGCTTTCATGCCGGCCGCTTACCGAGAGGGCTCCCCCGGGCCGGTGGCGCTGGGCTTGGCGCTGCTCATCCTGCTGACCGCCGTGGGGGGCGAGGCGCTCGCGGATGCCCAGTTGCGCCGATTCAAGGCGGATCCCGGCCGCAGCGCCGAGGTCTGCGACGTGGGCCTGTGGCGGCTCAGCCGCCATCCCAACTACTTCTTCGAGTGCCTGCACTGGCTGGCTTACCTGCCGCTGGCCTGGGGCAGCCCGCTGTGGCCGTGGGCTCTGATCGCGCCGGCCGTGATGCTGCTGCTGATCCTCAAGATTTCGGGTGTGCCGCTGATGGAAGCCGAGTTGGCTGTGCGCAAGCCTGGCTATGCCGATTACATGCAGCGCACGCGCATGCTCGTGCCCTGGCCCCGACGCCCCGCCTGAGCGCCTGATTGGAGTTCCATGATGCCCTCGCCCCGCCTCGTCTTGTCCTCTGCCGTGCGTGCAGCGAGCCTGGCCGTCTGGATGTGGGGCAGCACCGCCACGGCCCAGACCACCAGCGACACGGTGGTCGGCTTTGCGCGTGACCTCACCACCGAGCGCTACCTCTACACCGAGGTACATGAACTGAGTTCGGCGCCCGATGGCCGTGTGCTGAGCGGCGTCTCGCGCTACTTCGACCCGCAAGGCCGGGAAGTGGCGCGCAAGACACTGGATTACCGTTTTCACCGCACCGTGCCGCGCTACCGCCTCGACATTCCTGCCCAGGGCTATGCGGAGGGCATCGTGGCAGAGAACCCGGATGCCGTTGCCTTCAAGTCATACAAAGGCAAAGAAGAGCGGCGCAGCCTGCCGATGGCGCCGGCACCCGTGGCCGCCGATTCGGGCTTCAACCAGCTCATCATGGACCTGTGGCCGCGTATCCGTGCCGGGGAGACTGTCCGTTTCGGCTTGATCGTCGCAGGGCGTACAGCGCGCTACGAGTTCCGGGCACGCCGCATGGAAGACGTCACGATCCAGGGGACGGCAGCCACACGCGTGCGCGTCGAGCCGGACTCGGTGCTGCGCTTCGTGGTCGACCCCATCGTGCTCACCTACGACATCGCGGGCACGCGCTTGATGGTCTATGAAGGCGTCTCGAACATCCTGGACCCTGAGACCGGCAAAGTCTATCCCAAGGTGCGCATCACCTATGGCGGCCCCGCGCCGGCCGAGGCGCGCTGGCCGCGCCCTTGACGGGTCTTCCGACACCCCTGGCGTGACTGGTTCACCCTGCCGGATGGGTGTCGTTGAGTTGACGCAGACCCTCGACCACCGTCTGCAGGTTGTCATCAATCGAGGACAAAGCCTGGGCCACGCGCTCGGCATCGCCGCCTTGTTGCATGATCTCGCCCAATTGCCCGCAGGCCGACTGAAGGGGCTCGGCGCCAATGGTGCCCGCCAAGCCGCGCAGGGTGTGCAAGAGGCGAGTGCAGGTCTGCTCGTCGCCCTTGGCGCGGGCCGCACGCCACTTTGCGACGAAATCGTGCTCGCGCTGGGCAAACATCTGCAACATGCGGCGGTACAGGGCCTCGTTGTCCAGCGTACGAGCCAAGCCAGTGTTCACGTCGATGCCCGGCAGGGTCAGCCCATCCAGCGGCTGTGTGCGCGGCGCGCGGCGCGTCCAGCGCGCGAGCGCCCCATACAGGGCATCGACATCAATGGGCTTGGCCACGTGATCATCCATGCCGGCCGCCAACGCACGCTCACGGTCGCCCAGCAGAGCATTGGCCGTCATCGCGATGATGGGCAGGGCGCGCCATTGCGGCTGCGAACGAATCAGCCGCGTGGCGGTGTAACCGTCCATACCAGGCATCTGGCAGTCCATCAGCACCGCGTCGAACGTCTCCTGCTGCAGGCAGTTCAACGCACTCTGACCGTCGGGCGCCGCTGTCACCCGCACCCCGACGCGTTGCAGCAACTCCATCGCCAACTCGCGGTTGATGTCGTTGTCCTCTACCAGCAAAACACGCGCACCTTCGAGTTGAGAGGCGAAGCTCGCCACGGCAGGGGCCAGTGGCATGCCCCGCGCCAGACCCGCGCCGCCCGCCTCGACCGCAGTCGCCTGGCCCAACGCCCGGCGACAGGCATCCAGCAACCCTGGCGGGGTCACCGGCTTGCTCAACACCGCAGCCAGACTCAAGCCAGCCTGTTGCAAACGGGACATGACCTCCTCGCGGTTGAATGCCGTGACCATCAGCACCTGAGGACGATCATGGCCCTGGCTGGCGAGCGCCTGCGCACAGGCCACCCCATCGAGCCGCGGCATCTTCCAGTCCAGCAACACCAGCGAAAAGGGCCTCCCCTGCTCACGCGCTTGCGCCACAGAAACCAGAGCGGCCTCGCCATCTGGCGCCTCGGCCACATCAAAGCCCAGTCTGGAGGCCATGGAGGCCAGGATGTCCCGAGCAGACGCGTTGTCATCCACCACAAGCAGGCGCGCACCCGCAGGCAGGCTCAGAACAGGCGGCGGCGCCGTATCCGGTGCCAAACCCATGCGCAGCGTGAAGTGGAATGTGCTGCCTTGGCCCTCGACGCTGTCGACCTCGATGCGGGAACCCATCATATGAACCAGGCGCTGACTGATGGCCAGCCCCAGACCCGTGCCCCCGAACCGTCGGGTGGTGGAACTGTCGCCTTGCGCAAACGGCTGGAACAGCCGCCCACGTTGTGCATCGCTCATCCCGATACCCGTGTCACGCACGAAGAAGCGCAGCGTCACCCCGTCAGGCTGGCGCTCGATCACGTCCACGCCGACCACCACCTCGCCCTGCTCGGTGAACTTCACGGCATTGCTGGCGAGGTTGACCAGCACCTGATGCAGGCGCAAAGGATCGCCCCGCACGCCATCAGGGAGGTCGGGTGGCTGCACAAGCAGGACCTCCAGCCCCTTCTCATCGGCTTTGAGGCCGATCAGATCCGACACGGCCTGAAAGGTGTCAAACAGACTGAAGGGCACAGACTCCACGTCCAGCTTACCCGCCTCGATCTTGGAGAAGTCAAGGATGTCATTGATGATGCCCAGCAGCAGCTTGGCCGAGCCGTGCACCTTGTGAATGTAGTTGCGCTGGCGCGCATCGAGATCGGTCTGCAGCGCCAGCTGCGACATCCCGATGATGGCGTTCATCGGTATGCGGATCTCGTGACTCATGTTCGCCAGAAAGGCGCTCTTGGCCTCATTGGCCAATTCCGCTGCCTCCTTCTCGACAACCAACTGCTGGCTGTGCTGCTCCATCTGGCGCCGCTTGGCTATCTCTTCCTGCAACGACAGTCGCATGCGGTTGATGGCCGCCACCAGGGCATCGATCTCGTCATGCTGGCCGGCCCGCCGGTGTGCCAGCGCCAGCGGTTCGTGGAGGCGATCCAGCGACGCAGACGACGACCAACTGGCAATCCGCTCGAGGTGGCGTGTGATCAGTCGCCGCATGCCCACCACAATGGCGCACGCCAGCACGGCCGCGCGCACCAGTTCTGCCACAACGATGGCCAGAGCCATCTCGGTCAGGCGGCTGTACAGGCCGGCCAACGACACGGTCACCTGCAGGGTGCCCAACTGCTCGCGTTGCTGCGGCGCCACCGGATCAGCGTGATAGAGGGCGAACGTGCGCACCATGGTGGGCGCCTCCTCTGGCCCCGCGTGCGGATCGGCCTCCCTGGCACGCGCGACGGGGACGTCGAACGGCAGATCGCCCGCCACGCTGGCCTCGATCACGTCCGGCAGCTGCGCAATGCCCTGCAGCTGCTTGGTGATCAAGCTCTGGTCCAGCAGCCAGACGTGGGCTGACAAGGGCGGGACGTGGCTGTGCTCGATCAGCGCAAAGCTGTCTTCCACGGCCTGCAGACCCAGCCGGTAAGCCGACGCGATCTGGTAGGCCGCAGACACCACGGCCACCAGCAGGCTGACAGCCACCACCATCAGCGTCATGCGGCGCGAGATGAGATGTCGCATCATGGTTGCACCGACGGCTGCCAGCGCTGGCGGAAGGCGCGCATGGTACGGTCATACGCGCCGCTCGCATGCAGCGCCCTCAGCCCGCGCTCGAACACGTCGCACATGCGAAGCCCTTCCGGATGGGTCTTGGAAAACGCCAGCCAGAAGCTGTCCTGGCCCAGGGCCCCGACCCGAACCACCTGCCCTGCCAGCGCGGGTTGTTGCTGCAGTCGGTGGTAACCGGGCATGGTGTTGAGCAGGATGTAGTCCACCCGCCCAGCCACCAGCATCTGAATGAGGTTGCCGTCGGAGGCCGCGCTGAAACGCTGAATACGGGGATGGGTCATGAACGACGTCGGGTAGGTGTAGCCCAGCGTGATACCCACACGTTTGCCGACAAGATCCTGCTCCGCCAAGGGCCGCGTGGCCCGGCTGGATGGGCGCCCGAAGATGCCGAGCTCTTCTGTGAACAGGGGCGTGGGGTGCCAGCAAAACTGCGAGGCGTTGGACTGGGTGCGCGTCACGTTGAAGCAGCCCGCCGCCTTGCCCCGTTCGGCGTGCAACAGACACCTGGAAAACGGCAGCACATCGAACTGAACCGAGACACCTTGCGTGGCGAAGGCGGCTCGCACCAGCTCTGGTGCGAGCCCTTGCACTTCGGACGCGCCCTCGACGCGGTACGAGTATGGCGCCCAGTCATCTTCAGCAGCAATCGTCAGCGCGCCAGCGCATGCCGCCGCCGGGAACAGATGTGCCACGCCCAGCGCGGCTGCACACGCCACCCATCGCCACGTTCGCTGCACCATCCCTACTGCCATGAGGCCGCCTCCCGCCTGTACTGTAGCCAGTTTCAGGCGGTGAGATGCTCACGCCTTGGCCAGCGCCCCGATCTTGGCCGCGTCGCGCGCGAGCTCCTCACGTTGGGTGATACGCCGGAACCAGACCGTCACGGCCGACGAGGTCAACACGATGAACAGCGAGTACAGCACCGGAATCAGCAAGACCTCTTGCTGCTGGGTGCCCTGGAAGGTCAGCGTCACGATCAACACCGCCAGCGGGCCGTTCTGGATGCCGGTTTCCAGCGCAATGGTGCGCGAACGCCGGGCGTCCTGCTTCATCATGCGGGACAGGCCATAGCCCAGCAGGAAGCCGCACAAGCCCAACCCGATCGACCCGATGTACACCGGCATGCCCGTGCTCAGCAGCAGCGGCCAGTTGCGAGGCACCCAGGAGACGACAAGGAACAGGATGACCGCCACCCCCAGAATGCCACCGATCATCTCGACCACGGCGCCCACGTTCGCGTTCCACTTGCGCAGCGCGATGCCGATCACCGTGGGCACCAGCAGCACGAACAAGACCTGGATGACGTTGCCCGGCGGGATCTGCCACTGGCCTTCGATGCCCTGCGAGTAAAACGCCAGTGTGACCGGCACCATGACGATGGCCACCAGCGTGGACGACATCGTCATCAGGATGGACAGGCTGAGCGTGCCCTTGCTGAAGTAGGTGAAGATGTTGCTGGTCGTGCCGCCTGGCATGCAGCCCATCAGGATCAGGCCCACGGCGTAGGCCGGCGGCAGGCCCAGCGACTTGGCCAGCGCAAAGGCCAGAAAGGGCATCAGGCCGTACTGGCACAGCACCCCGACCAGAATGCCTTGCGGTTTGCGCAGCGCAATGGCGAAGTCCTTGAAGGTCAGGCTTGCGCCCATGCCGAGCATGATGACCATCATCATCAGGCCCAGCAACCGGGTTTCGAATTCGCTCAACATGATCAGGCCTCCTGCTTGCGTGCAGCCAGGACCTGCGTGCGCAGCTCGCGCCGCAGGATCTTGCCAATGGGGGTCTTGGGCAGGTCGTCGCGGAACACCACACGCGCCGGCATCTTGTAGCCCGTCAGCACGCCGCGGCAATGGGCCAGCAGCTCAGCCTCGGTCAGGTCATCGTCCCGCTTGACCACATAGGCCCACACGGCCTCACCCGTCTTCTCGTCCGGCACGCCGATCACGGCCGCCTCCATCACCTTCTCGTGCGCCGTCAGCGCATCTTCGATTTCGTTGGGGTAAACATTGAAGCCCGACACCAGAATCATGTCCTTCTTGCGATCCACGATGGCGAAGGTGCCGTGCTCATCCATCACGGCCACGTCACCCGTGTACAGCCAGCCGTCGCGGATCACCTTGGCCGACTCCTCGGGCCGTTGCCAGTAGCCCTTCATCACCTGCGGCCCGCGCACGATCAGCTCGCCCGGTTGGCCCATGGGCACGTCGTGGCCGTCATCGTCGACCAGCCGCACCTCGGTCATCGGCGCCGGGATGCCGATGGTGTTGTGACGCCGCGCGCCTTCCAGCGGCTGAAAGCACACGACGGGTGACGATTCGGTCAGCCCATATCCCTCGACCAGCGGGCAGCCCACCATCTGCTCCCAACGCTGCACCACGGCATGGTGCATGGCCGCGCCGCCGCCACCGGCCGCCTTGATGTGCTTGGGCGGATAGGCGTGGAACCACTCCTCGTTGAGCAGCGCGTTGTACAGCGTGTTGACACCGGTGAGCCACGTGATGCGGTAGTTCTCCATCGCCCGCTGCAGGTTCTGGATCGGCCGCGGGCTGGGCACCAGAATGTTGCGCGCGCCCATGCGGTACATGGACAGGAAGTTCACTGTGAACGCGAAGATGTGATACAGCGGCAACGCCGTCAACACCACCTCCGAGCCGCGGTCAATGTGGCTGCCCGACATGCCCAGCATCTGCTCCACATTCCACAGCAGGTTGCCGTGGGTCAGCATGGCGCCCTTGGCCACGCCGGTGGTGCCGCCGGTGTACTGCAGCAGAGCCAGATCGTCGTGCGTGAGCGCATGCCAGTAGGGTTGCGCCGGCTTGGCCACCGCACGACCCAGGGCCAGCGCCTCTGGCAGGGCCACCCCCTTGACACCATGCGCCGGTATCAGCCGATTCCAGTACTTCATCACCGCGTAGACGATCTGGCGCACCACCGGCGGGAAGAACTCGGGCACCCGAGTGAACACGACGTGGCGGATGTCCGTCTGGGGCAGGATCTCGGCCAGCTTGTCGGCAAACATGTCGACGATGACGATGGCCTTGGCTCCGCTGTCGCGGAACTGGTGGGCCATCTCGGTGGCGGTGTACAGCGGGTTGGTGTTGACCGCCACGCAGCCGGCCTTGAGCACGCCCAGCAGCGCAACCGGATAGCTCAAACAGTTGGGCATCTGCAGCGCCACGCGGTCGCCTGCAGCGAGTCCGAGCACCCCGCGCAGGTAACGGGCGAACGCGTCGCTCATCTCGTCGACCTGGGCGTACGTCAGCGAACCGTACATGCCATTGGGCATCACCGTGGTGAAGGCCGTCTGGCGGGCAAACTGGTTGGCCGCCTGGACCGCCATGGCGGCGATGCTGCCGTGAACCGGCGGTGGCAAATGCTCCGGGATCGACTGCCCATACTGCTGCTGCCAGGGCTTGAGATCGTAAGGAGAGGCGCTGGCGTTCATACCGTCCTTCTATGGTGTGTTAGCCGGGCTCCCGTGGCCCACGACGGGGCCGCCCGTGGTTGACAAAATTCCTCAGTCTTGTCTGAAAACCCAAGTATTTCAGCGTAACGGTGATAGGGAACGCCTCCGATACGGGATAACCCGAACGGTGTATGCAAGATGCGCCAGTCAGGCGGAACTTTTCCGTCTTAGCACTCACCAAGCAGGAGTGCTAATATCAGCCGGAGAGGATCCCGGAACCAAGGAGGCCCTGATGACCCTGACCACTGCCCTTGTCGCACGCGACCCCTGGAGTGTGGTGCCCTCGCTGGGCAATCTGGACGCGTACATCCGCGCGGTTCAGGCCATCCCGCTGCTCGAAGCCGACGAAGAGCAACGCCTGGCGCGTCGTCTGCGCGACGAGCAGGACGTGCAGGCCGCCTCCAGGTTGGTGTTGTCGCACCTGCGCCTGGTCGTCTCGATCACACGCCAGTATCTGGGTTATGGGCTGTCGCAGAGCGATCTGATCCAGGAAGGCAATGTTGGCCTGATGAAGGCAGTCAAGCGCTTCGACCCGGATCAGGGCGTGCGCCTGGTCAGCTACGCCGTGCACTGGATCAAGGCCGAGATTCACGAATACATCCTGCGCAACTGGCGCATGGTCAAGGTGGCCACCACCAAGGCCCAGCGCAAGCTGTTTTTCAACCTGCGCTCGCTCAAGCACAGCTTCAAGGGGGAGGCAGACGACGCCCATGTGGGCCGCGCCGCTTTCTCGGAAGCCGAGGTGCACCGCGTCGCGCAGGAACTCGACGTGCGGCCGGAAGACGTGGTCGAGATGGAGATGCGTCTGGCTGGTGCCGACGTGGCCCTCGAAGCCCCCGCCGACGACGATGGTGAGGGCCCGGCGGCTCCGGCAGCCTACCTGGCCGACGACGCCCATGAGCCCACCCGCATGATTGACGCCCGCCACCGCGACTGGTTGGCCAGCGACGGCATCCGCCACGCGCTGAGCACGCTGGACGACCGCAGCCGCCGCATCGTCGAAACCCGCTGGCTCAGCGTCAACGACGACGGATCAGGTGGCCTGACGCTGCACGACCTGGCCGCCGAATACGGCGTCAGCGCCGAGCGCATCCGCCAAATCGAAACGGCGGCGATGAAGAAGATGCGCAAGGCCCTGAGCGAGGCCGCCCGCCTGGGCGAGCCGATCGAGGCCTGAGCTTGAGGCCTAGGCGGCCACGACGCCCGTTGTTTCAGCCCTGGGCTGTGGGCAACCAGCCCTGCGCCGCCAGAGCCTGCTGACATTGCCCCGCGTCGGTGAACAACACGGCCCGCCACCCCAGTGCGCGGGCCGTTTCAATGTTGCGCGGGTGGTCGTCGACGAACACGGTGCGCGCCGGATTCAGGCCCAGGCGCTGCGCGGTGGTGTGAAAGATGTCCGCATTGGGTTTGACCTGCCCCACCTCGCACGAGAACACCCCGCCGCGAAACCGCTGCAGGAAGCCGTGGTGAGCGACCAGATGGTCGCGATACGGCGCCGGCATGTTCGACAGAAAGTACAGCGGCACGCCCTGCTCGGACAGTTCTTCCAGCCAGCCCACGGTGGGCTGGACCGGGGCGAGGTGGGGCGGAATGGCCGCCATCAGCGCATGCACGTCGGCCTCGGCCAGGCCAGTGCGCGCCGCGATGCGCCGCCCGACCTCGTCGGCTGGCAGCGCGCCACGGTCGAACTCCGACCACTCGCTGCCCGGTACAAACGACTGAAACACCGCCTGCGCCAGTGACAGCGCCTGCGCGTCGTCGCGCGCCAGGTGCGGCCAGACGGTCTGGATCAGGCGAGCGGGCTGCCAGTTGAACAGCACACCGCCGAAATCGAAGAGCACGGCCTCGGTGGTCATCGGGCCGCCCCGCGCAAGCGCGTGATCATGGCCGCGGTGGCCGGATCCAGCTCGCAGACGTCGCCATCAACCAGCCGCGGCAGCAGCTCTTTGCACATGGCCTTGCCCAGCTCCACGCCCCACTGGTCAAACGAGTTGATGCCCCACAGCGCCCCGCTGACAAAGGTGCGGTGCTCGTACAGGGCGATCAGCGCGCCCAGCGAACGCGGGCTGACCGTGTCCATGAGCAGCGTCAGGCTGGGCCGGTTGCCCGAGAACGTGCGGTGGCGGGCGATCACGTCGGCTGCCACATCGGGCGCCGCAGTGGGCGCCTGCTCCTGCAATGCCTGCTCGGTGGTCTTGCCCCACATCAGCGCCTGGGCCTGGGCCAGGCCGTTGGCCAGCAGCTTGAGGTGCTGCTCATCGAGCAGCGCCTTCATCTGAGGCGACAGCGCGGCCGCGTGGCGGTAGGAGGGCTGGCGCACCAGGATGAACTCCACGGGGATCACGTCCGAGCCCTGGTGCAGCATCTGGAAAAAGGCGTGCTGGCCGTTCGTGCCGGGCTCTCCCCAGACGACATCGCTGGTGGCATAAGGCAAGGGGGCCCCGGCCATGTCGACCGACTTGCCGTTGCTTTCCATGACCAGTTGCTGCAGGTAGGCCGGCAGGCGGCGCAGCCCGTGGTCATACGGACTCACGCAGCGGCTGGTGTAGTGCAGGCCATTGCGGTACCAGACATCGAGCAGGCCGAGCACCATGGGCAGGTTGGCCGGCACGGGCGCCTCGGCAAAGTGGCGGTCCATCGCGTGGGCACCGGCCAGCAGGGCCTGGAACTGCGCGCTGCCCAGCGCCAGTGCCACCGGCAGCCCGATGGCCGACCACAGCGAGAAGCGCCCGCCCACCCAGTCCCAGAAGCCAAAGGTGGTGTCGATGCCGAACTCGGCCGCTGCCGAGACATTCGTCGTGGTGGCCACGAAATGGCGGGCAATGTCGCGGCCGCCCTGCTCCACGAACCACTGGCGTGCCGCATGGGCGTTGGCCATGGTCTCTTGCGTCGTGAACGTCTTGGACGCAATGATGAACAGCGTGTGGTCGGGATGCACCCGGCGCAGCACCGAGGCCAGATCCTGTCCGTCGACATTGGAGACGAAGTGGAAGTTCAGCCCCGGATGCACGAAGGCATCCAGCGCCGAGACCACCATCTGCGGCCCGAGATCCGAGCCGCCAATGCCGATGTTGACCACGACGCGGATGTCGCCCGCTGCAGTACCGCCCGCTCGCGCGCGGATGCCGTCGGCAAAGGCCAGCAGGCGGTCGAGCACGGCGTGCACCTCGTCGCCGTGGGGGCCGGCGCCACGCGGCGCGCGCAGGGCCGTGTGCAGCACCTGGCGCCCTTCGGTCCGGTTGATGGGCGCCCCGTCGAGCATGGCGTCGCGCTGCGCGGTCAGGCCACATTCGGTGGCCAGGTCCATCAGGTGGCGCCAGGTGGCGAGATCCCAGTGGCAGCGCGACAGATCGGCCCAGAGTTCGGGGGCTGCCATGCCGAGCCGGCTGACACGCTCGGGGTCGTCTGCAAACAGCGCGCGCAGATCCAGGGTGGGGCCGTGCGCATGGGCGTGGCCCATCAGGGCTTGCCACGCCACGGTCTGGTCACATCGCGGATGGGCCATGTCGCGGCCCTCTCAGCGTTGCGCGTCGATCAGCGCGTCAAGCTTGACCGCATCGGCGGCAAACAGCCGGATGCCCTCGGCCAGTTTCTCGGTGGCCATGGCGTCCTCGTTGAGCTGGTAGCGGAAGGCCGCCTCGCTTAGCGGGGCCTCCGCCGGCTGCACGCTGGCCGGCGGCGTCAGACGACGCGTCACCGGCCCGTCCGCCTGCTGGAGCTGCGCCAGCAGGTCGGGGCTGATGGTCAGCAGGTCGCAGCCAGCCAGCGCCACGATCTGACCGACGTTGCGGAAGCTCGCCCCCATCACCTCGGTGCGCACACCGTGCTGCTTGTAGTAGTCGTAGATGCGGGCGACCGAGCGCACGCCGGGATCATTCTCGCCGGCGTTGGCCGCCTCGTCCCAGGCGGCGCCGGCGCTCTTCTTGTACCAGTCGTAGATGCGGCCCACGAAGGGCGAGATCAGGCGCACGCCGGCATCGGCGCAGGCACGTGCCTGCGCGAACGCGAACAGCAGCGTCAGGTTGCAGTGAATGCCTTCGGCTTCCAGCACGCGGGCGGCCTGGATGCCCTCCCACGTGGCGGCCACCTTGATCAGCACGCGCTCGCGGGGCACACCGGCATCGGCGTACAGCCCCATCAGCCCCCGCGCGCGGGCGATGGTGGCGGCCGTGTCGAAACTCAGGCGGGCATCGACCTCGGTCGACACACGGCCGGGGATGACCTTGAGGATCTCGCAGCCAAAGCGCACCAGCACCTGGTCGACGATGGCCGGCAGGCTGGCCTGGCGGTGGGCCGCCACGGTTTCGGCCAGCAAGGGCGCGTACTCGGGCTTCTGCACCGCCTTCAGGATGAGGGAGGGGTTGGTGGTGGCGTCCTGAGGGGCGAACTGCGCGAGCTGACGGAAATCGCCGGTATCGGCCACCACGGTGGTGACCGCCTTGAGTTGTTCGAGTTGAGTAGCCATGAGGGGCAGCCTGCCTTGCCGCTGGAATTGATTTATCGTTCCCTTCATTCTGTCTCGATTTTGATGACAAAGTTGCGCCTCCCCCTCAATGGGCGCGGCGGACGGCGTCCAGCACACATGTCCTTCGATCTCGTCTTCTTCGGCGGCACAGGCGACCTGACCTGGCGCAAGCTCATGCCATCGCTCTTCCAGGCATGGCGTCACGGCACCCTGCCGCCAGGCGGCCGCATTCTGGCGGTGGCCCGAGACACGCTGGACGACGAGGCCTACCGGGCCTGGCTGTACGAGCGCCTGCAAGAGGTCGAAGAGGCCAAGCGCCCCAGCCCCGAGGCCTTTGCCGCCTTCTCGCAGCAGGTGCATTACCTGCGCATGGACCTGTCGCGCGCCGAAGACTACGGGCTGCTGCAGCAATGGCTGTGCCGGGGGGATGCGGCCACCGTGGTGTTCTACCTCGCCACCGGGCCGCAGTTGTTCCCTGTGGTCTGCGAGCGCCTGGGCGCAGCGGGCCTGAACCGACCGCACATGCGCATCGTGCTCGAAAAGCCGCTGGGCCACGACCTGACCTCGGCCCAGGCGATCAACCGCGCCGTGCGCAGCGTGTTCACCGAGGCGCAGGCGCTGCGCATCGACCACTACCTGGGCAAGCCCTCGGTGCAGAACCTCATGGCCCTGCGCTTCGGCAACGTGCTGTTCGAGCCGCTGTGGCGGCGCGAAAGCATTGCCAACATCCAGATCACGCTGGCCGAGGGCATCGGCGTGGGCACGCGGGGCGACTTCTATGACCGCACCGGCGCGCTGCGCGACATGATCCAGAACCACGCGCTGCAGCTGCTGACGATGCTCGCGATGGAGCCGCCCTCATCGGCCGATGCCGACGCGATCCGCGACGAAAAACTCAAGGTGCTGCGCTCGCTGCGGCCCTTTGATGCGGCCAGCGTGGCACGCGATGTGGTGCGGGGGCAGTACCGCGCTGGCATGGTGGGCGGCCAGTCGGTGCCGGGCTATCTGGATGAAGCCAAGGTGCCGGCCGACAGCCGCACAGAGACCTTTGTGGCGCTGCGCTGCGAGGTGCAGAACTGGCGCTGGGCGGGCGTGCCCTTCTATCTGCGCACGGGCAAGCGGCTGGCGCAGCGCCATGCCGAGATTGTCGTGAACTTCCGGCCGCTACCGCACGCGATCTTTCCGGGGCGGCACCAACCCAACCGGCTGGTGATCCGGCTGCAGCCGGACGATGGGCTGCAGCTGCACCTGATGGCCTCGAAGGGCGCAGCCCATGCCGGCCAGCACCAGCACGAGGCCCTGTCACCCGTTTCGCTCGACCTGGATTTCGACCGGGCTTTCCCGGCCGAGCGTGTGGGGGCCTACGAGCGCATGCTGCTGGACGCGCTGGCCGGCCGGCTCAACCTGTTCGTGCGCTCGGACGAGCAGGAGCAGGCCTGGCGCTGGGTGGAACCGATTCTGGACGCCTGGTCGCAAGACGATCAAGGCCCACGTCCCTATGCGGCTGGCAGCTGGGGGCCCGCGGCGGCCACGGCATTGGTAGCACGGGAGGGCTTCAGCTGGCCCGAGGAGCAGTGAGGCAAGCGCTCTGCCTTTCAGGCGCACCGAGCGCCCGGCTCGCGCCTCATGCCGATTGCAACAACCCGTCGACGCCGTACAGGCGGGCCAGCTCACTGAGGCGGGGCGGCAACGACTGCACGGCAAAGGCCCGGCCCCGGGCCCGCGCCATCCGCTGACACTCCAGCAGCACCGCCAGCGCGCTGGAGTCGAACTGTCTCAGGGCTGAGCCATCGACCGTCAGCATGACACCAGTGGTCTCGCTGGCCGAGGCGGCCTGTTCCAGCGTCTGCTTGAAGAGGTCCAACACATGCGGTACCTCTGCATGCGTGATCACGGCGGGCAGCAGCAGCATGTCAGCCTGCCTTGCGGGCAGCCAGTTGTTTGTTGCGCTCGACCAGCTTGGCGATCAGGCCATCAATGCCCGAGGCATTGACCTCTTGCGCGAAGCTGCTCTGGTAGGTCTGAACCAGCCAGGCGCCCAGCACGTTGACGTCATAGATCTTCCAGCTGTCGCCCGAGCGCTCCAGGCGGTAGTCGATCTGGATGGGCTCACCCTGGCCGCGCACCAGCGTGCGCACCACGACCTCGGTGTCGTCGGCGCGCGCTCGCACGGGGCGGTACTCGACCGTCTGGTCCTTGATCTGCGATGCAGCACCGGCGTACGTGTGCAGCAACAGGGTCTTGAACTCCTGTTGCAGGCGCTGGCGCTGCTCAGGCGTGGCCTGACGCCAGCCGCGGCCCACGGCTGAAGCCGTCATGCGCTGGAAGTTGACGTAGGGCATGATCTTCGTGTCGACCAGCTGGGTCAGCTTGCGCAGGTCGCCCGACTGGATGCCCGGATCACTCTTGACCGAGGCGAATACGTCGGCCGTGATGACCTTGATGAAGGTTTCGGGCTCCTGCATGCGCGCCGCGGCGGCGGGGCTGGCCGAGGCGGCAGTCTGCGCAGCAGCCGGCACCGCAGCCAGGGCTCCTACGGCAAGGGCGGCGGCGGCCACCGCAGAGCGAACGGAGAGGGCGGCAATGTGAGACATGGTCATCCTTTCTTGCGGTTCACGGATACAACGTGTCGCCACCCCACGGGGACGACGCACGCGTGCGCAAACGCTTGTAAAGCTTCTTCAGGGTGTGGCGGACGGCGCGCTGCCAGCAGGCTCCGGCGCGTCGATCTCTTCTGGATCGTCCCGCCAGTCCTCATCCATCGGTTCATCGGGCGGATTGCCCTCGTAGATCAGGTTCTGACGCCTTTGCAGGTAGGCAGCGCGCATGAAGCTGTACTTGTCGAGCGCCACATCGTCCAGCAAATTCGATGCCCCCAGGTAGCGCGCACGGATGTCCACGACCTCCAACGCCTTGACGGCCATGGCCACACCGGGCTCAGTGGCAAGGCCGGATGCCGAGAAGTACATGTCGCCCGGGATTCCGACCGAATCCCGCAGCGTGGAAGGCCCCAACAGCGGCCACACGATGTAGGCGCCCGGTTTGACGCCCCACACCCCCAGCGTCTGACCGAAATCCTCATTGGGCTTGTCGATCTGCATGGGTGTGGCCAGATCGATTAAACCACCCAGGCCGAGCGTGGTGTTGATGCTGACGCGCATGATGCCCATCGCGCCGTCCTTCAGGCGCCCCTGAAGGAACAGGTTGATGGTCGACCAGATGTCGCGCAGGTTGCCGAAGAAATTGCCGACGCCGGTGCGTACAGGCTGGGGCGTGACATCGCGGTAGCCCTTGGCCACCGGGCGCACGACATGCGCATCCACAGATTCATTGAACGAGAAGACCTGCCGGTTCCAACCCTCGAGCGGATCGGGCCGCTGCGGCGTGGCGCAGCCTGCGACCACCAACACCACACCGACCAGTGCGGCGGCACGGACTGTCCTGACTGGACGAGCCGCTCGCACTGCCCACTCACTCGGAGACATGCCGCTCATGGCTTGGCTCCGCTGTTGCCGCCGCTGGCCGGGCCGCCTTCGGCCGCCTTGCTGTAGAGGAACTGGCCAATGAGGTTCTCGAGCACGATGGCCGACTGGGTGGCCTTGATCTGGTCGCCCTGGGCAAGGTTGTCTTCACCGAAACCGGCCTCCAGGCCGATGTACTGCTCACCCAACAGACCGGAGGTCAGGATCTTCGCCGAGCTGTCCTTCGGGAAGCGCACATCGCGGTTCAGCGTGAGAATGACTTCGGCCTGGTAGGTTTCGCTGTCAAAGCGGATGGCCTGCACCCGGCCCACGACCACACCGGCGCTCTTGACCGCCGCGCGGGGCTTGAGACCGCCGATGTTGTCGAAACGCGCGCTGACCGTGTAGCCCGGATCGAACGACAGGGTCAGCAGGTTGCCCGCCTTGAGCGCGAGAAACAGGATGGCGGCCGCGCCAATCAGCACGAACAGCCCCACCCACACATCGTGTTTGGATTTTTGCATCTTGTCAGTCCTTGTTGCCCGCGCTTGCGCCTCAGATCGAGAACATCATCGCGGTCAGCACGAAATCGAGCCCCAGCACAGCCAGGGAAGCCATCACCACCGTCCGTGTGGTCGCCAGCGAGACACCCTCAGGCGTCGGTTTGCACTCGAAGCCCTGCAGCAAAGCGATGAACGTCACGGTGAAACCGAACACCACGCTCTTTAGCAGGCCATTGCCCACATCGGACCACACCTCGACACCGCTTTGCATCTGCGACCAGAAGGCACCCGGATCGACCCCGATCAGCACCACGCCGACCAGCCATCCCCCCATGATGCCCACCGCCGAGAACACGGCCGCCAGCAGGGGCAAGGCAATCACCCCCCCCCAGAATCGCGGCGCCAGCACACGGCGCAGCGGGTCCACCCCCATCATCTCCATCGCGGCGAGCTGCTCACCTGCCTTCATCAGGCCGATACCGGCCGTCAGTGCCGTGCCCGCCCGGCCAGCAAACAACAGCGCCGACACCACAGGGCCCAACTCACGCACGAGCGACAGGGCCACCATCAGGCCCAGTGCTTCGCTTGAACCGTAGCGTTGCAGGATGTAGTAGCCCTGCAGGCTGAGCACAAAACCCACGAACAGCCCCGAGACGACGATGATGGCCAGCGAGTAGTTGCCGAGAAAGAACACCTGCTCGGACACCAATCGCGGCCGACGGAAGGCCGCTGCGAACAGCGTCACCATCTGCACGAACAGGCGCGCGGCATAGCCCACATCGACCAGCTTGCTTCGCACAGCCAGCCCCACGGCGGAAGGTCGCAACCAGCGCATCATCCCCGCACCCCGAAATCCTGACCGGCGTCCAGCGCCGGGTGATGAAACCGCACCGGGCCATCCGGCTCGGCGTGCACGAACTGCTTGACCAGCGGATCGGTGCTGGCGCGCATCTCATCCGGTGTGCCTTGTGCCACCACGCGGCCGTTGGCGAGCAGCACGACATGGTCGGCGATCAGGAAAGTCTCATCGACATCGTGCGAGACGACCACGCTGGTCAGACCCATGGTGTCGTTGAGTTCGCGGATCAGCCGCGCCGACACACCCATGGAGATGGGATCCAGCCCGGCAAACGGCTCGTCGTACAGCACCAACTCGGGATCGAGCGCGATGGCACGCGCCAGCGCCACGCGGCGCGACATGCCGCCCGATATCTGGCTGGGCATCAGGTCGCGCGCCCCCCGCAGCCCCACCGCATTGAGCTTCATCAGCACCAGGTCGCGGATGATGGCCTCGGGCAGACGGGTGTGTTCGCGCAGCGGAAAGGCCACGTTCTCGAACACCGACAGGTCGGTGAACAACGCACCGAACTGGAACAGCATGCCCATGCGCCGCCGTGCGGCCATGAGCGCATCGCCGCTGAGGGTGGCCAGATCACGCCCGTCGAACAGCACCTGGCCCTTCATGGGCAACAACTGTCGCCCGATCAGGCGCAACACCGTGGTCTTGCCGCCCCCTGAGGTGCCCATCAGCGCGATCACCTTGCCACGGGGCACGACGATGTCGATGTCCTCGAGGATGATGCGGTCGCCATAACCACACGTGACGCCGCGCAGCACCACCAGCGCCTCGGCAGGCGGGGCGGATGCGGCAACATCGGACGAAGGTGGGGTCAATTCAGACATGCGAAAAAAAGAAGGGCCGGTGACACACCAGCCCTCTGAATCATAGGTGATTCGCGTCGCCCTTGCCTGCCGCCCAGATGGGTGGGCGCAACAGGCAGGGGGATCAGCGCGGCAGCGTGGTGGCGCCCATCAGGAACGCGTCCACCTCGCGGGCGGCCTGACGGCCTTCACGGATGGCCCACACCACCAGCGACTGGCCGCGGCGCACATCGCCGGCGGCAAACACCTTGTCCACGCTGGTGCGATAGCCACCGATGTCGGTCGAGGCCTTGGCGTTGCCACGGCCGTCCTTTTCGACACCGAAGCCATCCAGCAGGGTGTTGACCGGGTTGGTGAAGCCCATGGCCAGCAGCACCAGATCGGCCTTGAGCTTGAACCGGCTGTCCGGCACCTCCTGGATCTGCACGCGGCCGTCGGCGATGCGGGGCGTGTCGGCGAGGCCGAAGAGCTCCTGCAGCTTGCAGGCCAGCACCGGCCGCTCGCCGTGCGCATAGGTGATGGGCCGCTCCATGCCCGAGGGCACCGTGATGCGGCGCGGCGCCAGGGCGTCCATCTTCTGGCGCAGGGCCCAGTCGAGGCGCGATTTCAGGGCGTCACCCAACTGCTCTTCCGAGAGCGCGTCCAGCCGCGTCTTGCCCTGGAAGGCGGGCTTCAGCCAGTCATCGAGGGTCGCCATGAGGCCTTCGTCGCTGACGTCAGGCCAGTCGAGCTCCGGCACCCACTCGCGCAGGCAGCGCAGGCGCTCCAGCCACTGCTTCAGGCCGTCCGTCCATGGCAGGGCC
>OGCL01001334.1_pt1 | contig 21519 bp, 21 predicted proteins | sample 1570041 | NCBI WGS metagenome assembly OGCL01 (sample SAMN06266162, study PRJEB24511) | hot springs metagenome | isolation source: Hot spring water | place: South Africa: Limpopo | collected 2015-06-22
TCACCTGAAATAAGATAACCCCTCCCCACCTCCCCTTAACATAAGGGGAGGTTACCCACTCAATACCCGGAAGAACCTTAAAATATTTTTGGATAGGCTTACCTTTCGCATTCATATAAACCTTCTCTTCTGGAGTTGTCAATACAGTAGGATATGGTGAATTTATAAAAATTGGGTTAAAAAAGAAGACCTTCTGAAAGAAGGAGTTGCCGTGTCCCCGCTTCAAGATTTTTATAACGTATTGAACTCGTTGGAACGTCAGACGTTAGAAACACTCACAACACCGACGAAGATTCAGGCCTTTCTTGACGAAATGCCATACAGCACAGAACCGATTTACCGTTGTCCTCTTCGGGTTCTCCGCGAGCAAAAAGCCCACTGTTTTGATGGGGCCCTGTTTGCAGCGGCAGCCCTACGACTGTTAGGCCATCTCCCGCTTATTTTGGAGATGGTTCCCAACGGCAGAGATGACGACCACCTTCTGGCTTTATACAAACGAAATGGCTGCTGGGGGGCAGTCGCCAAATCGAATTTTGTTGGATTGCGGTTTCGGGAGCCTGTTTATCGAAGTCTGCGGGAGCTGGTGATGTCCTACTTCGAACAGTTTTATAATGTGGTGCGGGAGAAGACCTTAAGAAGTTATGGACTTCCTCTCAATTTGAAAGCCTTTGATCGGTATAACTGGATGACGAGCGATGAACCTCTCGAGCAGATTGCACTGAGGCTGGATAGGGTTCGGAAGATTCCCCTTCTTACCCAGCCGATGATCTCAAACCTTTCGATGGTAGATGAGCGGTCCTATTGTGCCGGATTGCTCGGATCGAATCACGCGGGTCTATTCCAACCCGATCGTGATCACCCATAATGCGCCTCATTCTTCAACCCAGATAAAATCGGCGATCTTTGCCCGCTCTCTCATGGCGAGCCCTTCTGTTGCCAATGCCGTTACCATGACTGCGATTTTTATCTTCGGATGGTTCTTTTTCAACTGATAGGGAATACCTAAATGAAAATCGGAATGGAAGTGTCCGCAGCAAAAGAAGATGCGGCGATCTAAAAAAGGGTCGAGCGAAGCCGCCATCACGGCATCCTTTAAAACTTGAGCCTTAAAGAGACCATCCACGGGCATACCTTTCATGGGAGCAGAATGATCCATCGTCTCCATCGAGGCGGCAAAAAGTTTGTAATAGGTTTTTGATTGGAGATAGACCCTTTTGGGAAGGTAGACCCGGTCCTCTCCCACCACCTCAGGCGAAATGGCATTTGCCATTGACACTGCTGCAGCCGCTCTTCGGGGGATGTTCGCCGCAATCACGGGAATCTTTTTCTTCTTTGCAAATTCAATCAGTGGACGATAGTCCCTTTTATAATCTGGCCAAGGGCGGGACTTCCTCAGAAAAGTCTTTTCAGAGATTTTCCCTTTCAGGTAGTCATTGAGGATTTCCTGCACGTCACGCTCAAACATCTCCAGGGCAAGGACGATCTTTGGATCTCGCTTGGCGAGGCCTTTGAGGACAGAGAGCTCTGCATTGTGAGACATCCGGGATCCATGTTCCTCTCCGAAAAAGACGATATTATATTCCAGAAGCATATCAAAAGCGTCATTCAAATCGTAGAGGAGCCCTTTTTTCATTAAGTATGGCATGGAGACCTCCTAATTTATTTTGATCCGTCCAAAGAAGAAACGGCCTGCTTTCAGGAAGACCCAAACAGAAATCACCACAAGAAGAATGAGGCAGAGAATGGGGACGAGAATGGCCAGAAGGGAAGTCGTCACGGCCCCCACTGCTTCAAGAGTGGAAATGAGAGGGTTTCCTAAACCCCCCGTAAGTGCCGAGGTTTTGGTTCGAAGTGCAACGGTTGTTCCCTGGATGATGGCGGCTGCCCCTCCGCCTGCAATAATCGCCAAGGTCCATTTTAAAAATGGAGATAGATCCGTCACCAAGGAAGCGGTCACAATCGTTCCAGAAATGATCGCAGCGGGAGACGCAATAAGATCCAACAGATGATCTAACCAAGGAATGTAGTAGGCGAGGATCTCAAGAAGGGTTGCGGTTCCAAAGGCAATGGTTGCAGGGTAACTACCGATCCATTCAAAACCAGGAGCCAGCCGTAGAAAACCGTTGAGTGCGGCGATATTGATGGCCAGTAAAGGGATAAATACCCTAAAGCCACATGCGGCACTCAAACCAATCCCTACGGCGATTGCAAGTAATGTTTCAGCACCCAGTTTTGGTGATTCCTTTTTTGACCATTCCCCTTAGAAAGGGATTACTTCACTGTGATCAGATCTTTGATCTTGTTAAACTCCCCCTGTTTGATTCCTTTCACCTTCATGATATCTTCTATTTTTTCATAGGGTCGGCCCTCAATAATCGCCTGGGCTTTCACAGGTCCAATGCCCGGAAGGGCATCAAGCTGTTCTTTGGTTGCGGTATTGATGTTTACCTTTTGCCCCGGAGCCAGTTTGACAGATGGAGCGGGTTGCTTGTGAGCCACGGCAGGAGTTTTCATTGCGGTGGTTTCTTTTGCGGGTGCAGCCGGGGTAGAGACGTTGCTCAAAGATTGTTCCTTAGCAGGGGTTACGGTTCCAACCGTCACAAGAGGTTTCAGGGTCTCAATGGTTTTTGCGGACAGGCCGGCCTTGGAGAGTTCATCTGCCGATTTGTAAGGACGGTTGGCCACAATCTTCCTTGAGGTTGCCGGACCGACTCCTGGAAGGGCCTCCAGCTCTTGTTCTGAAGCCTTATTCAAATCAACCAGGGTTTTTTGAGTCTGTCCAAAAGCGGTTGATGGGTTGACGAGGAGAGAGAGGGTTAACATAAACCCCAAAAAAGCCAATCCTATGCAGAATGACAGAATATTCTTCATCTGTTTTTTAATAAATCCTCCTTTAATGTGGATTTCCTAAAAGTTATTACAGCATTTTTTCGTTGTCAAGAAAATATTTGGAGATTTCTGGTTTTTTTCAGAAATCTCATTTAACCTCTTTTTCTTCTATTTAGAACGAGGGCATTTCCCAGAAGGACAATCGAAAAGGCAGAGCAGATCCAGGCAAAGACATCGCCGTAGAGGGTGTAGAAGGTTTTTTCTTTCGATAAATGGATCATTTCATTTATCGCCTCTTCTGTGAAAATTCCTCCCTCCTTCACGATTCTTCCCACCGGATCAATAAAGGCGCTGATACCTGTGTTGGCTGCTCGGGCGATGAAGACCCGATTTTCGATTGCCCTAAAGGTGGCGATGGTAAGATGCTGGCGGGGTGCAGAGGTTCTTCCAAACCAGGCGTCATTGGTAATGGTGACCAAGAAGTTTGCTCCTTCCTTTACAAATCTGCGGCAGAGGTCCGGAAAGATGATCTCAAAGCAGATGAGGACTCCGAATTTTCCCTGAGGGAGGGTGAAGTTAAAGGTCTCTTTGCCGGGTTTAAAGTTCCCGATCCCTTCTCCCAGGGAGCCAAGAGGAATATATTCTCCGAGAGGTACATACTCGCCATAAGGGACCAGATGGATCTTATCATATTTCCCTTTCACTTCACCGGAAGGAGAAAGCAGGATAGCGCTATTATAATGATTCACCTTTCCTCTCTCGATTTTATAGGAGGGGGTTCCGAAAAGTAGGAAAGCATCGGTCTTCTTTGGGATGTCAAAAACCAAGGGGCGAAACTCCATTGCATCTTGAAAGAAGAAAGGGGTAGCTGTCTCAGGCCAGATGATAAGATCGGGTTTTCTTTCGGCTACCCTTAAAGAGAGCCTTTCATAGATTTTCATGGTCTCTTTCTGAAAGGATGGATTCCATTTGATTGACTGGTCAATGTTTCCCTGTACCAACCCGATCTTAAGGGAAGGATTCTGAATGGTCTGTCGGTCTATGATCCCCATTCGATAATATCCATAGAGCAGAAAGCCCAACAGGGAGAGGATGGTGATCGCCACTTCTCTGAGAGGAAAAGCCCTTTTCGACCACTGTTGGAGCACCCTGTAAAGGGAGGCATTCACCAGGATGATGACAAAAGAGAGGCCATAGATTCCGGTGATATCTGCCATTTGAATAAAAGGAAGATTCATATATTGAGAATGGCCCAAGCTGGCCCAGGGAAAACCAGTCAGAAAGAAAGAACGAAGATATTCCAGAGAAACCCAGAGAAGGGGTGCCAAAAGAATGGTTTTCCATCCGAGTCGTATCTGGATGAATCGGTACAAGAATGTAAAAGTGGCCACGAATAGGCTGAGGTAACCTACCAATAATAAGAGGATGAGAACGCTTGGTATCACAGGTACGTTCCCGTAGTTGTGAACCGCTACAATAATCCAGTAAAGAATCCCAAGGAATGAGACGAAGCCAGTGAGAAATCCATACTTAAAACTGCTCCATAACCCCTTTTCTTCAATAGCATAAAAGAGAGGAACAAGGGCAACCCAGGCTAAGAATTCGAGATCGAAGTTGGGAAAGGAGAGGATGATGAGAATTCCAGAAATGAAGCCCAGAAGGAGATCTCTTTTTTTCATGGCTTCCATCTTAAAGAATAATCATATCAATTTCAAGGAAGTTTTAATTGGAACGATCCTGCTTCCTGCCAAAACGGGATAGAAGGGGGTAAAAAGCAAAATAACATGATATAGAGTAAACCTTAACGTTGCAAAAAAACTTAAAATCGATAATTTAAATTCAAGCCGCATTTTTTAAAGCTTCAAAAAATTGTAGCAAATCTTCTTTGACAGCGGCATTTTGATTCATCGTGAGGATCAATTTCTCATGGGGATGGGTGAGCCTTCCTGCTCGTTGCAACAAATGATGCCGGATGGTCCCCAACTCTTCAAAAGCCCATAAAGCACTCCGCTTCTCTGTCGTCCCTCTGCTTTTGGGCTTGGTCACCATCTGTAACTCACGGGTCAGATTATGGGCCATAATGTAAGCCCTCAGATAAATCTGATTGCCGCAGAGGCATCGGACCGCCATGTAGTCCATCTGGCCCTGGGATTTCATCTCCCCAAATATCTTTTCCTGATACCCCCGGCCATGATGAAATCTCAACACCTTCTTCATGGTCGTCTGCTTGTTCGTCACAATCACCGTAAACTCATACCCGTATTCTTGGGGAATGAACAGATCCAATTGGATCGGCCCCTTATAGATCTTTCTGCACGTTTGACAAATCAACAAAAACCGGTACCGGCTGCTCCAACTCCTGGGCTTCCAAGGCGTCTCGAAATAGGACCAGGTCTCATCAAAACACCTCCAACACCTCCGTTGCTCAACCATCCCCTTAAGCTCCACAAAACGCTCAAACGGAACCGAAAGGCTAAATTCCACCCCCTCTTTATCAAGCAACGTCACGATTTCGTCGCTAAAAAAAAACAATGTCCATCCGAATCTCGATCTTCACCCACGGCAATTCTTGATGCAATATCCGAATACAACCAAACACAAACGCCTTGGCCCCATGGGAATCATGGACATTTCCAGGACGGTGATAGACGTCAAAGACCTGCCCCGTCTGAGCAATGGTACAAAACAAGGGATAATAACTCCAGGCCCCCTTCTTCCTCCTGTTAAACCCGACCGCCGTCCCTTCATTCGATCTTCCCTGCGTCCAATAGACCGACCCATCAACATCCAATGTCAACCGATAGAGACCGATCTTTTTGAGCCTTTCGATCACCAAAGCCCGGCACAACTCCCGGAGCTTCCCGATGCTTTCCCCATCCACACTGGCCAATGCACGGGAGACCGTTGCCACATCAGGAATCCGATCCAACCCCAAAAGCCGCTTCACCATCGGATCATCCTGATAGAAATCGATCTCTCGAAGCCGCCGGTATCCGATGAGCAAATGCACAATCAACAACAACACTACGACATGGTGGCCAAAGATAGGCGAGGCTTTCAGATGAGTGAAGCATCGCCACAATCGTTCCTTGAGATGAAGCTTGTAAAACAGGGATTGAAAGATCACCAAGCCCGCAAACGAAGTCAACCTCTGATCTTCAAATTTGATTTCTGGAATCTTACGCACTCGACTCTGTATTTCTTTTTTGCTATACTTCACCTGGGGTGGCCTTTGACTGTGGATATTTTGTTGTTGTGTCAAACGCATTTTATCCAATCTGGCGGCCATTCCACAATGATTCAAGTTGTTTTTTATCAATATTTTTTGCACCTATCAGGTAAACTGTTCACCCTTCGAGAACCTCAGTGCAAACGGTTAGTCAAAGGGCTCATGGTGAACGGTAACGGGCTAACCGATCGTAAGAATATCTCTTGTTAATGATGGACTCCTTAGTCGTCCGCTGTTTTTTTTAATTTTCCCTGATTTGGTGAAAAAATTAGGAGGTAAATTCCGTCATCCGGTAACTTTTTATTCCTGTCATGAGAAGAATCATCCCTGCCTTTCCTTTTATATCTGTACGATTTGGGCTGATTGATGCTATCATTTTTCTTTTTTTTGTAGCCGTCGTCTCCCTCATCGTCTATGTCGCCTCAGGGTGGCGTTTTGAAATTTCCCAGGCGGTTGAAATCAACCTTCATCCGGTATACATCCCCCTTTATTCGGCCAACTCTCTTGTCCGGATGTTTTTTGCCTACCTGTTGTCGCTCCTGTTTTCTATCTTATATGGATACCTGGCGAACAGGAGCAAGACTCACGAAAAGGTCATGATCCCCCTGCTTGATGTTCTCCAGTCCATACCCGTCCTCTCTTTTTTGCCAAGCGTCACCCTTGCGATGATCGCCATCTTCCCCGACAGAAGGCTGGGCATCGAACTGGCATCGATTCTTCTGATCTTCACCGGGCAGGTGTGGAACATGGCGTTCAGCTATTACAATTCGATCAGCACCATCCCCAGGGAACTGACAGCCGTTACGACCGTCTTCAAGCATAACCGGTTCACAAAAGTTTTATACCTCGACCTGCCCTTCAGCGCCATCGGCATGGTGTGGAACAGCATGATGTCTGCTGCCGGGGGATGGTTTTTTCTCATGGCGTGCGAGATGTTTGTGCTGGGAGACAAGGACTTCAGGCTCCCCGGCATCGGCTCCTATATCCAGACTGCCGCCAACCATGGAGACCTGGCCCACATCCTTCTCGGAATCGGAACGATGGTGGTTCTGATCGTGATTCTCGACCTGTTGGTCTGGCGGCCCCTGGTGGCCTGGTCCCAAAAATTCAGATTCGATATGGTCCAACCGGAAGAGGAAAGAGAATCGCTCATCCTGGACCTTTTGAGAAGATCCGCACTGGCTGAAAAGATAGGACTTTGGGGCGCAAAGGGAGTTGAAAAAGCAGAGGCTCTCTACGAAAGAGGCGCAACCCTTTCCCGGAGAAAGATCGTTGGAATTCCTTGGAAGTCAGCTTCAATCCTCTTTCCGGGGGCCGCTCTCCTTTTGCTCGGATGGTCGCTTGTCAAGGCATTCGCCCTTTTTGCGGGTTTGAGCTACCAGGATTACAGCCAGGTTTTTGTCGCTGCTTTTTACTCAATCCTTAGGACAACGGCCGCCATTGTGATTGCATTCCTGTGGACCGTCCCGGTGGGGGTTTATATCGGGACAAACCCAAGAGCCTCGAAGATGCTTCAGCCTGTAGTCCAGGTCGTCGCCTCAATCCCTGCCACGGCAGTCTTTCCAGTTATTCTCCTGTTTCTGATCAGACTCGGCGGAGGGCTTGACACAGGGTCCATATTTCTGATGCTTCTGGGAACCCAGTGGTATCTCCTGTTCAATGTCATCGCCGGTGCGACAGCCATCCCTCAGGATTTAAGGGAGGTCTCAAGGCTCTATGGCGTTACGGGATTTAGAAAGTGGAGAACGCTCATCCTTCCCGGAATATTTCCTTACCTGATAACGGGCCTGATCACTGCCACGGGCGGGGCATGGAATGCCACTATTGTTTCGGAATACGTGACCTTTGGCGGGAATGTGCTGAAGACAGACGGGCTTGGAAGTCTCATAAGCCAGGCTATCGTCTCCGGGAATTTCGGACTCCTCTTTGTGAGTACAGTGACCATGGCGGCTATCGTGGTCAGCATCAACCGGCTTCTGTGGAAGAGGCTTTTCGCTCTGGCCCGGGAGAAATACAGGCTTGATTGAACAGGAGGGTTTCATGACCGATCTTATTCTTGAAACGAGGAATCTCTCAAAGAGTTTCCCCATCGGAGGAAACAAACAGATTACCGCTCTTGAAGACATCAGTCTTCAAGTAAACTCCGGCGAATTCCTCTCCATTCTCGGACCGACAGGAGCCGGGAAATCGACTCTCCTCAGGATGCTGGTAGGTCTCTCCGAACCCTCCGTGGGGGACATTCTCTACCACGGGGTTCCTCTCAGGACCGCCAAGGCCAGAATCGCCATGGTCTTCCAGAGCTTTGCCCTCTTCCCCTGGCTTACCGTCCTGGAAAACGTGGAACTTGGATTGAAGGCATACAGGTTGTCCGCCGCGGAAGTCCGGGAAAGGTCCATAAAAATGCTTGATCTTGTCGGCCTGGACGGCTTCGAGGAAGCCTACCCGAGGGAGCTATCGGGAGGCATGAGGCAAAAGGTGGGGATTGCCCGCGCCCTGGTGACGGAACCCGAAGTCCTTTTTATGGACGAGCCGTTTTCAGCCCTCGATGTCCTGACCGCCGATAACCTGCGGGGAGATTTCGCCGACTTGTGGATGGAGAAGAAGATGCCCATCAAGTCCATTCTTCTTGTCACCCACAATATCGCGGAGGCTGTCTGGCTGTCGGACCGGGCGATCATCCTGAGCCACAACCCCGGCAGGATCAAAGCCGACCTCCCGATAGAACTCCCCCATCCGAGGAACAGAAACTCCAGAGAATTTAAGTTCATTGTCGACAGGATCTACGAGGTTCTCACCAAACCGGCGGAGCAGATTCCATTCCTCATAAGACACGAAAGATATCAATTCCTTCCTCATGCGAAAGTGGGAGCCATTGCCGGGCTCATCGAATTGGTCCACGAAAGGGGGGGAACGACGGACATTTCAGCCCTTGCATCGGACTTGAGCATGGAAATTGATGACATCTTTCCGCTCATCGAGGCATCCGTCTTTCTCGGTCTGGGTCAGATAAAGGAGGGAGATTTCATCATCACGGAAAAGGGGAAAAGATTCTCGGAAGCCGATATCCTAAAGAGGAAGGAGATATTCAAAGAGACAGCCATTGATAACATCCAGTTGATCAAGCAGATCGTCCAGGTATTGTCCTCAACATCAAAGCGAAGGATCTCTGAGGAATTTTTAATTGAGACGCTCAGGAACCATTTCACAGAGGATGAAGCATGGGAACAACTTGAAACAGCGATAGACTGGGGTAGATATTCCGAGTTATTCGCTTATGATTATGACGCAGGAGAATTATATCTTGAAACAGATCAGGCAAAGGTCCCCTGATCACCCCGTACACCCGGGCAAACACTGTTCCCCTCCGGAATGCTGTTACCATGCCAAAAGAATCAGCCTTTGCTCCAGAGTGGAAACGGGCGCCTTTTTTTCGAAGATGACCATGGCCACCGGGGGGAGCAAGGGGGAGGAGTGAATTTCATTGTTTCAGAAACAAGACGACGCATGGTATCATCCCAGCCGGATTGGGGTAAATTTCATCACATCTTGAAGATTACCGTTGAACCGGAAAAGTTTGTTGAAGAGGTCATCACCCTTCAAGAACAGTCTGAATGGGAAGATCGGTTTGAGGAATGGATTTTTGCGAATGTCTTTCCTGCCCTGGGAACAGCCCCTGAAGTTTATTATCTGATCTTTGTTAGTTTTGTAATCGTCTTCGGCTACTATGTATTCAAACTCGCCGAAGTCCTCCGATTCCTACGTTGAAATAATCCAGTCACTGGTTTAATATAGGGTAGTTTTTAAAGATGGAATGAAGATGAAAGAACGATTATCAACTTTATGGAATCGCCCATCAGGACAGGTAGGGATTCTCCTGGTCTTCTGTTTTGTCCTCTTTTTTTTGAACCTTGGACAGTGGGATCTCTGGAACCCGGATGAACCCCGTTATGCCCAGGTGTCAAGAGAGATGGTCAACGGAGGAGATTGGGTTTTGATGCATTTTAATGGGCAGATCTATGGTGACAAGCCTCCGCTCTTCTTCTGGTTGATCGCTTTTTCATCTTTTTTATGGCAGGGATTCAGTTCTTTCTCAGTGAGATTCCCCTCCGCCCTTTTCGGAACACTTTCGGTTCTTCTCACCTTCCTTATTGGGAAAAGACTTTATTCTTCCCGCACAGGGTTTCTTTCCGGACTGATTCTTGCGACAAGCCTTGAATTTGCTTATCTTTCCACACGCGCCAATATTGATGCCACGCTCACATTCTTCACCACGTTCTCTTTGCTCTGTTTTTTACAATGGTATGGAGGGGCTGACCCTCATTCCCCAGGGGCAAGGGAGGACAAGAAGGATTTCGCCATTTATGGGTTCTATATTGGAATGGCGCTGGCGACATTGGCAAAAGGGCCTGTGGGGTTTGTCCTTCCTCTTTTAGTGGTCCTTGTCTATCTTGCCGTTCAAAAAGATTGGAATGGCATCAAGAAGATGAGGCTCATTTTGGGAATGATTCTGTTCATTTTCATTGTCTTTGCCTGGTATCTTCCTGCTCTATTAAAAGGGGGGAGGGAATATTTTAATGAGACGATCATGCTTCACACGGTTGACCGTTTCGCAAAAGGGTCGAGCCATATCCGGCCTTTTTACTACTACCTTTATAATTTTCCGGGTGATTATTTGCCCTGGGTCTTTTTTCTTCCAGCGGCCATCGCCTACGGGCTTTCCGGAAGGAAAACAGGTGTCAAGAAAGAGTTTCTTTTCCTGTTCGTATGGTTTGTGGTGATCTTCGTCTTTTTCTCTTTCTCAAAAGGCAAGAGGGGGCTTTATCTTTTACCTCTTTTCCCAGCGGTCTCTCTCATGGTGGGAAAATGGTGGGACGATTTTCTATCAGCCTCTATGAATCATTTTAATGACCGGTGGTTTTCAATTCCTCTATGGATATTTTCAGGATTGCTCCTTGGCCTGGGAGCAGGCATCCCCTGGATAGTTTTAAGGAAATTTCCATCCTACCTGTCTTACAGCCTTCCCATCGCTTTTCTTTTCGTCGGCGGAGGCATTGCTTTGTTTATTCTTTATCGGCTCAGGCATCGGGCGGCCATCTTCTTTCTTATCGTTGGGATAATGGGAGGTGGGTTCTTTTATACACAGAGGGTCGTTTTTCCAATCATCAACCCTTATAAATCCGCACGATTCATTTCGCAGGAAATCACCTCAAGGATTCAGCCTGGAGAAAAGCTGGCCATCTATGGAGATTTTGTAATCGCGCCTTATAGTTATTACACGGGGATGATACCCATTCTGGAGATAGAGAAGAGGGATGAGTTGATCCGCTTTCTCCAATCAGGGGAGAGGGTATTTTGCCTCCTTAAATTCAGGGATTATGCCCAATTTCAGACAATGGAAGGCAGGCCGAGAGTGGAGTTGATCGCCCGGCGAAAGGTCGGTGGTGATGACATGGTTTTAATTTCGAATAGGTAAGATGGATCGATTAACCAATGACAAATGTCAAAGGTCAACGTTCAAATCAAATCCAAAGTTCAAATGGTTGTCAAAAAAATCGTTTAACATTTAAACATGTTACCATTGATTTGGCGTTTGGACTTTGACATTTGAAATTAAAACGTTATGAAACAACCTACAGATCAAACTGAACCCATTGAACTCTCGGTGGTGATCCCTGTCTTTAATGAGGAGGGAAACCTTCCCATCCTCATTCAGAGGTTGGTCAAGGTTTTAAATCCACTCGGTTTATCTTATGAGATGATCTTCGTGGATGACGGGAGTTCGGATGGGAGCCGGAAAATCCTCAGAGAGATGGCTGTCCGATATCCCCGCCTCCGGGTGATCGGACTGAAAAAGAATCGTGGATTGAGTACAGCACTGATTGCAGGGATGCGAGAGGTACGAGGAGAAAAGATTGTCACACTCGATTCCGATCTTCAGAACGATCCGGAGGATATCCCAAAAGTTTTGGGGTATCTTGACCGATACGATATGGTCACCGGGTGGCGGCAGAAAAGGGATGATCCCTGTCTGAAGCGGATTTCCTCAAAGATTGCCAACGTGGTTCGTAATTGGTTGAGCGGGGAGCAGATCCACGACAGTGCCTGCACATTGCGTGCTTTTAAAAAGGAATGTATTTATGAGATTCCTGTGTTTAATGGGATGCATCGATTTCTCTCGACCTTGGTGAAGATGCAGGGATATCGCGTGATTGAGATTCCGGTATTACACCATCCGAGAAAATTTGGGAAATCGAAGTATAATATACGAAATCGGGCCTTTCGGGCTCTGGTCGATCTTCTTGGTGTGAGATGGATGAAGAGCCGACAGATCAAATATGAGGTTGAGGAGAGGATTTGATATGGATTGGATCAAAGAAGTATTATCAAATTTTGTTCAACAGTATCCGAAATTTAGGATCGATTTCTGGCTCATCTTTGGATTCATCGGACAGGCCATGTTCACCATGCGGTTCCTCGTTCAATGGATTGCCTCCGAAAAGAGGAAGGAGAGTGTGATCCCTGTGGCTTTCTGGTATTTCAGTTTGATCGGCGGTTTGATTCTTCTATCCTATGCCGTTCATCAGATGGATCCGGTCTTCATCCTGGCCTATCTCCCGGGGAATTTTATCTACTTCAGGAATCTCTGGTTCATTTATAAGAAGAGAAAGGCGGCCAGCCCTGTAGTTCATTAAGGGAACTGAAATCATATAAAGACATTTTATTGCGTTTTTACTGAAAAAACGTAGGAGCAATTCATGAGTAAAAAATTCCGAAGAATTCCATTATTCATCGGTGCCATTTTATTGATCGTTTTTGCAAAGCCTCATCCGACAGGGATCATTGTTGGTCTCTTCCTGATTTTTTTGGGAGAGGGAGTAAGAATATGGGCGGCAGGTCATCTCCAAAAAAATGAAGTCCTCACCGTGAGCGGACCTTATTCCTATGTAAAAAACCCTCTCTACATCGGTTCTATCCTGATCACCGCAGGGTTCTGCATCCTGGCGGATAACATCTACCTTCTGGCGGCCGCTCTCTTTATGTTCTGCTTCCACTATATTCCGTATAAAAAGAGAGTGGAAGGAGACCGGTTAAAGAAGATTTTTGGAAAACAGTATGAAGACTACGATGAGGCTGTTCCGGAGTACCTTCCCCGATGGACTCCTTATTCGAAGGAGAGGATTCCATGGCGGTTTAAGAATTTTATTGAAAACAGCGAGGAGGGAATTCTATTGATGATCATAGCAGGAATCATATTGATCCTGAGCAGACCCTTCTGGAGTGCTATCTTCTGAAATTCACGAATGACACTAATGATAACGAATGACACGAATGACAACGAATAGCACAAATATCATATACCGTGACCTCTCGTACCAAATCATGGCTGCTGTATTTGAAGTTCACAAAGTGTTAGGCCCTGGATTTCTTGAATCAATTTATGAAAAAGCCTTAATTAAAGAACTTGAAAGTAGGGGAATAAAGGTTGAAACTCAGAAGGTTATTGATTTGATGTACAAGGATAGGAAAATCGGAATCCATCGGCTCGATCTTGTTGTCGATAGTAAGGTCGTTATTGAATTAAAAACAGTAGAAAGATTTTCTGTTCATCACAAGGCCCAATTGACGTCGTATTTAAAAGCAAGCGGCTATCAATTGGGGATCTTAGTAAATTTCTCAAAGAGCAAAGTCGAATATCAACGTGTTCTTATTCGTTAGATTCGTTTTCATTCGGTAAATTCGCTGCCATTCGTGTGATTCGATAAAGATGAATCGAAACGATATTGAGAAGAAATCTGTTTGTCTGGTGGAGGGAAGGTTCGGGAAACCTGACCTGAGCCGTATTGAGATAGATGGCCAGGCCTTCATGGTGAAAGATGTCCGAAGGAAAAATTTCTTCATACGGTGGACCCTGGGGCTCTGGTTGATCCAACAGGAATGGAAGATCTATTGCCGACTCATAGGAGTGAAAGGCATTCCCCAACCCGTAGGACGGATTGATCGCTTTGCCTTTGTCATGGAATTCGTTCCGGGAGTCCCCATCGAGAGAGGAGAAACCATTCCCCCTTCCTTCTTTTCAGACCTTGATCAAGTGATTAAGGCAATCCACTCAAGAGGAGTGGTTCATATGGATCTTAGGCACAAAGGGAATATCCTTGTTTCTGAAAAAGGAGAGCCTTTTCTCATTGACTTCAACAGCGGTTTCTTTTTTAAAGAAGGGGGATTGCTTCATCGCTTATTCTTTCCGTTGTTCAGATGGGTGGATTATGGTGGACTATTGAAATTAAAAGAGAGGGTTTCCCCATCCTCGATGACCCCCGAAGAAACCGATTTCCTAAAACGGTTTAATAGACTGCGAAGGCTCTGGATTTTTAATTAATCCACCTTTTTTATATTAGAGAGCTGTCTCCCTCAAACAGTGGCATTTATCTGACGGATTCAACCCTCTTCCCTTGGATCTCCAATAACGCTGTAAAATCTTGTTGAGAAGGGAGATCATTTATATTATAATAATTTCCATATCAAATAGAGAAATGGGCGGTCATGGTTAAGAAACAGGGCGCAAGCTCCACCGCTTTAAAAGCATTAAGAACTCTCGATATTGTTGCCTCCTCTCAGTCAGATCTTTCCATCCAGGACGTGGCAGACCAGCTTAAAACGGATAAAATCACGGCCTATCGTATGCTCATTACCCTTCATAATGCAGGATATCTTGTTAAAAACGAAGAAACAAAACGATACCGATTAAGCTACAAAGTGGTCTCCCTTTGCAGAAATCTCCTGGCCGAAAATGAGGTGACCAATTTAATCATGCGGACCCTGAAAGAACTATCCCAGAAAACCCAGGAGACGCTTCACTATTCTGTTTTGGACGGACATGAAGCGGTGTTGATCCACCGCGTTAAAGGAAGTCAGTTGGTAAATGTTGATTTCCAAATCGGTGACAGATCTCCTTTGCATTGCACCTCCATTGGGAAAGTTCTCTTAGCCTATCAAGAACCTGTCATCATCAATCAAGTAATTGACGCTGGGCTTCCCCGGTTTGCTCCGAATACCATCGTTGATCCAGAAGCCTTCAGGAAGGAGTTAAAAAAAATTAAGATAGAGGGCTTTGGATTGGATGATCATGAGTTTGCAGATAATATGCGTTGCATTGCCGTTCCGGTTTTCGAAAATGGAGGGGTTGTCCGCTCTGGCATCAGCATTTCCGGGCCGGATTCCCGACTTACTTTAGAGAAACTAAATGACTTGAAGGTTCCCTTAATGGAAGCCTCTTCTACCCTCTCGCGTCAACTTGGGGGAATTCCCTGATACGTATTCCGCCTGCCAATGCCCCTTAAGCCGTTCTTCTCATTTCCGATAAAATCGCCTGCCTGCCTTAACTTATAAACCACCAAATAAATCATCAAAAAATTTACTTGACAAGGGAAGTTTTTTTAATAAAATACAATTATTGTTATGTTATTTCAAATATAGATACATTAAAGATGTTTTACCTGGTCCCCGAAACCACTTTAATCCCCAGGTGGGATTGATTCCAATCGGTTCAGAGAAGGAGACGATATTATGAAAATGCTAATAGACAGTAAATGGGTGGATTCTTCTAACGGGAGTGTAGGTAAGATTGTAAACTCAGCAAACAATAGTGTCATTGATACGGTTCCTATGGCAACAGAATCCGATCTGAAAAAAGCTGTCAAAGCGGCTCAGGATGCGAAGATTAGAATGGCGAAATTGCCAGCCCATGAACGGGCTTCTATCCTTTTCCGTTGCGCAGATATTATGGAAAAAAGGCGGGATGAACTCTCTTCACTGCTTGCCAGTGAAAACGGGAAGCCCATTCGGCAGACACGGGAAGAACTAGCCGCGGCCATCAGGATATTCCGAGGATTTGGAGAAGAAGGAAAACGGCTCTTCGGCAAGAGTATGTCCTTGGATATGGTTCCCGGGATGGAGCGCCATTTCGCGTTCACCATCCGAAGACCTGTCGGGGTTGTGGCCGCCATAGTCCCTTTCAACTACCCTGTGGAGCTTTATGCACATAAAGCGGCGGCAGCGTTGGCTGCTGGAAACTCAGTAATCGTTAAACCGCCAAGCGATTGTCCTCTGACACTGTTACGAATTGCAGAAATCCTTGAAGAGGTTGGTGTTCCGCGGGCAGCGCATCAAGTTGTCACCGGAACAGGGCAGGTCGTTGGAGAACTACTGGCCACAGAAGAGGGGGTTGATCTTATTTCATTGACCGGAAGCACTGCGGCAGGGCAGAGGATTTCCATGCTGGCTGCGGGGACGCTTAAAAAAGTCCATCTTGAATTGGGAGGAAGCGACGCCACTATTGTCTGTTCTGATGCGGACCTGAAAGAAGCGGCGGAATCGGTCATTTTAGGGAGACTTGCCCGAGGGAATGGACAAATTTGTTGTGCGGTGAAGAGGGTATTTGTAGATGAAGCGGTTCATGACGAGTTTATTGAAATCCTATCGGATAAAACAAAAAAGTTGATTGTGGGAGACCCCCTTGACGAACAGACGGACGTGGGACCGTTGATCACTGAAAGCGCTGCCAGAGAGGTGGAGAATGACATTCTGGATGCGGTCAACAGAGGAGCCAGGCTTCGGGCTGGCGGAGAACGGCGGGGCGCTTTCGTCGATCCCACGGTATTGGAGAAAGTTCCTCTCGAAGCAAAGGTGATGAGAGAAGAGAACTTCGGCCCTGTCGTGCCGGTTGTATCATTTCGTCATTTGGATGAAGTGATATCGTTTGCCAACAGTACCCCATATGGCCTTCAGTCATCGGTCTTCACGAACAACATAACCACGGCCCTTGATATGGTCTATCGGCTTGATGTGGGGGGAGTCATCGTGAACTGGTCCAGCGCCGTAAGAGTGGAAAACCTGCCTTTCGGCGGCGTGAAGATGAGCGGACATGGCAGAGAAAGCATTCACGACACACTTCTTGAAATGACCGAACAGAAAACGGTCATTCTCTACAACGCTCTGTCTGTATTCAATGGAACGGACCGATAACCGTGCGGTTTACATTGAAAGACACAACATGCACTTAAATCGTATGGAAACAGCAGAATACCTGATGATGAAGGGCATCAGCAAGAGCTACGACGGTACGCGAGCATTAAGTAACGTAGATTTCTCAGCCGAGCGCGGCGAAGTGCACGCTATTGTCGGAGAGAATGGGGCTGGCAAAAGCACTCTGGTCAAAATCCTGACCGGAGCGGTCCAGGCAGATGCTGGCGAGGTCCTGCTCGATGGTATGTCGCAGACCATCGACAGTCCTTTGCGGGGGCAACAGCTCGGAATTCGCATGGTACACCAGCATGTCAGCCTGGTTCCTCATTTGACTGTTACCGAAAACATTCTCCTTGGCAATATGCCTTCGGCCAAACTTAAAGGGTGGATCAGCTGGTCTGCCGCACACCGCAAGGCACAAGAGATCCTCGAGGATATCGGTTTTAAAAGAATCAATGTGCGGAAGTTGGTTTCCCACTTAAGCGCATCCCAACAGCAGATTGTGGAGATCGCCAAGGCGGTAGCCGTCAAGCCACAGGTTCTGATCATGGATGAGCCTTCTGCTGTTCTTTCACAGGAGGAGCTGAAACATCTTTTTGCCCTGATCAGAAAGCTTAAGGAGAAATCGACATTGATCCTTTATATTTCTCATCGGTTAGATGAAGTCTTTGAGATCGCCGACCGGGTTACAGTGCTCAAGGATGGGATTCTTGTTGGCACGGTGAACCCTCAGGATACGGATAAAAGGTCCTTGATCAAAATGATGGTCGGTCGGACTCTCGATGAGATTTTTCCGCAACGGCCGGTCAGGGCTGGAGCAGAAATCCTGAGATTAAACGGTTTAAGCCTGATGGGGTCTTTTGAAAACATCTCTTTCTCCGTAGCCCAAGGGGAGATCGTCGGTCTATATGGGCTGATTGGGAGCGGTCGCACGGAGGTCGCCCGTTGTATCTTTGGCGCCGAGCAACCCACCTCAGGCGAGATTCGTCTGAGCGGACAAGTGGTTCGTCTCCGATCTCCACACGACGCCTTGAAGGCAGGCATTGCCATGTTGACTGAGGATCGTATAAGGGATGGTCTGGTTCTGTTTCTCTCGATCCGGGACAATGTCAGCTTAGCCAATTTTGGATTGATGAGCCGCTGGGGCATCTTACACCGGAGTCGGCAGAACTCCCTGGTCCAGTCTAAGTCACAGGAGCTAAATATCCGCCCTTCAAGGATTGATAGGCCGGTCCGGACGCTCAGCGGAGGCAATCAGCAAAAAGTTGTATTGGCCAAATGGCTTCTTGCCCGGGCCAAGTTGCTCATCCTGGATGAACCCACCCGGGGCGTGGATGTTGCCACCAAGCAAGAGATCTACAGCATCATCAAGGGGCTGGCCGAAAGCGGAATGGGCATCCTCTTAATATCCTCAGAAATGCCGGAGATCCTGGGTATGACCGACAGGGCTCTGGTTATGCGCGAAGGTCAGTTGGTGGGCGAATTTTTAAGACAAGAAGCCACGGAACAGAACCTGCTTGCCTGTGCTGCCGGAGTCGTCGAAAAATCGAGAGGTGAGTAATCCCCTTACAAAGTCTTCGACTTACTAACGGGATAGCTCACACGAGGCTTTGATCCTTGTGTTCGCTCGAAAGGAGTTTCATCTTCATCCCCGCTGTGAAACGGCGGGGGGTCTAACGAGGTAAACATGTCAACGGATATCTCAACGAAGAAGAGGGGAGCACCCGCTTATTTTTCTTACCTCCGAGAAAAATGGTTCCATAGCGGGTCCGGCCACAGGCGATGGATAGACTACGCTTTCATCGGCGCCTTTGTGGTGGCGATAGGCATTGGCACCTTGGCGACTGATGTTTTTTTCACCGAGGCGAATATTAAGAACCTATCCCGCCAGATTGTATCCAATGGCCTGATCAGCCTGGGCATGCTGATTGTAATCTTGACCGGGGGCGTTGATCTCTCCGTCGGATCGATTGTAGCCCTGGGAGGAGTCCTCTCTGCGGGAATGTCGGACAAGGTGGGTATTGTCCCAGCGATCGTCATTGCTCTGGCTTTTGGAGCTGTGGCGGGGTCGGTCAACGGTGTTTTTGTCGCGCGTTTCACGCTTCAGCCATTCATTGTCACCCTTGCAACCATGGGCATCGTGCGTGGGTTCGTCTTCGTCTATACTGAAACCCCGTTAGTTTCCAAACATCCAGATTTCCGCGTCCTGGGGGCGAGCTCCATAGGACCGCTACCCGTAACGATGATCATCATGCTGTTCTGCTTTGCGTTGGTCTGGTTATTCCTCAACCGGACGCCCACCGGGCGAGCTACGGTCGCCATCGGAGGCAATAAGGAAGCGGTGTGGTTGGCTGGGATTAATGTGCAACGCACCACTGTCTTAGCCTATGTCTTATCCGGCCTGTTCTCGGGCCTGGCCGGGGCGATCCTTGTGTCACGCCTGGGGATTGCACAGCCCAGTCTGGGCATTGCTTACGAATTGGATGCCATCGCCGCATGCGTGATCGGCGGAGCGATTCTTGGAGGGGGCGGCGGAGGGGCTATCGGCACGTTTTTCGGAGTGCTTATTCTGGGCATGATCAACAACCTCCTGAACCTGCACGGCGTCCAGAGCTACTACCAGGAGATCATTAAAGGGGCAGTGATCCTTTTCGCCGTGTTAGCCCGGAGAAGAGAAAGGTAGGACAGATCTCATTTTGGGTTTGTCCGGAACGTGAGGCCATTAAACCGGAAGGAGGTGATTTCAAGCAGGAGATTAAATCGGTTTTGTCGTCAAAATGTTTGGAATCTATTGTTTTGATGAAAGGAGGAGAGAAAGAAATGAAGCATATAGTAACGATCATTATCTGTTTAGGGTTGATTTTGGGAATCGCCGGCTCCGTGCAGGCGCAGGCGAAAAAAGAGATCCATATTGGCGTGATCACCCTCCAGATGAGGTCTCCCTACTTTATTTCCATGGTCAGGGCGATAGAAGCAGAAGCGCCTCAATTCAAGAATGTCAAATTGACCGTGGCGGATGGCAGAGGGGATGTGGCCAAAGTGTCTGCGGATATTGAGGACTTGATTGCCAAACGCGTTGACGGGTTTATCATGAATATCAGTCCGCTTGAATCTCTGCCCGGGCCTATGGCCGCAGTTAAGAAGGCTGGCATACCGGTAGTGCTGGTCAACCGGAAGCTGAGAGGTGATCCCTACACTTCATGGATCGGCGCTGACAATTTTGCCACCGCAAGCGGAGTAGGTGAGTATATTGTCAAACGGTTAGAGGGTAAGGGTGTCCTGCTCATGATGCGCGGCGGCCCGGAGGATAACAGTACCGGAAATGCCCGCCGGGATGGCGTGCTTTCGAAAGTGAAGGGCACCGCTATCCAGACGATTATTGCCCCTGCATTTGGCGGCTGGACCGAGGATGGCGGATTCAAAGTCATGGAGGACATGCTCGCCAAGCACAAAAAGATTGACGCTGTATTCTGCGAAAATGACTCCATGGGCCTGGGAGCGATGAAGGCTATTCGCGATGCAGGCCGCTCTAAGGAAATTCTCGTATTCGGTTTCGACGGCCAGAAGGAGGCTTTGAGACAGATTTTAATAGGTAGCAACTACGCCGGGACGGGTCACAATGATGCAAACACCATTGGACGGATGGGATTTCATCGGCTGATGGCTATTCTCGCCGGTGCAACGGTGGAGACGGACACACCATTTCCAGTGAGGGTGATCAATAAGGACAACGTTGCACGGTATTACGATCCGGATTCAATCTTTTAGATGGGTCATTTATTTCTAAACACACCTTTAGAATAGGTGGGACAGGTTGGTTCGTTTCTAAACAACCATGTCCCGCCTATAAAGGTGGAATGAAATGCTATTCCCTTTTTGAGAGAGAAGGATTCACCCTCCCCACTTCTCATTCCAACCCTGACCTAATCTTCCCCCACTCCTTAACGATTGTCACAGTGTTGCTTTCTTGACATATTGGGGCAAATTCTGGAACGCAATCTTACGATCAATATTGTAACTAAGACCAAATATGATAGTGAGCAACTTTTAAAAGTAGTCATTGTGAGGGACGAAGCAATGACACATGATGGATGTCAATTTATTTAAGTCGTTCACTATAGAAAAGGGAGGGGGGAATGATTTCTTTGACATCGCAATTTGCGATGTCAGAATCTGGACGGGGTGACCGGAGGGCCCGTTCTTTTTGGAGTCAGTCGAAAGGTAAAGAACAATGATGGCCTTACGTAAGTTTTTCAACAGGACTAACGACCGGGGACAGTCCCTTAAAAAGAGAGGGACAGTCCCCTGAGTCGCAATCCCTTCTTAATCAGGTCATTCTCTCCAACTTGGGTTTTTAATGTTGGTTCTTCCGGGTATTGAGTGGGTAACCTCCCCTTATGTTAAGGGGAGGTGGGGAGGGGTTATCTTATTTCAGGTGA
>OGCL01001338.1_pt1 | contig 21427 bp, 11 predicted proteins | sample 1570041 | NCBI WGS metagenome assembly OGCL01 (sample SAMN06266162, study PRJEB24511) | hot springs metagenome | isolation source: Hot spring water | place: South Africa: Limpopo | collected 2015-06-22
AGATCACCAAGGTGGAAATACGCGGTGCGCGTTGATACCCGCGCCGCTTGTTGCATCGAATGGGTGACGATCACGATGGTGTACTGAGTGGACAGTTCGCTGATCAACTCTTCGACTTTTGCGGTGGCAATCGGGTCGAGCGCCGAGCAAGGCTCATCCATCAGGATGACTTCAGGGCTGACCGCGATGGTGCGAGCGATACACAGGCGCTGCTGTTGACCGCCAGACAACCCCGTACCGGGCTGCTTTAAGCGATCTTTGACTTCATCCCACAGACCGGCACGGCGCAGGCTGTTTTCGACGATTTCGTCCATGTCGGTTTTGTTTTTGGCCAGTCCATGCAGCTTGGGGCCATACGCGACGTTTTCATAGATGGACTTTGGAAACGGGTTCGGCTTTTGGAACACCATACCGACTTGGGCGCGTAGCAACACCACGTCGAGATTTGGATCGTAGATGTCTTGCTGATCCATGATGATTTTGCCGGTGACCCGACAGCTATCAATCGTGTCGTTCATGCGGTTTAGGGTGCGCAAGAACGTGGACTTGCCGCAACCTGATGGACCGATGAAAGCAATCACTTCATTTTCATTGATGTCAAGGTTGACACCTTTAATTGCTTCAGCATCACCATAATAGACGTGTACATCTTGCGCGGAGAGTTTAACTTTGGGCGCGGCTTTGTTTAAGTCAGTCACTGTTTTGCTACCGATATCAAACTGCATTTCTGTGCTAGATGCGGCACGAGTCTGCGTGGGGTTGGTGTGGCTTGGTGCATTGCTGCCGGCATTCGGAGTGTTTACCATGTTCATTTACCACCTCGTCTCGAATTTTTTGCGTAGCCAGATGGCCAGCCCGTTGAGGGAAAGCATCAGGGCGAGCAGCACCATAATGGCCGCTGATGTGCGTGCTTCAAAGAAGTTACGCAGTTCGTTACCTTGCCATAGATAAATCTGTACCGGTAACGCACTGGCCTGGTCGATTGGAGAATCGGGAATACTGGCGACAAACGCACTCATCCCGATCAGCAGCAGTGGCGCACTTTCACCGAGGGCTTGCGCAACCCCAATAATTGCACCCGTTAGGATGCCAGGGATCGCCAAGGGCAGAGTGTGGTGAAATACGCTTTGTACCTTGGATGCACCGAGTCCGAGTGCTGCCTGACGGATCGACGGCGGTACAGCCGATAACGCCGCCCGTGTGGTGATGATCACCGTCGGCAATGTCATCAGTGACAATACTAAACCACCAACCAAAGGGGCGGATAGCGGTAGTTTAAAGTAGTTGATGAAAATTGCAGCCCCTAACAGACCAAACACAATCGAAGGTACGGCAGCAAGGTTGTTAATATTCACCTCAACCAGATCAGTCAGCCTGTTTTTCGGTGCAAATTCCTCAAGATAAATCGCACTCGCCACACCAATCGGTACAGCAATGAAGATGACGATCAGCATCATGTATAGCGACCCCATGAATGCACCGCCGAGACCGGCCGAGGCCAGTGAGCTGCGTGAGTCAGGGTTGGTAAACAATTCGGTGCTGAATTTAAGCTTGATCACGCCATCTGCAGACAGTTGATCTGCGATTACACGCAGTTCAGGACTGAGCTGCTGCTGGTTATCAGGTAGGCTGCGGTCGATATTGCCACGCAGCCAGACATCGACGTTGGCATCGGCCAGCATATCAAGCTGGATGGTTTTGCCAATCACCGTAGGATCTGCAATCACCATATCACGCAGCCGGAAGCGCTCGGCACTGGTATACAGTGACAACAGTTCTGAGCGTTGTGCTTCTAACTCAGGTTTGGCGCGCACGATGGTATTTTCGAGTAAGGTTGCCCAGTCCACCATGCCCAGTTCGGATTGCCACGCAAAATCACGTTGTTGGAACGCTTGTGGGGTTTCGCCGGCTTGCGGTGTCGGCTTGGCCGAGACTTGAATCACCGCAGGATCAAAATAAACCGGTAAGCTGATCTTGGATTGCCAAAACGCTGGCAGGCCACGCGAGATAATGCTGGTAAACAACAGGGCAACAAAGAACAGGCTAGTCAACATGCCCAAACGGCCAATCCATTTGAAAATGCTTTCCTTGCGCCGCCGGCTGCGTAGTGAATTGGCGACAGTGGCACGCCATTGTTCACGTTGTTCTTTAACAGTCGCTGCTTGCTGAGATGGAGTAGTCACTCGTATTGCTCCCGATATTTGCGAACAATGTAAAGGGCGATCACGTTTAGACCCAAGGTAATGGTGAACAACGTTAAGCCGAGTGCAAAGGCAACCAAGGATTGTGGGCTGGCGAAATCGGTGTCGCCGGTCAGCTGATTGACGATCATCACGGTGACGGTCGAGACGGCTTCAAGCGGGTTGGCATGTAGTGCCGGTGCATTGCCTGCGGCCAGTACCACAATCATGGTTTCACCAATGGCACGACTCGCCGCCAGCAAGAACGCGCCGACGATGCCTGGTAGCGCGGCGGGCAGTACCACTTTCAAAATGGTTTCTGATTTTGTGCCACCCAAGCCCAGCGAGCCGTCACGCATGGCACGCGGCACTTGGGTGATAATGTCGTCGGACAGCGAGGAGATAAAGGGGATAATCATAATCCCCATGACAAAGCCTGCGGTCAGTGCGCTGGTTGCGTTGATTTTTAGGCCGACCGCATCGCCCATGTTGGCAAAAAATGGTCCAAGTACCAGCAAGGCAAACACGCCATACACGATGGTTGGAATCCCTGCTAGCACTTCGACAATCGGTTTGACCCAAGCGCGTACCTTTGGTGAGGCATATTCGGCCAGATAAATCGCAGTCATCAATCCCACCGGTACGGCGACGGCCAGCGCGATCAGACTGATCATGATCGTACCCCACAGCAACGGCAGCAAGCCATAATCCCCAAGCGATGCGCCCGCCGTTGAAAAGCCAGGTTCCCAGCGTGTGCCGAAGAAAAACTGCATCGGACTGACAAAGCTAAAGAATCGAATGGCCTCACTCAGCATCGACATCACAATACCGACGGTGGTGAGAATGGCGATCAGTGAACACAATCCCAAGGCGATTTTGATCACGGCCTCGACGGAGTTGCGTGCGCGTAGGTCTGCTGAAATGCGTCTACGTGCGTAAGCAATCCCTGCGAGTGCGATCGACACCACTACGGCGATTTTGGCAAACATTGCAGTGTTTTGTAGTCCTTTAAGCTGGGCTGCCGCAGCAAGCTCGGCTTGGGTCGGATCACTCACCCCAAAACCCGATGCGATCTGGGAGAGTCGGCGCATCAGTACGGTGAGTTGGTCTTGACTCAATCCAGCCAAAACGTCAGGTGGCAACGACGCAATGACCAAGTGCCGTACAATGGCGGCCTCGCCAAGCGACCAGAAAATAAATACTAAAAACGCTGGAATGCCGCACCAGAGTGCGACCAGCGATCCGTAATAACCCGGCCTTGAGTGTAAAGCGGCGGAGTTTTGATTGGCTCCGGCAACGACTTTACTTTTTTTGAGGCCGATCTGGTAAGCCAGCGCCATTAGCGCAAACAGTACCGCGATCAGGATTAAATTCATGCTGCCCCCGTGACAAGCTGAAAATTGCATTCGATTTGCAGCCGACTATACGAGTGCAATATGACAAAAAAATGATAGTGAGAGATCACAGCAGTTAATTGTGACAATTTGATGAAAAAAAACAGGCCAGCGAATGGCTGACCTGTGTGTGGTGTTGCTGAGTTAGCGTTTTTATTGGGCGAAGCAGGGCGGCTTATTGCACCACTACGCGATTTTTAAAGTCTGCCAATACTTTGGCACGGATGTCGTCTGGCATTGGGATCAAACCAGCTTTGTCAAGTGGGCTGTTCTTGCCAGAGATACGTGGATTGAGGAAGTACTCAGTGTATTCGGCCAAGCCAGGAATGACGCCGATATGCTCACCTTTAACATAGAAGTACAGTGGGCGCGAGACGGGGTAGCTGCCGTTTAGGATGTTGGCGACAGTTGGGGTAATGCCGTTGACGGTAGCCACCCGCAGCTTGTCGGTGTTTGACTCATAGAAGCTGAGGCCGAACGCGCCAACTGCGTCTTTGTTCGACTGCAACTTGGCCAGAGACTCGGTGTAGTCACCAGCAACTTCGACGACGCGACCGTCACGACGAATCGCTGAGCAGAATTTTTTCTGTGCGTCTTTATCCATCGCTTTAACCAGCGAGAATTGCATACAGCCGGCACCGTGCACTTTTTCTTCGTAGACTTCACGTGTGCCATGGTTTGATGCTGGGATCACCAGATTGATGGCGAGATTCGGCAGTACAGGGTCGATTTCTGCCCAAGTTTTGTATGGGTTGGCGACGATTTTGCCATCACGCGTCGGGATCTGTGCGGCACCGGCCAAGAATACATGGTGTGGCTTCAATGCATAAGCGTCGCCTTTAGCATCTGAAGCGAACACGATGCCGTCATAACCGAACATGATTTCGTGGATTTTGTTCACACCAGCTTTTTTGCAGCTTGCAATTTCGGCAGGACCGATTTTGCGTGAGGCATTGGCGATGTCGATGGTGGTCGCGCCTGTGCCTTGACAGAACTGACGGAAACCACCGCCGGTGCCACCGGAGCCGACGACTGGGGTTTTGAATTGTGGGAAGTTACGACCGAACTCTTCGGCGGCGACACTGGCAAATGGCAGTACAGTTGAAGAACCGGCGATTTGCAGGTTATCACGCGCCATTGCAGGTGCAGAGAGTGCCAGCGTGGTTGCGGCGGCAAGTGCCAAAGGCATGGTGATTTGGGTTAGGCGCATGATAATTCCTCGTGAGCCGTGCTGCGGCACAGGCTGGATCAAAAAACTGAACGAAAATGCAAAATAGGACAATTGTCCTTGGGTCAAGCAGCACTATAGGTTTTACAGATGACAGATTGGTGATGTTGATATTTCATTTTAATGACAGAAGCAGTTGCTGTTTTTGTTGGGGCATGCCTGTGTTTGGTCAAAAAAACCGACCTATTTTAGTAGGCCGGTTTTTCGGGTGACACAATGCGGTTGTTATTGCACGACCACACGGTTTTTAAAGTCTTCCAGTGCCTTGGTGCGGATGTCGTCCGGCAGTGGAATCAGACCGGCTTTTTCCAGCGGGCTATTGGCACCTGATACACGGGCATTGAGGAAGTATTCAGTGTACTCAGCCAGCCCTGCGATTACGCCGATATGCTCACCTTTGACGTAGAAATACAGTGGGCGCGAGACCGGATAGCTGCTGTCCAAAATCGCCGCGACGCTGGGGACAACGCCATTCACAGTGGCCACTTGCAGACGGTCACGGTTTTGCTCGTAGAAGCTTAGGCCGAACGCGCCGACAGCAGTGTTAGTGGCTTGTAGGCGCGCCAAGGTTTCGGTGTAGTCACCAGCGATTTCGACGATTTTGCCATCACGTCGCATTGAGTGACAGAAGTCTTTTTGCGCATCTTTGTCCATCGCCTGCACTTCAGCAAACTCTTTACAGCCAGCAACGTGAACTTTTTCTTCATACACTTCGCGTGTGCCATGGTTAGAGCCTGGAATCACCAAGGTAATGGCTTGGTCGGGTAGGCTAGGGTCGATGTCTGACCATTTGTTGTATGGATTGTCGACCATTTGGCCGTTTTGTGGCACTTTGGCTGCACCGGCAAGGAACACAGTTTTTGGGGTCAGGGCAAAGTTTGCGCCGCCAGCGCGTGAGGCGAATACGATACCGTCATAGCCAAACATCACTTCATGGATGTTGTTCACACCGGACTTTTTACAGTTTTCGATTTCTTCACGACCTATTTTGCGCGATGAGTTGGCGATGTCGATGGTGTTCGCGCCAGTGCCTTGACAAAATTGACGTAGACCGCCACCTGAGCCACCTGAACCGACGACTGGGGTTCTAAATTGTGGGAAATTTTGACCAAACTCTTCAGCGACGATACTGGCAAATGGCAATACAGTAGATGAGCCAGCAATTTGTAGGTTATTGCGGCTGCCGCCGCTGGCTGCTGGCGCGGCACTATTTGTCGCCTCACTGCTGCCCGCACTTGCTTCAGGGTTGGGGTTTTTGCTACAAGCGGTCATACTGAGGGCGACCGCGATGGCCAGTGCGCTGATGGAAATTTTCATGGTCAAACTCCAAGAGTGGGATTGCGTTGGTGATTTGGTCATTGGGTACAAATCATGTGGTGCAAGTCATCCGGCACGTTTGGCCAGAGGCCAGTCGAGATGCGGTGCAAGCCGTTCGTTCAACACGGCCATATTATTTCATTATTGTGACACTTGTGTGACGCGTGCTGGTGAGACAGCAAAATTAGACAATAGGGAGCTGTATGCTGCATGTGATTCAAAGCCAACGGATTGAGCTGTTGCTGGCTGGGTTGGTCGATTTTTTTGCCAGCCAGCCGATTGCGGTGTTTGAGCCGCGCCAGATTTTGATTCCATCGCATGGCGTTGGGGTGTGGCTGCGTTATCAGTTGGCCGATCATGATGGCATCTGTGCGCAGGTCTCGACCGATTTTATTGGCTCGTATCAGTGGAAACTGTACAGTAAAATCCTCAAAAACGACGTGCCGGAGCGTGCGCCGCTCTCTGCCAGTGTGATGCAGTGGCGGATTTTTGGGTTTTTGCATGATTTATTGCACAATCCAGACGCGGACGGCTTGCTGTATCAGCAGTTTGAAATTCTCCTCAATAAAGTCAAAGACGGCACACCGACCCAGATTCGGCGGCAGATTTGGGGTTTGTCTGAGCAGATTGCGCAGGTGTTTGCGGCCTATGTGGTGTATCGCCCCGACTGGCTACAGCTGTGGGGACGAGGTGAAAAACTAGACTTGCAGGCGTTGTTCGACCGCATGCCAGAGCAACCACCAAAATGGCAGCGCGATCATTACTTGGTGATGCAGCCATGGCAGGCCAAGCTGTGGGAAGTGTTGTTTGCGCAGGTGTTTGCTGACCGCGAGGCGGTGATTCAGCAGTTTTGGGACACCTTAAAGCAAGAGCCGTACAAGCGGCGTGAGTTGCCGAGTCATTTGGCGGTATTTAGCATGGTGCAGTTGCCACCGGCTGAATTGAATTTTCTGAAAAAACTCAGTCAATACACCGAAATCCAACTGTTGCACTATAACCCGTCGCAGGAGTATTGGGCGGACAGTGTTGATCCACGTTGGTTGCGTTGGTATGCGCAAAAATACCCCGAACGTGCGGCGCTGCGCGACAGTCGGCACCCGTTGTTGACCCGCTTGGGCAAGCAAGCACGCGATGTGTTTGGGTTGCTCAGTAGCATGTCGGGCGGTGAGTATGGTGACTGGGTCGATGTGTTTCCTGATGCGTATCCAGCAACCTTACTTGGAAAAATCCAACAAGATATTTTGCACCTCACTGATCCGACCGATGCCCCCAAATACGTCATGGCCGACGATGATCATTCGCTGGTGGTGCATGTCTGTCATTCGGTATTGCGGCAGCTTGAGGTGTTGCGCGAGGAGCTTTTGACGTGGCTGGCACAAGATCCGCGCCGTCAACCTGCTGATGTGCTGATTCTTGCCCCCAATTTGCAACGGATTGCCCCGTTGATCAGTGCGGTGTTTGCGCCGAGTGTCAGTCAGCCAAATCTGAATATTCCGTTTGAGATCACCGGTCTTGCTACGCCGGAAGCGGAGGCGTTATGGCAGGCGCTGATGGGCTGTTTTGAGCTGTTAGACGGGCGGTTTGGCCATGATGTGTTGCTGGATTGGCTGAGCCTGCCGGCAGTGCAGCACGCTTACGGCTTGAGTCGTGAACAGGTGCAGCGTATGGGTGATCTGTTGATTGCGGCGGGGTTTAAGCGCGGTTTTGATCAGCTGCATTTGCGGCAGAGTCTCAGCGAGCAAGACACCGATACCCGCTATACCTTTCGGTTTGCCTTAGATCGGCTGTTGCTCGGCATGGTGTTGCCGACTGAGGCGGTGCATGCTGGGGTGTTGGCGTGGCCGTCGGTGCAGCCGGATGACTTTGCACTGATTGCGATTTTGCAGCAGATTTATCAACAGTTGGAGGCTGAGCGGCATTATTTGGCGGTGCAGGATTATCGGATTGATGATTGGTTGAATTTGATTCAAGCCAAACTACTGGCGCAATTTTCCGCTGAAATCGACACCAAAGCTTGGGAGCAGATTAAGTATGCCCTAGAAGGTATGCACGCCAATCTGATCGCGTCGGAGTTGCCGCCCGTGCCGTTGCCACTGCGGTTTGTACTAGATGAAGTGGAGGCAACGCTGAGCAATACCCCTGCGGGTTCACAGCCGTCTGGTCGGCTGAATTTTGCACGTCTGGGCACGCTGCGGCCATTGCCGTATCAGTTGGTGGTGATGCTGGGGCTGGAGGCAGGTCAGTTTCCGGCGCGGGATCAGGTGAGTAATTTTGACTTGATCAAAGCCTTACCTGCTCAAGCCGGTGACCGTTCACGGCAAGAAGACGAGTTGGGCGCGTTTTTGGATGGGTTGTTACTGGCGCAGCAGGCTTGTTGGGTGTTTTATAATGGCTTCGATGTGGCTGATGTGCATCCACGCCAACCGGCTGCACCGGTGCAAGAGTTGCTGGATGTAGTCGCAGTGCAGCTACAGCCGCAGATGGTCGAGGACAAAAACGCCAAAACGGTTGCTTTGGATCAAGAATCTTCGGATCAAGCTGAACAAAAATCAGAAAAGCAACCCAAAACCAGACCAGAAACCCCCGACGAATTGCTGGCGCGTTGTATCGTGCGCCAACACAGCTTGTTGCCGTTTGAGCGGGATAATTTTACGGCGGCAGATGCCAAGCAGCCACGACAACGCTACACCCAGCCGCGTATGCTGGCCGATCTGTGGTTTCACGTCGCGCAGCAGCTTTATACCCCGCTGAGCAAACCCGTGCCGGTGGTGTGGGCGGCAGGGTTTGCGCAACAACAGTTATTGATGAGCCAAAGCCCGCAGTCATGGAGTCGGATGATTGGGCAGTTGTTGCGGCCTGCGCGATATTTTTTACAGCAAGCGCGGATTCAAAACGTGTATCGGCAGGAGCAAGCCTCAACTTTTGAGCCGTTAACCTTAAACACGCTGGATCAGTATCACTTGCGTCAGGCGCATTTACACACCGATGTTGCACTGAACGTCGATCTGTTGATGGATCGGCTGCCAGTCGGTGCGGCCAAGCAAGCTTACTTTCTCTCGACTGAACAAGCCGCGCAGTTGATCGAACGGCGTATTCAAGATTGTGCCAAGGCTTGCGGTAAAACCGGCTGTGATGCCGTCACTGAACAGACGATTGTGCTGAACGATCAGACTGGACAAACGTGGTCGTTACAAGTCACCGTCCCGCAGATGCCGACCGAGACATGGTTGGCGGAGATTGGCAACAGTGGACGCGGCAAACATCGTCTGCGCATGTGGTTAGAGCATTTGGTGTGGCAAGTGTATCGGCAGACCAGTGACGCTGACGTGCAAGCCGGTCGTGGCTCGCGCATCATGGTGTTTAGCAATCAGACCTTTAAGCTGTTGCCTGTCAATGCTGAACAGGCACAGGCGTATTTGATGGATTGGCTTCAAGTCTGGCAGCAAGCGGCACAACAACCTTGGGTATTGCCGCCGGATTTGGTGTTGGATAAAGATGCTGGCCTACGTTATGTCAAAAAATCTGACAGCTATGAGTACAAATTAGAGTCGCTATTGGAAAAATGGCGTGGTGAGGGCTTTAACCGAACGATTGCGTCGAGTGACGACGAGAGCAGTTATCTGCATCCAGATTGGCAGTTGGTGTTGCAGGGGCAAGATGCGGAGCGGGCGTTGATGCGGCACTTGGCGGCGCATGCAGAACGCTTGTATCAGCCGTTGCTAGAGTGTTGGCAGGATTTTGATCCGCTGGCAGCCCATTAGCATGAGCTATATTTTTTGGTTGATATAGTTCTGACTGTGAAGTGATTGATTTTTTGATACGCCTGCGGCTGGCCTCACTTTTGACAGGCCAAAAGTAAGCAAAAGCCTTTGTGCTTGGAAGACTCGCCATCCTGAGCAGCACTGCTGCGCAAGAAACAGTTCCAAGCACATTCATCCCTGACGATTCTGTTTGTGGCTTAGGATCAATATGAGTAGTGGTTTAAAACCCGCCCAACCCAACAACAACCCCGTGCTGTCGTTGCCGTTGCGGGGTCTACACCTGATTGAAGCGTCTGCGGGGACGGGCAAGACGTGGACGCTGTCGGCGTTGATTGTGCGCTTGATTTTGGAAGGCGATTACACGCCGCGTCAGATGATTGCGACCACCTTTACCCGTGCGGCGGCGGCGGAATTGCGTTCGCGGATTCGGCAGCGACTTGAGCAAGTGCGCCGCGTGATTAAGCAGCTGTTAGCGGCACAAAAAGCCCAATTTGAGCATCGCGCTGATGCTGATCAGACAGAGAACCAAACCAAGCAGCAAACGCCAGAAAAGCAAGCGCCAGAACAACTGCTGCAACTCGTCCAAAACGAGATTCAGGCCGATTTGTTTTTGGCCTACTTGGTGCAGCGGATTGAATCTGGCAAATTTGGCGCGACAGACCACGCAATTGCACAAAATGGCTGGACGCATTGCCTCAATCGGTTGGATTTGGCGTTACAGGGATTTGATGAATTATTTGTTGGGACATTGGATAGTTTTTGTCAGAAGTTGCTGAGTGAGTTTGCCTTTGAAAGTGGTCAAGGCGAGCGGCTGGTCATCAGTGAGCAAGAACAGGAGCTATGTGCGGAAATTCTGCATGATGCAGTACGGCAATGGCGCGCAAAACAAGACCCGCATCTGATCGGTTTACTGTTACAAACCAAAAAGCTACACGACGGCACAGCCTATCAGTATTCGGTGGCGACCGTGATGAATTTTCTGTCAGCACAGCTTGCACCGGTGGCGATGCCGCAGCTTGATTTTAGCCGATTGGAACAACTCAAAGACGCACTGCTAGCGGTCGATGTCTCGGCGTTTGAGCAGTTTTTAAGCCCGAATGGCGCATTGCGTCATCGTTTGTATAAAGGTCGAGCGCTGGAAAATTACGGCTATTTGTTTCGATCATTTGTCGAAAAAGTCCGTGAATTTGGCGTGATTGTGCTATTGGGTCTTAAAGACGATGAACCCGAAGCTAAATTATTAGAAGGTTTGAATAAACTGGATACTAATTTTAGCCCCAAAAATAGCGATGCGAAGCAACAGTTTGCTGAACTGAACGGTTTGGAGTTGCTGCAAGAAATTGGCCTGATTCGCGCCCAGTTAATCGAGCAACTCGATCAAGTCGAACAGCATTTAACCTTTGTGCTGAGTCAAACCGTGCGCGAGCGTCTACCGGTGTTGCTGGCCGAGCGAGGTGAAACCAGCTTTTCGCAACAAATGCGCCTACTGGCGAATGCCTTGGATGATCCCGACACCGGTGCATTGTTGGCGCAGCAAATTCGGCATCGTTATCCAGTGGCCTTGGTCGATGAATTTCAAGATACCAATACCGATCAAGATCGGGTGATTGCGCGGGTGTATCGCAGTGAGCCGCTAGATCCGGCAGTGTGTTTGATTTTGGTCGGTGATCCGAAGCAGGCGATTTATGGCTTTCGCGGCGGTGACGTACAAACCTATCTACAAGTCAAAGCCGAAATTCAGCAGGCGCAGCGACAGGGCAAAGGCGGCTTGCATGGCCTGACCGTGAATCAACGTTCGGTTGCGCCACTGGTGCAGGCGGTGGATGCGCTGTTTTTGCGCCAGACTAATCTGGGCGATGGCATCGAATATCCGGCGATTAGCGCAGGCGAACGTCCACATCCCACTTTACAAGATCACGGCTGTTCGCCGACCAGCATCGACAACCCACAGCCGTTGCGCCTGATTACCTTGACCGAGAGTAAACAAGAAAGTCAGCAAGTCGCTTGGCAGGTCATGCGCTTATTGGCACAGGCCGCGCAAGGTGATCTGCTGCTAGAGGGCAAACCGCTACAGCCGGAACATATCGCGGTGCTGGGCTTTGCTAACTATGAACTCGATCAGGTGCAAAGCCTGCTACAAGCGGCCAATATCGCCGTCTGGCGGCCATCGCGTTGCAGTGTGTTCGAAAGCCCGATTGCACAGGATTTGGCCGCACTGTTGCAATCCATGCTCACGCCGTATCACGAGCAACGCTTGCGGCGGGCATTGTCTGGCGTGTTGATCGGTTGGGATTTGGTACGACTCGATCAACTCGATAGTGACATCGGATTGTTGACCCAGCAGCAGATGGCGTTTGCTGACGAGGGGCAACTGTGGGAAAGGCAAGGCTTTCTGGCGGCATGGCAACTGCTGGCCGAGCGGCTGGGCGTGTGGACACATTTGGCCAGTCAACCAGACGCGGAACGCCATCTGGTCAACCTGCGGCATCTGTTGGAATTACTGCACGAACAGAGCGAGCGTAGCGGCGGAACGCATCATCTGTTGTCGTGGTTGATGCGACAGATCAGTCAGCCCAAAAACCGTGAATGGGAAATGGAGCGGCGGCTGCCGAGTCAATCCGGTGTACAACTGATGACCATTCATGCCTCCAAAGGCCTAGAGTTTCCGGTGGTGCTGGTGCAGGGCTTGGATAAACGCCGCAAGAAAAAAACCGATGTGGTGTTTTACCTAAAACCGCCAGTCGGTCAGCGTGCGCCGCAACGGGTATTGGGTTTTAAAGATCAGACGCAAGCGCATTTGGAGCAGCATCATGCCCGCACCGAAGCGGAGTATCGGCGGCTGGCCTATGTGGCGTTGACCCGTGCCTCGCATCGGTTGTATTTGCCATTATTGCCCACGGATAAAAAGCTGCCCAGCGATCGTCATGAGGCGATCTTAAGCTATTGGTTAGGCCATGATTTGGCCGAGTGGCTGGCAGCGCAGCAGCATGTGCAGCTTGAGCCGCTGCTGGATGCTGCGCCGGATATCACCGCGTTGTCTGCGCAGTCACAACCCACTGATGTTGATTCGGGGTTGGTGGCACGTCCATTGCCGAAGCGTCGGCTGAGCAGTTGGGGCATAACCAGTTTTAGCGCGATGATTCGTGAGCATGATCACAGGCATTTGGCGGTAATCATTGAACAGCCTGACCATGACCAAGATGTTGATCAGGATGTCGATGAAGTGGCAGACGAAGCGCTACTAGAGGTCATGCCAGAGCGTCAGGCGGTTGCTGTAGATATTGGATTGGTGAGTGTTGATACAGCACAACGTACATCAAACATTGATGTGGTCGATCAGGCAACACCGAGCATGCTGGATTGGGCAGGTTTTGAGGATGGTCAGTTTGATCAGCGTCAGGCTGAATGGGAAGTGCCAGAGCAGTTTGAGCGGTATGATTTTGAAACGGGTGACATTGAAAGTGACGACGTTGAAACTGGCGGTGTTGAGCCAGCGACGATTGAACAAAACAATATGCGCTTCGACGTTTTTAGCAGTGCTGTACGGAGCGTTTCAGCCAAAGTTGAATTGCCGATAGAGGTCAACGCGCTGACCGTCCCCGACTGGCACGACATCCCTGCACCAGAGGATGAGTTGCCGGAAATTGATCCGCTGGAGCAGTTTTGGCTGGATGATCAGGTCGAGTTGCCTACACTGGCCGACGCTGCGCCCGTGCAACAACTGGATGATCCGGTGCGCTTTATTTTTCCGCGTGGTGCGACCAGCGGCAACTGTTTACACCAGATTCTTGAATACCTTGATCCGAGCAAAGACGAGGATTGGGCGCGTACGTTTGATAAACAATTACAAGCGCATGCGATTCATGGGGTTGGCGCGGAATCGATGCACGCATGGTTTCAGCATATCGTGCAGGCCAAGCTGCCGGATGGCGCGACGTTGGCCGGTTTGGGCTTCCGTGAACGGGTACGCGAGATGGAGTTTTATTTGGCGCTGCCGTCTGGTGAAATTGATGCGTCACGCTTGCTGAGTCGTTTGGCTGAATCGGGGGTGCATTTGCCCAACCTACGGCACACGCATGCGGTGCGTTATTTAAAAGGTTCGATTGATTTGGTGTATCAGCACAACGGCCAGTTTTATGTGGCAGATTATAAAAGCAACTATCTCGGTGGGCAGCTCGCTGACTACCAGCCGGAACGTTTAAGACTAGCGATGGATCACGCGGGCTATTGGTTGCAGGCGGCGTTGTATTTGGTCGCGCTGCATCGCTATTTAAAAGTACGCCTGCCGGATTATCGGATTGAGCGGCATTTGGGCGGCGCAAATTATTTATTCTTACGTGGGATGCGGGCGGATGATGCGGCGCACGGGATTTTGGCATGGCGACCTGAGCCAAGCTTAATCGAAGATCTGGATGCTATTTTGGATGGTCAATCGTTAAGGAGTCGGGCGAATGTCTGAGGTAGTGGCTGAGCTGATGGCGCAACAAAACAGCGCGGCGCAACCTCCAGCAGGTGCAGCCGATCAGCCTGCTGAAATACGTTGGGTTGATGTGCTGGCGACGCAACTGCTGGCGTTGCATCCAAACACTGCGCCACAGGTGTATAGCACTGTGCACAGTTGGATTTTGGGCTTGGGTGATGCGTTGGCGCAGGGTGATACCTGTTTGATGCTGGCCGAAAATAGCCTAGCGATTAGCGCAGCTTTGGCGCATCCACTGGTGGTGCGGGCAGTCGATGCAGATCAAAAACCTGCGCCACTGGTGTATGACGGGCAGCGTTTATATTTTTGGCGGCAATGGCACGAGGAGTATGCCTTGGCACGGCAACTGGCCAAGCTGCTCACGCCACAACCGGCGGTTCAGGTCAGTTTGCCATCTAATGACCAAGCCAATGCCTTGCAACGTGCGGCGATTGAACTGGCGGCGCGACAGCCGTTTAGCATCATTACCGGAGGGCCCGGCACGGGTAAGACTTTTACGCTGGTACGAATTGTCCGCGCCTTGCAAGCGGCACAGCCAGAATTGCGGATTGCGCTGGCTGCACCGACCGGCAAAGCAGCACAGCGTATGCAAGCGGTGTTGTCGGCAGAGTTTAGCCAAGCGGGGATTGCGATGGGCAATATGCAAACCGCGCAAACCGTGCATCGTTTGCTGGGACTCGGTGGGGCTGCGCCCCGTTATCATGCCAAAAATTTACTGCCGTTTGATTTGATTGTGATTGATGAAGGCTCAATGCTGGATTTGGCCTTGGCCAGTCAGCTGTTTGCGGCGATTGGGGCGGGGACGCGCTTGATTATCTTGGGCGATGCCAATCAGTTGGCGGCGGTCGATGCAGGGGCGGTGCTGGCTGATTTAAGTGAGGCCACGCAGCTTGCGGCCTATCGCATCGAGCTACAAGAAAGTCGGCGTTTTGACCCAAAGCAGGGCATTGGCCGTTTGGCGGCGGCAGTGCTGAACAATGACCGCATGGCGATTGGGCAAGCACTGGCAGCGAGTGCGACCAATGGCGGGCAGGTACAGCATTATGTACCGGACGAAGCAAAACCCGAGACGAGTTATGCGCTGTTATGGCAGGGCTTTGCGGCTTATATCGATGCGTTACAGCAGCGTGCGCCTGTGACTGAGTTGCTGGCGGAGTTGTTTGCCTGTTTTGAGCAGTATCGGATTTTGTGTGCGCAGCGTTCGGGCTTGTTCGGCACACAGCAGGTCAATCGAGCGATGAGTAGTCGCTTACAGTTGGCGCTGGGCATTCGCAAATCACGCCAGCAGGAGTGGTATCACGGTCGGCCGGTTTTGGTGACGCGTAACGATTACGGACTACGCTTGTCAAATGGTGATATTGGTTTGTGTCTGGCCGATGAGCAGGGGCGTTGGCAGTTGCATTTTAGTCATTTGGCTGAGCCGATTGCGGTAACGCGGGTGGCAGTCGAGCAGTTAGAGACCGCCTTTGCCTTGACCATTCATAAGTCACAAGGCTCTGAGTTTCAACGGGTTGCAATGCTGCTGGATCCAAAGGCCGGTGGCTTGCTCAGTCGGGAGTTAGTGTATACCGCAATCACCCGTGCCAAGCAGCAGATCGACGTTTGGGCAACGCCCGAAGTGCTGCGCTATGCGGTGTCACGGCGTACCTTGCGGCAGACAGGTCTGGGTGAGCAGTTGGCGGTGGTGTTAGGAGCGAAGGCGGTTTAAGCGGATCATTTTATCCGTTAAAACATGATCATGGTCGGTCAGCTTTCGTATCGGCTGTGCAGATCATTTACCTTATCTGCCTGTGAAACGTGAATAGACACTCATCCCGTCAGTCCAGTCAAAAGAAGGCTGCACCCCATCGGTGAGTGAGTCCAGCATGGATGGAGTGTGTCGTGAAAATGAGTAAAACGCTGGAACGTAAAAAAATCAGCCTATGGATTGCAGTAACCATAGTGACTCTATTCACTGTGGTACTCGGATTCACTGATTTGATGATCAGCAGTGAGATTTCTTTTTCGATTTTTTATTTGATTCCCGTGACACTTGCTGTGTTCTTGCATGGTCGAACGTTGGGCTTTGTATTTTCAGTGATTTGTGCCTTGGTTTGGATAGCCGCTGACATTGCATCGGGTTTGCGCTACGACGCTTGGTATATTCCAGTCTGGAACACCTTGGTGCGTTTTGGGTATTTTATTTTTCACAGTATGCTATTAAGCCAGTTATTGCATACCATTGAGGTAGTGAATGATAGTGCGCTAAAAGACCCTCTGACCAAGTTGTCTAATTGGCGGCACTTTGAGCAGTATTCAAGCCAATTGTTGCGCCAAGCGAGTGGGCAGCCGACCAAAATGACGGTGGCTTATATTGACTTGGATAACTTCAAGCTGGTGAACGATGCGCAAGGGCATGGCGCGGGTGATCAAGTGTTGGTCACCGTATCACAGGTGTTGCAGCAGCAATTAAGGTCACAAGACATGGTGGCGCGGCTGGGTGGTGATGAGTTTGCGGTGATTTTGGTTCATGTTGAGCTACCCGAAGCCAAAGAAATATTGCAACGTATTCAGGTCGCAGTGCAACAAGAGATGAAAAATCACGGCTGGCCGGTCACGTTGAGTATCGGTGCGATGGTGTTTTCGATTGCACCGCCCACCATCAATCCCATGCTGAAGATGGTGGATGACTTGATGTACGAGGTAAAGAAAAATGGTAAGAATAATTTAAAAATTATTGAACAATCAGTGACTTCTATATAGGGTTGGTTTGAGGCAGCGGAGCTGTCCGCTACCTCAATAGCAGGTTACGCGGCAACGCTGTCTTTCTGGATCAGATTAGCCGTTGCATACGTCACCTCGTAGTCTTGCAGATCGAGTTGAACTAAGCGTTTTCTCAGCGCATCAAGCGACCAAGGCCATGCAGCGAAGTTGCGCCCGTTGGCATCGAGGTAGTAGCTCTTACAGCCACCACTATTAAACACGGTGGTTTTCAAGTGCTTTTGTACCCGCTCATTGTGCTCGCGCAACACACTCGGTTTGATGGTTAGTGTGGCGATCTCTTGGTTTTTGATCTTTTGCAGGCCATCGACGATGTAGTCGAGTTGTGCTTCGGCCAAACCAATAAAAGAATCATACACCAGCACGTTTGGTCCGAGTACTAAGAACGCATTTGGTACGTCTTGCATGCTGGTACCGAGGTAGGCTTCTGGTGAGCTGTCTTTCCACAGATCAGATAAGCGCTGGCCTTTGCTGTTAAAGACTTTTTTACCAATCGGTGGATGCGAGACTTCGAAGCCAGTACCCCAAATAATCACATCGACCTCATGCCGTTCGCCGTTGGCAGCAACGACAGTGTTGCCTTCGACTTTGACCAAACCATGCGGAATTAGCGTGGTGTTCGGGGCTTGCAGTGCGGGGTAGTAGTTGTTGGCAAACAAAATCCGCTTACAACCGACCAAGAAATTCGGGGTGACGTTTTTACGCAGCACCGGATCTTTGATTTGTAGCTTGAGCAGTTGCTTACCGAGTGCGTTAACCGGCTTGAGTGCGGTCGGGTTACGTAGACCAAAGTTAATCGCGTTAAGCGACTGCGCCACACTCTTACGCCAGCCCGCTTGAAGCACAGGATACTTGGCGACGACAGACTTGCCAAACTCACCGAGTTCGACATCTGGCTTTGGCAATACCCAAGGTGCAGTGCGTTGGAATACATACAATTCTTTGGCTTTCGGCTGAATTTGTGGCACAAACTGAATCGCCGATGCGCCTGTGCCAATCACTGCAATCCGTTTGCCGGTCAGATCATAATCATGATTCCACTTGGCGGAGTGGAACATTTCACCGGTAAAGCTCTCGATGCCGTCGAGTTTGGGCATTTGTGGCTCAGTGATCGGACCTGTAGCGAAAATCACGGTTTTTGATAAAAATTGACCTTGATTGGTGTCGATCACCCACAGGTTGCGCTTGGTGTCCCACTGTGCGTTTTCCAGTGCTGTATCAAACTGAATCAGTGGTTTTACATCAAAATTTTCACTGACTTCTTCCAGATAGCTCAAAATTTCCGGTTGTTTGGCAAACAAATGGCTCCACTTTGCACTCGGCGCAAACGAATACGAGTACAACGCCGATGGCACATCACAACCACAACCTGGGTAGGTGTTTTCACGCCATGTGCCGCCGACGCGACTGGCTTTTTCGATGATTTTAAAGTTATCGTAGCCGATCTTTTTTAGACGAATCGCCGCCAAAATTCCAGAGATACCAGCACCGACGATAAAGCTGTCATAAATATGCGCGTGTTGAGTCATGTTAAACCTCAGTATTCATTCAAAATTCAAAAGTACCAAACCGCTATGGCGCGACCATCACGGCTCATCACGATTACTTGATCAGTCGATACGACAGACCCAAGAACGAGTTGTACAATGTTGGGGATACCCGCTTCATCAGCCAGAACAGCTTGGCATCGAGTTGTGGGATGGTATACAACTGGCCACGGTCCAGCCGATTCAGGGTCAGTTTGGCCACCGAGTCACTGGTGGTCATCGCAAAATTCATCAGCGCATGGTCAGCCAAACCCGAGTAGCGGCTGGGGATGCGGCCATTTTTGATGATGTTGGTCGGCACTAGCGTCGGGCATAGCACGTTGACGCTGATCTTAAACTTCTTCAGTTCAGCGGCAAGGGTTTCAGACAGTGCCAATACGCCAGATTTGGTCACGTTGTATGCGGTCATTTCTGGTGCAGCAGTGTAGGAGGCAGCCGAGGCCACGTTGATAATCGCGCCATAGCCGAGCTGCTTAAACTTCGGCACAAAATAATGACAGCCGTGGATCACACCCCACAGGTTAACGTGGGTAACCCATTGCCAGTCTTCCAGTGATACCTCATCGAACTTACCACCCAAGCCCACACCGGCATTATTGATTACCAAGGTCACGGGGTGTTGCATCAGTTGTTCGGCACGCTCAGCCAATTGCTTGACTTGTTCTGCATCACCGACATCACAGGTCACCGCAAAACCTTTCGCACCTTGCTGCGCCAACAGGCTGACGGTTTCTTCGGCGGCTGCCAGATTGATGTCTGCACAGACCACCGTGCCACCACGCTTGCCAAGTTCCAAGGCAAAGCTACGACCAATGCCGCTGCCCGCGCCGGTGACCACTGCATAAGCGTTTTGGCTTGGTTTGGCTTTTTTGCTGAATAAACCCATGATGTCATCCAAAATAAAAGGGGCTGATCACCGCCCGCTAGACGAAGTGTAGACGAGCGGCAACGCTGTATTAGGCGGCACGTACTGGCGGCGTAAACTCTTTAACGAAAAATGGTGTTAAAGCGCCTGTTTCAGGGTGCAGTAGCTTCTCTTTGTAATACTCAAGATAGGCACTGGTATCGTGGTCGTTTGGATGAAAGTCTGGCCGGAAGTAATCCATGATGTGTCCCATCGTGCTGCCAAACACACCATCTTTAGGGCCAAACAACAGGTTAGCACTGGTTTTGGCTTCTTTCCAAAAACTCAGGCTGACCAGATTTTTAGGATTTTGAAAAAATGGCAGCAACAATGCGCCTGCCGAAACCCCACCCATAATCGTTACAAATGCCAAGACAAAACCAGCAATCCGCAGACCATAGCTACCAGACAGGATCTGATACACATCATAGGCCACGTCTTTATGCTCAGATTCTTCCAGCATGTGCCACATCCACAGTCCGCGGGTTTTGGCGTCGTCTGAATGATAGAAGTGATCTTCATGCTTCATCATGTATTCGGCCAGCACAGCGGTAAAGTGCTCGATGCCTGCCATCATCGACAGCTTGAGTGGCTGTGGGAATTTTAAGAAGCTGTACTCGAACACTTTCTCAGCCAAGAAGCGATACAATTGCACGGGGTAATTGCGCGGGATCATCGCATCGTTATATTCGTTATGCACTTTAGAGTGCAATGCTTCTTGCCCAATCAGTGCGGTAATCCGTTGCTTTAAGATCGGATCTTGGATGAAGTCGCGATGATAGCGGGCAGTGTCGATCACCAATTCTTCGCCATAGGTCAGAAAAATTGACAGTGCGGCAAAATAAGCAGTGGCCCACTCTTTTTGCATATAGAACTTCACATCCATCTCTTTAGGATCAAACTTGAAACTAAAGTGGCGAATCGGCATGCTACCTTTGCTGGCAAAATCTGAAACTTTGGCATATTGGCGCAGATTGAACTTGCCGAAAGTTGCCTTTTTTAAGGTTGTCGCGATCATGATAGAAACCTCACATAAACGATTGACAGGCTAGGTCGCCATTGGAGAATAGAGCTGGCTGCATGTCGGTTTGGCAGCACACTCTGACTCGCCACGGTCATGGCACAGGCACGATCTTGGCGATACGCTACAAGATCTATGTTTGTCCATTGGATTAGGTCACTATCCATACTATAGTGATCTATTGTTCGGATTCAATTCGGGTAGTTTTGGCAATAAAATGACAAGTGTTGTACATATTTTTATTTTAATTATCAGTGGTTTGTTTTTGAGTTTGTACAAAACGATTGGCATTTTACGCCAGTTGACTCTGCAAAAGGATTGAAATGACAACCTGTGACGAAGACTAAAAAACAATTGTTCAGTTTTTGCGGTCGAATACACGGCTGATGCAACAGCGCCCACACAAAACACGCCATAAAATAACACGATAATCGCGTCTTAAATTTGGCAATCTCAATATGTGTTTGTCGCAATCAAAACGAGATGATCCAGCATGACCACCATTTATGATGCATTGCGTGAAAGCCATGATGTACAACGGCAACTGGCCGCTGCTTTGGTGCAAACCCAAGGTGCCAGCGATGAGCGAGCGCAGATTTTTCAACAACTTAAACTGGAGCTGGCTGCACATGCCACGGCGGAGGAGCGTTACTTTTATATTCCGTTGATGATGGAAGATGCAGGCATTGATCTGTCACGACATGCCTTGGCGGAGCATCATGAACTGGACGAGCTGTTCGAAACGCTAGAAAACACCGAGATGTCTAGTCCGGCATGGTTGGTGCATGCAAAAAAACTAGCCGATGAGGTACATCATCACTTAAAAGAAGAGGAG
>OGCL01001341.1_pt1 | contig 21416 bp, 23 predicted proteins | sample 1570041 | NCBI WGS metagenome assembly OGCL01 (sample SAMN06266162, study PRJEB24511) | hot springs metagenome | isolation source: Hot spring water | place: South Africa: Limpopo | collected 2015-06-22
GCGCCCATCAGGGCGAACAGACCGCCACAACTGCGGTTGAAGGCGCGGCCGCTGCGCTGCAGCCAGGGGCGGATGCGCTGGGCTGTACGGGCCAGCAGGTACTCCGTCGCACCTTCAACCACCGCGAAAGTGGCGGCCATAAGCACAAACTGCAGCCACAGCGGGCTGCCCGGGCGAATAAATTGCGGCAGGAAGGCGGCAAAGAACAGGATCACCTTGGGATTGGACAGGGCGGCCAGCAGCCCCTGGCTAAACAGCTGTTCGCCGCGGCTGGAGCGGGCCGGACGCTCAAGCTGCAGATGCAGGGTCGGGGCACGCCAGAGCTGGATGCCAAGCCAGATCAGGTAGGCGCCGCCGAGCCACTTGAGCAGGACCAGGATGTCGGCGGAGGCCTGCAGCAGGGTGCCGATGCCCAACATGGACAGGGCCATCAGCAAGGTAAAGCCAAGCACGCTGCCGGCGACGGTAAACAGAGCCTTGCGATGGCCATGCAGGGCACCGTGGCTGAGGGCCAGCAGGCCATTGGGACCGGGGGTCAGGGACAGGCCTATAACCGCGACAAGATAAAGCAGCCAGGTATGCAGGGCCATGGGCAGGGTTCCGAAAACAGAAGGCCACCGGGATGGTGGCCTTCAGTTTTTTCATGCCATGACTGCCGAGTCAAGCGAGGTTGTCAGCGGTTGGCCTCCTTGAAATTGTCGTCCGAGGGCTCCTTGGTATAGGCGCCCTGGTCATGCACCAGCTTCTTGCTGCCGTTCATCAGGGTGGTGATGCGGCTGTCGCTGGTCTTGGCCGAGGCGGCCTGGCTGCTGGTGCCGGTGATCAGCGGTGGGTTGAAGCTGAACGACCAGAGGTAGTGCCAGACCGCGGCATTGTGTTTCTCGGTCTGCTGCGTGGAGTTGAAGTACCAGGGCTTGAGCTCGGTAAAGGCGGTCATGTTCATCAGCCCCTTGTTCTCGTCACCCACGAACACCGTGCTGGTCACCGAGGAGGTGCGGTAGGCCTCGAAGATCACGCCCTTGGTCTTCAGTTCGCTGACATAGGTGCGGCACACCTCGCCCACCCATTTATTGCCCAGGTAGCTTTTGGCGTAGTTCGAATAGAAGGGGTCGAGCAGGGCCACGCGCTTGGGCAGCAGGCGGCTGGGCAGGGTGCCGGCGCTGACCGCATCGCTGATCTTCTTGGTCAGGACAATGGCCATCTGGTTGCCCAGGGAGTGGCCGAGGATGCGGATGTTGCTACCGGTGTAGCTGGCCATATTGGCCTTGTAGTGATCGAACAGCAGGTCGCCTGCCGACTTGCTCGGACCGCTGCTGTAAACCCCGCTGCTGTTGCGCCAGCGCATGGCGCGCGGGCCGGTTGCGGTCCAGATCTTGGCTTCGGCGTCCTTCACTTCGCCTTCGTCGGCGAACTGGTTCCAGTACAGGATACCGACGTTGTAGCCGGCGGCCAGCCAGGCATGGGCCAGGTCCAGATCCGGGCCGCCGGCGTCCTTGCGGTTGAAGGTCTCGCGGTTCTTCTTCTGGGTGGCACCGTTCTGCCAGCCGTGGATATAGATCACGGTGGGCTTGCTGTTGGCGAAGTAGGCATTGCTCTGGCCGGGCACGGCCTTTTGCCAGCTGTCGCCGTAACCGAACCAGTACAGGCCATGGTCGAGGTTCTGGAAGGTGCTGTCGGGGAACACGCCGACGGCGGCCTGGGTCAGGGAGGAAAAACTCAGCACAAGCAACAACAGGAGCTGGCGCATGACGGGACCTTTTATTGTTATGGGGTGGTGTCGGCAGTCTAGGGATTGTCAGACAATCTTCTATCGCCCGAACGGGTGAGATCGTCCGGCAGGTTGCTTGGGTGTGTCTTGTCGGGCGTGTCGGGCATCTTTGCCTCAATAGCCGTCTATTTGCGTCATAAACGCTTATCAGCCGAGCGGACGCAGGCCCTGCGGCTGTGGCAAACTCAGCGGCTAGTTACAGGACGTTTCAGGGAATGAAGCATCGACTGTCTTCCATATTCTGCGCTTGGCCCTGCTTGGCCGAGGCGTGACGCATACCTGGCCGCTGCACGCGGCAGTGAACAAGAGGAATCACCGTGCATAAAGTCGTGATCAGTGGTACTGGCCTGTATACCCCGGCCAACAGCATTTCCAATGATGAGCTGGTCGAGTCCTTCAACGCCTTTGTACAGCTGTTCAATGCCGAGAACGCCGAGGCCATCGCCCGCGGCGAGGTCGAGGCTCTGAGTGAATCGAGCAGTGCCTTTATCGAGAAGGCCTCGGGCATCAAGAGTCGTTTCGTCATCGACAAGGCCGGTATCCTCGACCCACGGCGCATGGCGCCGCGCATCCCAGAGCGCAGCAACGAGGAGTGGGGCATCCTCTGCGAGATGTCCGTGGCCGCCGCCAGGCAGGCCCTGGAGCGTGCCGGCAAGACCGTCGCCGATATCGACGGGGTGATAGTCGCCTGTTCCAACCTGCAGCGTGCCTACCCGGCGGTGGCGATCGAAGTGCAGGCGGCCCTGGGTATCCAGGGTTGGGGCTATGACATGAACGTGGCCTGTTCCTCGGCCACCTTCGGGATCCAGGCGGCTACCAGCGCGGTACAGACCGGCCAGGCTCGCGCCATCCTGATGGTCAACCCGGAAATCTGTACCGGTCACCTGAACTTCCGTGACCGCGACAGCCACTTTATCTTCGGTGACGCTGCCACCGCGGTGATCATCGAGCGGGCCGACCAGGCCACCTCCGCACACCAGTTCGATGTGGTCGGCACCAAGCTGATCACCCAGTTCAGCAACAATATCCGCAACAACTTCGGCTTCCTCAACCGCTGTGCGGAAGAGGGCATTGGCGCGCGCGACAAACTGTTCGTCCAGGAAGGGCGCAAGGTGTTCAAGGATGTCTGCCCCATGGTCGCCGAGTTGATCGCCACGCATCTGGCGGAAAACCAGCTGAACGTCGGCGACGTCAAGCGCTTCTGGCTGCACCAGGCCAACCTCAATATGAACCTGCTGATCGCCCGCAAACTGCTGGGTCGTGATGCCGAGGCGCATGAGGCACCGGTGATCCTCGATACCTATGCCAACACCAGTTCGGCGGGTTCGGTGATCGCCCTGCACAAGCATCAGGATGACCTGGCCGCCGGCAGCCTGGGGGTGCTGAGCTCCTTTGGTGCCGGCTACTCCATCGGCAGCGTGATTCTGCGCAAGAAGTGATTGTAGGGGCGCTTCGCCCCGTGATTGCCTGTCACTCCTACAACGCCGCTCGACCATCCGGTCGGGCGGCGTTTTTCGTTGTCCTGCGTGCACGGCTTTCTTATTAGCCTTTGGAACTAAAAAGTTCCGTAGTCACTGAATTTTCATATATCAGAAACCGGCCTGAAATATCCCATCGCCAAGATTCCCTGCAGCACGAACGAGCCCCCAGTGCTCGGGTGTTTTCAGCACTTAAAGTCCATTTAGAGGAATCTTCGATGATCCGTAAGCACAGCTTCCGTGGAGTAATGGCCGGCTTCGCCACCAGCGCTCTGGCTCTGGCCGTTTCCGCCCAGGCTTTCGCCGGTACCGTCACCACTGACGGCGCCGATATCGTGATCAAGACCAAGGGTGGCTTCGAGGCCTCCACTGTCGATAAGGAGTTCAGCTTCAAGCTGGGTGGTCGCCTGCAGGCCGACTTCGACCAGTTCGATGGTCTGTACAGCGCCAACGGCAAGACCGCCAACGAGGCCTACTTCCGTCGCGCCATCCTGGAACTGTCCGGTACCGCTTACAAGGACTGGAAGTACGTGATGAACATCGACTTCTCGGCTGACGATGGCGCCAGCAAGTGGGACGAAGCGTCCATTGCCTATACCGGTTTTGCTCCGGTGACCATCAAGGCCGGTCGCTTCGACCCCGAGTTCGGTCTGGAGAAGGCCACCAGCTCCAAGTGGATCAGCACCATCGAGCGTTCCGCCATCTATGACCTGGCCGACTGGGTCAACGACAAGAAGGACGGCATGGGTCTGCAGGTCAGCGGTGTGGCCGGCAACATGTTCTACGGCTCGGCCGGTTACTTCCATCGCAAGTCCGACGATGGCATCAACGAAGACAAGAACGGCAAGGCCGAAGGCGGCTACAACCTGCGCGGTGTTATCGCGCCGATGGCCGAGGCCGGCAACGTGCTGCACTTCGGCGTCAACTATGCCCATCGCAATACCGATGATTTCAACGGCCGTGTCCGTTCGCGCATGAACGTGCGTGGCATGACCGAGAACGGCAAGAACAAGCAGGATCGCGTGATCTTCGCTCCGAGTGCTGCCGGTCAGTTCGATGGCGACGCTGCCTGGGGTCTGGAAGCCGCCTTCGCTGCCGGTCCGTTCTCCATCCAGAGCGAGTACTTGAAGCGTGATATCGACGCCAAGTCCAGCTCCGTACGCAATGACCGCGAAGCCACCGGCTACAACGTTCAGCTGGCCTACACCCTGACCGGTGAAGCCCGCGGCTATCGCCTGGATGGTGGTCGCTTCGACAGCATCAAGCCGGCCAACAAGGAAACCGGTGCCTGGGAACTGGTTTACCGTTACGACAACCTCAAGGCCGAAGAAAGCGGCTTTGAAGACACCAAGGGCAAGATCCACACCGTGGGTGTGAACTGGTATGCCAACGAAGCCGTCAAGGTTTCCGCCAACTACCTGAAGGCGGACACCAAGAACACCGGCAATGCCGCTGGCGATGATGACGGCGACGCCTTCAGCCTGCGCCTGCAGTACCAGTTCTAAGCGTTTCGACTCCTGCTCCTTTGAAGCCCCGCCCCGTGCGGGGCTTTTTTTCGTCTGCACAACAAGCCAGACTGCCGCCATGATGACGACTCTCGCCGCCCTCAAAGAACTTGATGCCAGTCTCTGGGATGGGCTCTGTGCCGAGCCGCCGCCCTTTTTGCGCCACGCTTTTCTCAGCGCCCTGGAGGACAGCGGCAGCGTAGGCCCAGGCACGGGTTGGACGCCGGCGCATCAGCTGCTGCTGGGGGCGCAGGGGCAGGTATTGGCGGCCCTACCGGCCTATGTCAAAAATCACTCCTATGGCGAGTATGTATTCGATCACGGCTGGGCCGATGCCTGCCGGCGTGCCGGTATTGCCTATTACCCGAAGCTGCTGGGCGCCATTCCTTTTTCTCCGGTGGGTGGCCCACGTCTGCTCGGCGCCCGCCCGCTGGCCGGGCAGTTGCTCGATCAACTCACGGCCAGCCTGCAGGAGCAGGGGCTGTCCGGGCTGCATATCAACTTCACCCAGGCAGAGGATGACGCGCTGCTGCAGGGGCGTGAAGGCTGGCTGGAGCGTCTGGGCTGTCAGTTCCATTGGCGCAACCGCGGCTACCGGGATTTTCAGGACTTTCTCGATACCCTCGCCTCGCGCAAGCGCAAGCAGATCCGTAAGGAGCGTGAGCAGGTGGCGGGGCAGGGCATCGAATTCGACGGGCGCCAGGGGCATCAGTTGGGCGAGGCGGACTGGGATTTCGTCTACCTGTGCTATGCCAACACCTACCGGGTGCGTGGCCAGGCACCCTACCTGACGCGCACCTTCTTCAGCCTGCTGGCCGAGCGCATGCCCGAGGGGATTCACGTGGTGCTGGCCCGTCAGGCGGGGCGGCCGGTAGCCATGGCCTTCAGCCTGCAGGGAGGCGACAGCCTCTATGGCCGCTACTGGGGCTGTCTGGCCGAGTTCGACCGGCTGCATTTCGAAACCTGTTTCTATCAGGGTATGGAGCATGCCATCGCCCAGGGCCTGCAACGCTTCGATGCCGGTGCCCAGGGCGAGCACAAGCTGATCCGCGGTTTCGAACCGGTGCTGACTCGCTCCTGGCACTACCTCTGCCATCCGGGGCTGCGCGCGGCGGTGGCGCAGTTTCTCCATGAAGAACGCCTGGCCGTGCAGGCCTATGCCGAACAGGCGCGGGCCCATCTGCCATATCGTCAGGGCGAGTAGCGTTATCGCTGCATGGGGGCCACGCGTGATTTTCGGCGAGCGGCTAGGCTTTAGGCAGATGCTCCCTGCTTGAGGTGCCCCATGAGTGAACTTGCCCTGGTCGATGAGCTTTTGCATTCGCCTGCCGTGACGGTCAATCTGACCCTGGTTTTCAATATGCTCGGCGCCTTGTTGCTGGGGCTGCTGGTGGGCTATGAACGCTCCTACCATGGCCGCGCCGCGGGCATGCGCACCTATGGCATGGTGTGTATGGCCTCCTGCGCCTTGACGGTGCTCTGCGTCTATCCGCAGTACTGGCTGGGCGATCATTCCCTGGACGGGGTCGACCCGACCCGGGTGATCCAGGGGGTGGTCACCGGTATCGGCTTTCTCGGCGCCGGCCTAATCATGAAGGACGGCATGAGCATCAGCGGCCTGACCACGGCGGCGTCGATCTGGGCCTCGTCGGCCATCGGCGTGCTGGTGGGGGTGGGTTTCTATGGCGCGGCGGTGCTGCTCAGCCTGATCTCCGCCGGTTTGATGATGTGGGGGGCCAAGCTGGAGGCCAGGCTGCCGTCACGCCCTGCCATTGCCATTGTGTTGCGCTTCGCCCCGGGCTTCGTGCGCCCGGATGAGGCGACGCTCAAACGCATCGCTCGGGAGCGCGGCTATGTGATAGCCGGTGGATCCTTTACCGTGAGCTTCGAGCAGGGCGCGCTGGAGTGGCGATTCGTGGCGGTGGCGGTGGATGGCCAGAAGAGTGCGCGAATCAGCGATATGGCCGATGAGCTGGCGCAGCTGGAAGGGGTGGCCAGGTTCCAGATGTCCCATGCGCGCAATTGAGTGTCCGGACTCGTCTTCGACTTAGAGGTTAAGCAGAGAACGTGTTTACGAGCTAGCGAGCTAGAGCCCTACAAGGCGCTACGTTAGTAACAGCCTTCGGCTGGTCAAAACAGGCGAGAAATGTAGCGCAGCGGAGTAACAGCCAACGGCTGGCCCGCAGGGGGAACGTAGCGAATCAAGCGGAGTGTACAGTCGTACATGAGCATGACTCGCTTCGCTCGCCCCTCCGGGGCCGCACTGAAGTGCGTTGGCCACAAGCGGCCTGCCGAGCCTGTTTTTAACGCAGTAGGGCCGACGCGCAGCAGATCGTAAGCAGGTTCTTACAAACGTTTCGCTTCAAGAATCAGCACCGGCTCGCGCGGTACGTTCTGATGGCCGGCGCGGTTGCCGGTGGGCACCTGGGCGATCTTGTCCACCACCTCCATGCCGCGGGTCACCTTGCCGAAGACGGCGTAGCCGAAATCACGCGAGCCATGGTCGAGGAAGGCGTTGTCCTTGTGGTTGATAAAGAACTGGCTGGTGGCCGAGTCGCGCACCTGGGTGCGGGCCATGGCCAGGGTGCCGCGCAGGTTGCGCAGGCCGTTGTCGGCTTCGTTCTTGATCGGCGCCTCGGTCTGCTTCTGCTGCATGTTGGCGTCGAAGCCGCCGCCCTGGATCATGAAGTTGGGGATTACCCGGTGGAACTGGGTGCCGTTGTAGTAGCCGCGCTCGACGTAGCCGAGGAAGTTCTCCACGCTCACCGGCGCCTTTTGCGCCTCCAGCTCGATTTCGATCTCGCCCAGGCTGGTGGTCATCAGCACCTTGGGGTTGTCGGCGGCGTGCAGGCTGCCGGCCAGTAGCAGGGAGCAGGCGGTGAGGGCGATTGTTTTCAACATGGTCGGGTTCCTTGTCAGTGGGTGGGGGTGGGCTGTTCGACTTCGGCAAGGAAGGCGAGCAGGCTGCGGTTGAATACCTGGGGTTGATCCATGGGGGTGGCGTGACGCGAGTCTTCGATCACCAGCAGCCGGGCATTGGGCAGCTCGCGTACATAGGCTTCCTTCTGCGCCACCGGGGTGTAGTCGCGGTCGGCGGTCACCACCAGGGTGGGACAGCGGATCAGCGTCAGGCGTTCACGCACGCCCCAGCCGATAATGGCGTCCAGGCTGGCCAGGTAGGCGCGCTTGTCGTTCTGTGGCCAGCGTTCTTCGATCTTGCGCCGCAGTTCGCCCTGTTCCGGCTTGGGAAACAGCAGGCGGCCCAGGCCCTTGGCGATGGTTTCAAGGCCGAGCAGGCGTGACAGGGTCCAGCGCTTGCCGATTTCCAGCCAGTCCCGGGCACTTTTGGCCTTGACCTCCGGGCCGCTGTTGACGATGCACAGGCTCTTGAGCCGCTCGGGGTTATCCACGCCCAGCTGAAAGCCGATCATGCCGCCCATGGAGATGCCCACCAGGTGCACCTGGGGCAGGCCCAGGTGGTCGATCAGGGCCAGCACATCACCGGCGAAATCGCGTATCTGGTAGCGCTGGCGGGGTTTGTCGGAGCGCCCGTGGCCGCGCACGTCGAGGGCAATGACCCGGTACTGGGCGGCCAGATCGGGGATCTGGTACTCCCAGTCGCGGGTGCTCGAACCCAGGCCGTGCACCAGCACCACGGGGGCGCCGTGGCCGTATTCCTCATAGTGCAGCTGGCAGCCGTTGTGATCGAAATAGGACACGGGGCACTCCTTTAGCGGGGTTCGGCGGCGGGGCTGTCGTAATGCTTGATCAGGTCGACCAGGATGCGGCTGGCCGGGCCCAGGCTCTTGTCCTTGTGACTGTACAGGATAAAGCGCGGGTGGTTGCTGCCGCCCTGCTCCAGGGGCAGGGGCAGCAGGCGCCCTTCGGCCAGCTCGCGGCCGATCAGGTGGCGCGGCAGCCAGGCAAAACCCAGGCCGCTGCTGACGAAATGGGCCGCGGTGGACAGGCTGCTGACCGTCCAGCGTTGCTCGGCGCCGAGCCAGCCCACATCCCGCGGTTTACTGCGCCCGGAGTCGCGGATCACCACCTGCAACTGGTTCTGCAGGTCCTCGAAAGTCAGCTGGCGCTGCAACTGGTGCAGGCTGTGGTCGGGATGGGCCACGGCGACGAATTCCACCTCGCCCAGTTCATGGCCCAGGTAGCCCACCAGGCTCAGGCTGCTGATGGCCAGATCGGCGGTGCCTTCCAGCAGCACTTCCTCGACCCCGGACAGCACCTCCTCGCGCAGGCGCACGCGGCAGCCACGGCTTTGCGGGATAAAGGCGCCCAGGGCCTGGATCAGACGCTCGGTGGGGTAGGCCGCGTCCACCACCAGGCGAACTTCGGCCTCCCAGCCCTGGTCCATATTGAAGGCGAGGTCTTCCAGCTGGCTGGCCTGCTTGACCAGCTGCCGCGAGCGGCGCAGCAGCACGTCGCCGGCTTCGGTGAGCACCGCCTTGCGGCCTTCGATGCGCAGCAGTGGCACTCCCAGCTGTTCCTGCATGCGCGCCACGGTGTAGCTCACCGAGGACTGCGAGCGATGCAACACTTCGGCGGCCTGGGCAAAGCCACCCTGGTCGACCACCGCCTGCAGGGTGCGCCACTGATCCAGGGTTACGCGAGGGGCTTTCATCGATCATTTCCTGTTCAGGGATGTAGACAAGGGTGCAAATGCTGACGGGTTCAACCTAAACTGAGCGCTTTTTCGGGGAGTTGCCACCATGAAGTCCATCATCTTCGCGCTATTGGTCTGTCTGCCACTGACCGCCCTGGCCTATCCCATCGAGGTGGAACGGCAGATGAATGGCGCCGAGGTGTCGGTGACCCCCCAGGAAATCGATCACAACATGGCCGCCCTGCTGCTCTACAACTATGGCGCCAGTGCCGCCGAGTGCACGGCGGTGTTCCGCAACGGACCCGAGTCGCCGCGTACCCGCAAGGTATTTATCGCGCCCGGCGCCAGCAGCAACCTGACCGCCAAGTTCACCCGCAGCATTATTCGTCTGCGGGTCAAGCTTGATTGCGGCCTGAAATAAACCGCCGCCTTTGAGGCTAAGCCAGGCGCGTTAATAAATCAATTTGATCGATTGTTTTGGCCGATTTTTTGCGCTTTTTAATCGGTTTTGGCATTCGTAAGCTGTGCCCACCGACAGTCACTTCCCCGATGGAGCACTTCCCATGTCGCAGATTCTGGTTATCGAAAGCAGCGCCCGTAAGCAAGGCTCGGTTTCCCGTCAGCTCACCGAGCAGTTTATCGCCCAGTGGCAGGCCACCCACCCGGCTGATCAGGTCAAGGTGCGCGACCTGGCCGACAGCCCCGTACCGCACCTAGATGCCAACCTGCTGGGCAGCTGGATGACCCCGGCCGAGCAGCAGAGCGAAGCCGAGCGCGCGGCCCTGGCGCTGTCCAACACCCTGACCGACGAACTGCTGGCCGCCGATGTGCTGGTGCTGGCCGCGCCCATGTACAACTTTGCCATTCCCAGCACCCTCAAGGCCTGGCTGGACCATGTGCTGCGTGCCGGTGTGACCTTCAAGTATGGCGAGCAGGGCCCCGAAGGCCTGCTGCAGGGCAAGCGTGCCTTTGTGCTGACTGCCCGCGGCGGCATCTACGCCGGCACCGGCCTGGATCATCAGGAGCCCTACCTGCGTCAGGCGCTTGGGTTTATCGGCATCGTTGACGTGCAGTTTATCCATGCCGAGGGCCTGAACATGGGCGGCGAGTTCCAGCAGCAGGGCTTGGCCAAGGCTCAGGCGCAACTGGCGGCAGTCGCTTAACAGGCTGTTTAAATCTCCTTTCCCGTATCTCCGCTCCTTTGGATACGACCAGGCACTTCGGTGTCTGGTTTTTTATCTGTCTACGTCAAGTATTTGGCCTTTTGCCAGCATGTGATGCATTACTGTTCATCTTTTGTCGGCTAAACTCCTCAGCCTGCATCAATATGTACAGGTCTTGTAGGGCATTCGCCTCGCATCAAGGAGTTCAGGTGGATCTCGCCACACTTATCGGTTTGCTCGGCGCCTTTCTGGTTATCGGTTCGGCCATCGTTCTGGGTGCCTCCAGTGAGGTGTTCTTCAACGTGCCCTCATTGCTGATCGTGGTGGTCGGCAGCCTGTTCGTGGTGCTGATGAAGTTCAGCCTCAAGCAGTTTCTCGGCGCCATCAAGGTGGCGGCGCGGGCGTTCAAGTTCCGCCTGCCCAGCGTCGAGGAATCCATCACCGAGCTGGTGGAAATCGCCCAGGTGGCGCGCAAGGAGGGGGTGCTGGCCCTGGAGTCGCGGGAGATCAGCTCGCCCTTTCTCAAGGCCGGTATCCAGCTGATGATCGACGGCCAGGGTCAGGACACCATTCGCGCCTTTCTGGAGAAGGAGCGTCTGCTCACCCTGGATCGCAACCGTTGGGGCGCCAAGGTATTCAGCGCCATGGGTGATGTGGGGCCGGCCATGGGCATGATCGGCACCCTGATCGGCCTGGTGCAGATGCTCTCCAATATGGAAGACCCCAAATCCATCGGCCCGGCCATGGCCGTGGCCCTGCTCACCACCCTGTACGGGGCGATGATGGCGACCATGCTGTGCATCCCCCTGGCCGACAAGCTCAACCTGCGCATGACCGAGGAAGCGCGCATGCAGGCCTTGTGGATCGACGCCCTGCTGGCCATTCAGGATGGCATCAACCCGCGCATCATCGAGCAGATGCTCAAGACCTACCTGCCGCCGGACAAGCGGGCCACGGCGGAAGGCGAGAAGGGCTAGAGCGTTATGAGTGATCTGGAAGAAGAGGCGCCTGCCGGCATACCCGCCTGGGTGATGACCTTCGCCGACCTGATGTCGCTGCTGATGTGTTTTTTCGTGCTGCTGCTGTCCTTCTCCGAGATCGACGCCATGCGCTTCAAGCAGATCGCCGGCGAGCTGGCCAAGGCCTTTGGCGTGCAGCGCGAGGTGCCGGCACTGGAGGTGCCCATGGGCACCAGTGCGGTGTTCGACAAGTTTTCCCCGGGCAAACCTGAGCCGACCCTGGTCGACCAGGTACGTCAGCAGGCCAGCGAGCAGGCCCCGGAACTCGATACCCTGCGCGGTGAAGACGCCGATGCCGAAGCGGAAAAAACGCGCCAGGCCCAGCGCCAGGCCGAGGCCCAGTTGCAGGAGAGCCGCGCGCAGCTTGAGCAGATTCTGCAGCAGGAATTGCAGGCCGGGCGCATGCAGCTGCTGGAGGAAAGCCGGCGGATCATCCTGCGGGTCGAGGAGAAGGGCTCCTTCCCCTCGGGTTCGGCCGATCTGACCCCGGAGTTCGAGGATCTGCTGATGCGTATCTCCGATGCCCTGGTGACCATCCCGGGGGAGCTGACCATCGAAGGCCATACCGACAATATTCCCATCAGCACCGCGCGTTTCAGTTCCAACTGGGACCTGTCCGCTGCCAGGGCTTCGGCGGTGACCAATACCCTGTTGTTCAATCCGGGGGTCGATCCGGCGCGCCTGAGCCTGCGTGGCTTTGCCGACACCCGGCCGCGAGTGGAGAACGGCTCGGCGGAGAACCGCGCATTGAACCGCCGGGTGGAAATCATTATCGATCAGTCCGGCAGCGACGATCAGCACGACGAGCAACTGCGCAGCCTGTTGCGCGGCGGCGAGGGCCTGCAGCAGCAGATGGATGTGCAGCAGAACTGATCAGCGGCCACTGTACCTGAGCAGGGCGCAGCAGCCCTGCTAAGATCGCTGCCCCTGTGGAGGTGGTGATGCGTTATCTGCTTGTCGTGACCCTGTTGTGGGCCTTTTCCTTCAGCCTGATCGGTGAATACCTGGCCGGCCAGGTGGACAGCTACTTTGCCGTGCTCAGTCGGGTGCTGATCGCCGGCCTGCTGTTTCTGCCGCTGACCCGCTGGCGCGGTGTGCCGGGCGGCTTTGTGCGCGGCATGCTGCTGATCGGCGCGCTGCAGTTCGGCATCACCTACGTCTGCCTGTACCTGAGCTTTGCCGTGCTGACGGTGCCCGAGGTGCTGCTGTTCACCATCCTCACGCCGCTGCATGTGACCCTGATCGAGGATGCCTTCAACCGCCGCTTCAACCCCTGGGCGCTGCTTGCCGCCCTGGTGGCCGTGGCGGGGGCGGCGATCATTCGCTACGACCAGGTCAGCGCCGACTTCTTCCTCGGCTTCTGCCTGTTGCAGCTGGCCAATGCCACCTTCGCCGCCGGCCAGGTGTTCTACAAGCACCTGCTGGTGCGATATCCCAGCCCGGCGCCGCAGTACCAGCGCTTTGGCTATTTCTACCTGGGTGCGTTGCTGGTGGTGCTGCCGGCATTCGTTGTGCTGGGCAACCCGCACAAGCTGCCCAGCACGCCGCTGCAGTGGGCTGTGCTGGCCTGGCTCGGCGTGGTGGCCTCCGGTATTGGGCTTTACTGGTGGAACAAGGGCGCCAGCCTGGTGGATGGCGGCACCCTGGCGGTGATGAACAATGCCCTGGTACCGGCCGGCCTGGTGGTCAACCTGCTGCTGTGGAACCGTGACGCCGATCTGCTGCGCCTGGCCCTGGGCGGTGCGGTGATCGCCGCTTCCCTGCTGCTGACCGGTCTGGGCCAGACGCCACGAGCGCAGAAGGTGACGGCATGAATCTCTCGGGACGGGGCGTGGCGCTCTCGGTGGGCGCATCGGCGCTGTTTGCCGTGATCCCCGCCTATGTGCATCAGCTGGCGCCCCTGGACGGCTTGCAGGTGTTTGCCCAACGGGTGCTCTGGTCGTTGCCGGCGGTGTTGCTGCTGGTGGCCCTGGGTCGCCAGTGGGCAGTGCTGGGCCTGGCCTTTGCCCGTTTGCGCCGCGAGCCTCGGCTGCTGGCCGCGCTGCCGCTGGCGGCGGCGATGATGGGCATCCAGTGGGCGCTGTTTGTCTGGGCGCCCCTGGCCGGGCGCATGCTGGAGGTGTCCCTGGGTTACTTTCTGCTGCCCCTGAGCATGGTGCTGGCCGGGCGTCTGTTCTATGGCGAGCGCCTGCGTCCGCTGCAGCGCCTGGCGGTGGCGGCCGCCATGCTGGGGGTGTTGCATGAGCTGTGGCTGACTCAGGCGTTCTCCTGGGTGGTGCTGGTCATCGTGCTGGGCTACCCGCCCTATTTCATGCTGCGCCGCTGGATGGCTCTGGATGCCCTGAGTGGCTTCGTGCTGGAGATGCTGGTGCTGCTGCCCCTGGCCATCTGGCTGGTGCTGATGGCCTCGCCGGCGCAGTTGTTCGCCCAGGCGCCGCAGCTCTGGTGGCTGCTGCCCGGCCTGGGTCTGCTCAGCGCCATGGCTTTCGCCGCCATGATGGCGTCCAGCCGCCTGCTGCCCCTGGGGCTGTTCGGTATTCTCAGTTATGTGGAGCCGGTGCTGCTGTTTCTGGTGGCCCTGCTGTTTCTCGGCGAGGTCTTCAATACCGCGCAATGGCTGACCTACCTGCCGATCTGGCTGGCGGTGCTGCTGGTGGGCTGGGACAGTGCGCGGTTGCTGATCCGGCAGCAGCGCAAGGGCGCCCTGGGATGAGGTCTGAATGATGCGCGTCAATGCCGATCTGAACGAGCGGGTGGTCCTCGACAGCCATGCGCTGCCCTGGCAGGACTCGCCCCTGCCGGGTGTGCAGCGCCGGCCGCTGGAGCGCTTTGCCGCTGAAAGTGGGCGCGCCACTTCCATCGTCCGTTATGCCCCGGGTTCGGCTTTCAAGCCCCATCAGCATCCGGGCGGTGAGGAAATCCTGGTGCTCGATGGTGTGTTCAGCGACGAGCAGGGCGACTACCCAGCGGGTACCTGGATCAAGAACCCGCCGGGCAGCCAGCACCAGCCTTCCAGCGCAGGCGGCTGCCTGCTGTTCGTCAAGCTCTGCTATCAGGCGCCGGATGATCAGGCCGTGCTGCGTATCGACACCCGCCAGGCGCAATGGCGGCCGGGTCTGGTCGAAGGCTTGAGCGTGTTGCCGCTGCACAGCCATGGCACGGTGCATACGGCCCTGGTGCGCTGGGCGCCGGGCACGCGGTTTTCCCGGCATCGGCACTGGGGTGGTGAGGAGATTCTGGTGCTGGAGGGGGTGTTTCAGGATGAGCAGGGCGACTACCCGGCGGGTACCTGGCTGCGTAACCCCGATGGCTCGGTGCACGAGCCCTTTTCCGCGGCCGGGTGCCTGATCTATGTCAAGGTCGGGCACCTGGCCGCAGCGCCGGTGGCGGATCAATCCAGCACGTTTCTCAGTATCTCGTAGATGATGCCGGTGGCGGTGACCAGCACGATATCGCGGCCCACCTGCTTCCATTCATAGCCGTCGTAGCGCGGCAGCTGGCCGAGCAGGCGGCTGTCGAAGTTCTTGGCAATGCCCGGTGGCAGCGGCTTGCCGCGGGCCAGGTTCTTGGCAATGCCGGGCGGCAGGCCCTGGGGCGCGCCGAGCAGCTGGCGGTTGTCGCCGAGGATGCGGCGAATCTGGCGTTCATCGATCACCGGCGCGTAGTGCTGGCCGCGTTGCTCAAGGCCGCGCTGATACTCGGGTTTGCCGGGCTTACCCTGGGGTGGGCTGGCCAGCACACTGTGGCTGGCCAGCAGCAGGGCCATACCGGCGATGATCAGGGTAGGGCGTTTGGGGCTCATGGTCGCGGGCTCCTGGGGTTGTGATGAAGCATTGGAACATGGTCACGGCCCTTTGTTCAGTGGCGCCTGCCGGCCTGTGCAGTGGCGCACAGATCGCCGGCTGGCCGCGCCTGTGCAAAGAAGCTCGGCCCGGCGCGCGGAAACCGTTAGGCTATGCAGCTGATTTTGCTTTCCTTCTGAGGTGTCGCCCCGTGTTTGCCCAATTTGCCCTGCATGAACGCCTGCTTAAAGCCGTGGCCGAGATGAACTTCGTCGAGCCCACGCCGGTGCAGGTGGCGGCCATCCCGCCTGCCATCGCCGGCAAGGACCTGCGGGTGATCGCCCAGACCGGCAGCGGCAAGACCGCCGCCTTTGTCCTGCCCATGCTCAATCGCCTGCTCGGCGATGGCGCCTCCCACGCCCGCGTTAGCGTGCGCGCGATGATCATGCTGCCGACTCGCGAACTGGCCCAGCAGACCCTCAAGGAAGTCGAGCGCTTTGCCCAGTTCACCTTTCTCAAGGCCGGGTTGATCACAGGTGGTGAAGACTTCAAGGTACAGGCGGCCATGCTGCGCAAGGTGGACGTGCTGATCGGCACCCCGGGGCGTCTGATCGAACATGCCAATGCCGGCAACCTGCTGCTCGATGAAGTGGAAGTGCTGGTGCTGGATGAAGCCGACCGCATGCTCGACATGGGCTTTGCCGAAGACGTGCAGCGCCTGGCCGAACTGTGCAATGCCAAGCGTCAGACCCTGCTGTTCTCCGCCACCAGTGGCGGGGCGGCCTTGCGCGAGGTGATCGCCAAGGTCCTGAAAGAGCCCCAGCACCTGATGCTCAACGCGGTCAGCCAGCTCAATGAAGGCACCCGTCAGCAGATCATCACCGCCGACCACAACCACCACAAAGAGCGCATGGTGGAGTGGCTGCTGGCCAATGAGACCTACGACAAGGCGATTATCTTCACCAACACCCGGGTCCAGGCCGATCGCCTGTACGGCAAGCTGGTGGCCGCCGGGGTGAAGACCTTCGTGCTGCACGGCGAGAAGGATCAGAAGGACCGCAAACTGGCCATCGAGCGCCTCAAGCAGGGCGCGGTCAAGGTGCTGGTGGCCACCGATGTGGCCGCCCGCGGCCTGGATGTGGACGGCCTGGATCTGGTGATCAACTTCGACATGCCGCGCTCCGGCGATGAATATGTGCACCGTATTGGTCGTACCGGGCGGGCCGGCAATGAAGGCCTGGCCATCTCGCTGATCTGTCACAACGACTGGAACCTGATGTCGAGCATCGAGCGCTACCTCAAGCAGCGTTTCGAGCGGCGCAATATCAAGGAAATGAAAGGCATCTACCAGGGCCCGAAAAACCTCAAGGCTTCGGGCAAGGCAGTAGGCGCCAAGAAGAAAAAGGTCGACCCCAAGACCGGCAAGAAGCTGGCCACGAAAAAGCCGGCCGCCAAGGCGCCGAGCAAGCGCAATACGGTCAACAAACCGAAGGCCGAGGCGCCGGTGCTGGTCAGTCAGGACGGCCTGGCGCCGCTCAAGCGCCGTAAGCCCGCGGCAGAATAAATCGCCAGATAAAAAACGGCCGCCTGCATAGCCTATGCAGGCGGCCGTTTTGTTGCGGCCAAGGTTATTTCGGCACGATCAGCACCTTGCCATCGCGCTCACCCCCGGCAGCGGCCGCCACGGCCTGCTGGATTTCGCTGACGTCATAGGTGGCGGCCACACGGGTGTGCAGCTTGCCGCTGGCGATCAGCTGTACCAGTTCGCCAAATACCTTCATCTGCTCGGCCTGGCTGGCGTTCTGGAACCATTTGGCCAGCCAGAAGCCGCGCAGGGTCACGTCACGGAACACGAACGAAGCCGGCGAAACCTGGCAAGGCTGACGGCTCATCATGCCGTAGTTGACCAGGGTGCCGCCGTCGCACAGGCAGGCAGCCAGATGATCGGTGGCTTCGCCGCCTACCGCATCGATACCCAGGCGCACCGGCGCACCGCCGGTAGCCGCGCGCACGCGCTTGGCCAGGTCGGGCCCGTCCACCAGCACCAGATCACCGCCCTCGGCTTCAACGCCGGCCACCGCCGATTCGCGACGCACCACGTTGATGGTCTTGAAACCACGCAGCTTGGCCAGCTGGATCAAATAGCTGCCGACACCGGAGTTGGCCGCGTTCTGGATCACCCAGTCGCCAGGCTTGAGGTCAACGAACTCGCTGAGCATCAGCGAGGCAGTGGGCGGGTTGACCGTGAGCATGGCCAGCTGCTGCGGGTCGGCCTCGGGCAGCGGGATCAGCTTGTTGGCCGGCGCATTCAGGTGGCTGACCCAGGTGCCGCAACCCACCGGCAGCAGCACCATCTGGCCGACCTTGAGGGTGTTCACCTCGGTGCCCAGGGCCTCGACGCGGCCCACGCCCTCGTTGCCGCCAATGGCCGGCAGCGGCGGCAGCATGCCGTATTCGCCGGTCAGGGTCAGTACGTCGGAGGGGTTGATCGGTGCGGCCAGTACCTTGATGCGTACCTGGCCGGCGGCCGGCTCGGGCAATTGCAGCGGCACGGCGCTGATCACATCCTGGGGTACCGGGCCGCGGGTCTGGTATTCGGCTTTAAGCATCATGGCGCTCCTGGGCGGGTTAGGGTGCTGGCAGTCTAGACCGGTGCGGACGCGAGTGGGCTAATCCGGCTAAATCCATCTGGGTGATGATCGCCGGGGCTGCTTTCCCCGGGCGTTGCCGGCTATGCTTGAACCTCAGTCAGGTAAAGGTGTCGGCATGAAGGCATGGTGGGGACTGGGCATACTGCTGCTGAGCCTGTCGGTTTCGGCACAGCCCTTGCGCCTGGGCATGGGCACGGACAAACCGCCCTATATCTTCGAGAACCAGGCCCGTGGGCTTGAGTACGACATCGTGGTGATGGCGGCCGAGCGCGCCGGTTTTCAGGTGCAGGTGGAATACGCCCCCATGGAACGCCTGCACCTGAAGCTGCGCCGCGGCGAGATAGACGCCATCGCCACCACCAACGAGCGCAGCGGGGTCACGGCCTTCTACTCCGAGCCCTATATCCGCTACCAGAACGTCGCCGTGGCCCTGAGTGCCCGGCAGCTGGAGATCAGGAACATCAGCGATCTGGGCCGCTATTCGGTCAGTGCCTTCCAGCGTGCCCGCTTCCTCCTGGGGGCGGAATTTCAGCAGATGGCCGAGCACAATCCGCAATACCGCGAGGAGGCCTACCAGATCGCCCGCAATCGCCTGCTCTATAGCGGCCGGGTCGATGTGGTGGTGTCGGAATTGCGCATCCTGCGTTACTTCAATCGCGAGGTGTACACCCAGGTGGATGTCAGCCAGCCCCTGGATATCTTCCCGATCTTTCCGCCGACCGACTACCAGCTGGGCTGCGGCCTTGAGGCGCACTGCCGGGCCTTCAGCGCCGGGCTGGCGGCGCTGCGTGAAAGTGGCGAGTACGCGGCCATTGAACGCCGCTACGCGATGCACTGAGTGATTGTAAGGCTTTGCAACCGTTGTCCGGCTGCGGTGAGTGCCTGATCCTTGCATCATGGCAGCCCTGTCCATAGCGATAGCGGGAGGTTTCCATGCTGATTCAATTCTTGCGCAGCCTGATGCTGCTGGTGCTGGGCGGCAGTGCCCTGGCCAGCGCCGCGGGGCTCGATAGCGAACGCGGGCGGCTCAGTCTGCAGACCCTGGTGAGCGGGCTGGAACACCCCTGGGGCATGGCCTTTCTGCCGCAGCAGCAGGGGCTGCTGATTACCGAGCGCCCGGGTCGTTTGCGCTGGCTGGACAACAGCGGGCGGCTGTCGCCACCGCTGGCCGGGGTGCCAGCGGTGTATGCCCGGGGCCAGGGCGGCCTGCTGGATGTGGCGCTGGGCCCCGATTTCGCCGAGCAACGCTGGGTCTACCTGAGTTATGCCGAACCGGGCGAGGACGGCCAGGCGGGCACTGCCGTGGGGCGCGGTCGCCTGAGCGCAGACCATGGCAGCCTGGAAGACTTTGCCGTGATTTTCCGCCAGGCCCCCAAGCTGTCCACGGGGGCGCACTTCGGCTCGCGCCTGGTCTTCGATGCCCAGGGCTATCTGTTTATCACCCTGGGCGATAACAACCAGCGCTCTGCCGCCCAGGATCTGGACAAGTTGCAGGGCAAGGTGGTGCGTTTGCATGCCGATGGCCGGGTGCCGGACGATAATCCCTGGGTCGAGCAGGCCGCTGTCCACCCCGAGATCTGGTCATACGGCCACCGCAACCCCCAGGGCGCGGCACTCAACCCCTGGAGCGGGCACGTCTGGAGCCACGAACACGGCCCCCGGGGCGGCGATGAGATCAATATCCCCCGGGCGGGCAGGAACTATGGCTGGCCCCTGGCCACCCATGGCGTCAACTACTCCCTGCTGCCCATCCCCGAAGCCCAGGGCAAGGCCGTGGCCGGCACCGAGCCGCCCCTGCATGTCTGGGCCAAGTCGCCGGCCCTGAGTGGCATGGCTTTTTATGATAGCGAGCGCTTTCCAGCCTGGCGGCACAACCTGTTTATCGGCGCTCTGGCCGGGCAGGCGCTGTTGCGGCTGGAGCTGGATGGCGAGCGGGTGGTGCATGAGGAGCGCTTGCTGCAGGGCAGGGCGCGGATTCGCGATGTGCGTCAGGGGCCCGATGGCTATCTCTATCTGCTGACGGATGCGGCCAATGGCCAGTTGCTGAGGCTGGGCTTGCAGGACAACTGAGGGGAAAGCCAGCGCCTTGGGAGGCAAGGCGCTGTGACGGGGCTTTATTTCTTGCCGATGGTGATTTGCTTGGATGCGCCGTAGACCTGGCCGCTGACGCCCTTGGCGATCTGCTGGATTTCACCGCCGGCCTGGAGAAAGGCGGCAATCTGCGCGTCCAGGGAAGCGCTGGTTTCAACAGCCGGAGCCGGCTTGGGTTTGCTGGTGGAGGCTTTTACGCGCATAACGGCCATTAACCTGTCTGATCATTGAATGGCCAGGCATCTTACCTGAAAGGCTTGACAAATGCCCGGTAAATATTGTCTGGCGGCGGTTTTCCCGAGGCGCAATGGGGTTGCCTGATATGGGCGTGGCAATTCGGCTAGAATGCGCGACTGTTAACGAGAGTAGGGCATCATGGCGCTGATTGGACGGATGAATAGCTTGCAGGTGGTCAAACACACCGACTTCGGCCTGTATCTGGATGGCGGGGCGGATGGCGAAATCCTCCTGCCCAAGCGTCATATCCCGAGCGACAGCCCCAGCGAGGTTGATGACTGGCTGAACGTCTTCATCTACCTGGACAGCGAAGACAAGCTGATCGCCACCACGCAGAAACCCAAGGTGCAGGTGGGCGAGTTCGCCAGCCTCAAGGTGGTGGATATCAACCGCGTCGGCCTGTTTCTCGACTGGGGCCTGGCCAAGGACCTGCTGCTGCCCCACTCGGAAGAAAAACGCCCGCTTGAGGTCGGCGATTACTGCGTGGTGCATGTGTTTCTCGACAAGCGCAGCAAGCGCATCACCGCCAGTGCCAAGCTGGATCGCTACCTGGACAAGCTGCCGGTCAATTACCAGAGCGGGCAGGAGGTCGACCTGCTGGTGGTCGAGGCCACCGACATGGGCTTCAAGGCCATCATCAATGGCCGCCACTGGGGCCTGATCCACAAGAACGAGGCCTTCAAGTTCCTGCGCTCGGGTATGCGCGAGAAGGGCTATATCAAGGAAGTGCGCAGCGACGGCAAGATCAGCCTGAGCCTGCAGCCGGTCGGCGAGAACCTGCGCGACAGCCTGGCCGAACAGATCCTGGCCAAACTGCGCGAGCAGGGCGGTGTGCTGGCCCTGAGCGACAAGAGTTCGCCCGAGGCCATCAGCGCGCATTTCCGGGCGAGCAAGGGCAATTTCAAGAAGGCCATCGGCGGGCTGTACAAACAGGGCCTGATCCAGATCCACCCCGACCGCATCGAACTGTGCAAAGCCTGAGGCCGGCTGCTTGAGTCGCCGCAACGCTTGATCGATACTGCGCGAGCATTGCCGCAATAGCTCAGTTGGTAGAGCAACTGATTCGTAATCAGTAGGTCGGAGGTTCGATTCCTCTTTGCGGCACCA
>OGCL01001342.1_pt1 | contig 21404 bp, 17 predicted proteins | sample 1570041 | NCBI WGS metagenome assembly OGCL01 (sample SAMN06266162, study PRJEB24511) | hot springs metagenome | isolation source: Hot spring water | place: South Africa: Limpopo | collected 2015-06-22
TGGTGGATTGTACTGGGTTCGAACCAGTGACCCCCGCCTTGTAAGGGCGGTGCTCTCCCAGCTGAGCTAACAATCCACGCTGCGATGGCGCACATTATAGGGAGCGTGATTTAGCTGTCAACTTTATTTTCGGGCAAAGCGCGCTGTATGCCGCAAAAGTAAACAGCATAGTGAAAAAAACCAGCTTTTGCCACTACGCCTCGGGTGCATCCGCCGGCGTGGATTGTTACAATACCGGCCTCTTAGCTTTTTGCCTGTCTGAATTGGAAAGATTATGTCATTAGTGACCCGTTTTGCACCCAGCCCAACCGGCTACTTACACGTAGGTGGCGCCCGTACTGCTTTATACAGCTGGCTGTATGCCAGAAAAAATGGCGGTAAATTTATTCTGCGTATCGAAGATACCGATCTGGAACGCTCAACCCAGGAATCGGTAGACGCCATTTTAGAAGGTATGCAGTGGCTGGGACTGGAGCACGACGAAGGCCCGTACTATCAAACCAAACGCTTTGACCTGTATAAAGAAGTGGTGGCGCAGCTGTTGGCAGAAGGCAAAGCCTACAAGTGCTTCTGCACGGTAGAAGAGCTGGACGCGATGCGCGAAGCGCAAATGGCCGCCGGTGAAAAGCCAAAATACAACGGTATGTGGCGCGAGCGTACAGATCATCCGGCCGATAAGCCTTATGTCATCCGCTTTAAAAACCCGCTGGATGGCGTGGTCGTGATTGATGATATGATTAAAGGCCGCATTGAAATTGCCAATGCTGAGCTGGACGATCTGGTAATTGCCCGCAGTGACGGCACCCCAACCTATAACCTGACCGTGGTCGTTGATGACTGGAAAATGGGCATTACCCATGTTATCCGGGGTGATGACCATGTCAATAACACCCCGCGGCAGATGAATATTCTGGCTGCACTGGGCGCTGAGATCCCAAAATACGCGCACGTACCGATGATTCTGGGCGACGATGGCAAGCGGTTATCAAAACGTCACGGCGCTGTCGGCGTTATGCAATATCGCGATAACGGCTTTTTACCGCAGGCACTGATCAACTATTTAGTTCGTCTGGGTTGGTCGCATGGCGATCAGGAAATTTTTAGTCTGGACGAGCTGGTACAGCTGTTCGACCTGTCAGCTTGTAATCGTGCCCCATCGGCCTTTAATACCGACAAGCTGATCTGGTTAAATCAACACTATATGAAAACCCTGCCGGCAGAAGAAGTCGCCAGCCATTTAGCCTGGCATGTTACCGAGCAAAAACTGGATATCAGCACCGGGCCAAGTTTAGCGCAGCTGGTGCAGGTACAGGCCGAACGGGTTAAAACCTTAAAAGAAATGGTGGAAGTCAGCCGCTATTTCTATGAAGACTTTAGCAGCTTTGACGAAGCGGCCGCCAAGAAACATTTAACTGCGGCAGCGGCGGAACCTTTGGCATTGTTACATGCCAAACTGGCTAAGTTAACCGACTGGCAGCCAGCGCTGATCCATCAGCAAATTACCGATACCGCCGCCGAACTGGCGCTGGGTATGGGTAAGGTGGGGATGCCGCTACGGGTGGCAGTAACAGGTGGCGGTAATTCACCGGCGCTGGATCTGACTTTACAACTGATTGGTCAGGCGCGCAGCCTGGCCCGCATCGAGCAGGCGCTGAGCTTTATTAAGCAGCACGCGGTCTGATGCACCGGCTCAGACCCGGTCTGAGCGGATAACTTAAGATGTGATAACGCCTGCGAGTTCAGGCGTTTTTAATTCACTTTGCGTGTAGATTAAAAAAAACTGAATATTAGATTAAACATGCCTGTTTTTTTATTGTTAGTCGTGGCCTTGCTGGCGTTTCACGTCAGTGCCAATGAAGCGCCGGAAGAGGCCGAGCCTCTGGTGCCTGAATTACAGAACCTGGGGTTACTGGGCACCCTTACCGGCGATATTGAGCTGGGCTTTTTGTTTATCGATGGCAACACCGATGCACGCGGCTGGCGGGTAAACACCGAAATGGTGCATGAAAATGATTATTTCCGGAACCGCTATAATGTGCAGGGCCGGATCCAAAAGAATCAGTTTACCAACAGTGAAACCGGTGAAGTGCGCACCGAGGCCACAGTAAAACGCTATGCGTTGTCAGGGCAGAGTAACTATAAGTTTTTAAGCGGTTCTACCTCGTTCTTTGGCCGCGGTGCCTATGCCTACGATATGTTTGGTTCATTCCGGCAGGTCGGCTCGCTGGCAACAGGTTATGCCAACCGGGTGTATCAAAAGCAGGCCAATTATCTGGATCTGGAAACCGGCCCGGGTTTTGCGTATCGCGAGGGCGCTTCCGGCAGCACTTCTAAGGGTTTGATCTGGTTTTTGGCACTCAACTTTGAGCAGGAAATTTACAAAGGCAGCCGTTTCCGTCAAACCTTCGAAGGCAATGTGTCGGTCGATGGCGAAAACTCGGCTTATACCAGCCGCAGCGCTTTAACGGCGCAAATTAATGGCCGGCTGGCAATGCGTTTAAGTTTCTCGGTGAGCCACAACTCGCGGCCTGAAGGCAATTTGCAAACTACTGATACCGAAACCTCGGCGTCGCTGGTGTATCAATTCTAAGCAGTTTTTTGTAATCAATCTTTAACCAAAAAGCCACCTGGATGTCATTTGGCTTTCACATAGTCATGTTCCAATTTCTGCGCCAATATTATAAATAACGCAGGAACCCTGACCATGACACAACCTAATCTCCCTGTTCAAATAGATAACTCCGGCCTGGAGCCCATCTCTAATGCGTCTGCTAATCCGAGCTTTGGCGAGGTATTAGAACAACGGATGGCGCGGCGCAGCTTTTTAAAAGGCAGTTTGGCAGCAGCCGTGTCCGGTATTATGGGCGTTGGCTTAACCGGCTGTAATAGCAGCGATACCGCTGAGCCTTTGCCACCTGTTAGTGTGATCCCGGCACCGGCTTTTTTGGGTTTTTCTGCTATTGCGGCTAACCGGGTTGATGGCATTACCGTACCGGCAGGCTATAGCGCTAAGCCTTTCCTGGCCTGGGGTACTCCTATCACCGGCACCTATCCGAACTTTCTGGCGGACGCCAGTAACACAGCGGCCGAGCAGGCGATGCAAATGGGCATGAACCATGATGGCATGCATTTTTTCCCGATTGATGTGCGCAGCGGTGGTAACAGCTCCAGCGAAGGCTTGCTGGTGATGAACCATGAATATGTCGAGCCGAATGTACTGCATCCGCAAGGACCGGTATTACCACGCCCGGCGGAACAGGTGGCCAAAGAGCTGGCGGCGCATGGTGTCAGTGTGGTGCATATTGAAAAAGCGGCCAATGGTGACTGGCGGGTCGTCAGTAACAGCCCTTTTAACCGCCGCATTACCGGTGAAACCCCCATGGAGCTGGCAGGCCCGGTACGAGGCCATGCCAAGGTAGTGACCAAATACAGTCCGGATGGCAGCCGCACCCGTGGTACCTTAAATAACTGTGCTCATGGTTACACGCCCTGGGGCACCTACCTGACGGCGGAGGAAAACTGGGCTGGCTACTTTATGAATAGCGATAGCACCCAGGTTCGCGAGCACCGCCGCTATGGCGTCGGCAGCAGTAACGGCCGTTATTTCTGGGAAACGGCTACGCCAGCTGCAGATCGCTATCAGCGTTTTAATGCATCGACATTAGCAGCCAGTGCCGCTGAGGATTACCGCAACGAACCCAATACCTTTGGCTGGATCGTTGAAATCGACCCCTTTAATCCGGACAGTGTGCCGCAAAAGCGCACCGCCCTGGGCCGTTTTGCCCACGAAGGTATTGTCTTTGCCAAGGTCACCGAAGGCGAGCCGTTAGTGGCTTATTCCGGCGATGATGCGCGGGATGAATATATTTACAAGTATGTGTCGAAACAGCCGTACTTCCGCAATACTGCCGGTGGGCATCTGCTGAATGACGGTACCCTGTATGTCGCCCGTTTTAACGCCGATGGCTCTGGTGACTGGCTGGCGCTGGATATTAATAATCCCGAGTTTGCTGCCAAGGCCGCTCTGGCCGGCGTAAGCTTTAGCGATCAGGCGGATGTGTTGCTTAATACCCGCCTGGCCGCCGATATCGCCGGTGCGACCAAGATGGATCGGCCAGAGTGGGGCGCAGTGCATCCGGAAACCTCGGAAGTGTATTTTACCCTGACTAACAATACTAACCGCACTGCAGCGCAGGTTGATGCAGCTAACCCGCGCGCCAACAATGCCACTGGCCATATTATCCGCTGGAAAGAGCGCGGTACCCTGGCCTCAAGCCAGTTTAACTGGGATATCTTCCTGCTGGCCGGTGACGTTGGTACCGCTACGCCGGGGACCAACCTGGTATTAACGGCGGATAACCACCACGCCAGCCCGGATGGTCTTTGGTTTGATGATAATGGCTTACTGTGGATCCAAACGGATATGAGTGGCTCTCAGCAAAGCAGCGGCCCTTATGGTAACAATGCCATGCTGGTTGCCGATCCGGTGAGCCGGCAGATCAAGCGTTTCCTGGTGGGGCCAACTGACTGTGAAGTGACAGGGGTGATTATGACGCCGGATCAGCGCACTATGTTTGTGAATATCCAGCATCCGGGCGATCGTTCCAGCGTAACGAACTTTACCAGTAACTGGCCAGACGGTGGCAATAGCCGGCCGCGTTCAGCGACGGTGATTATTACCAAAGATGACGGTGGTATGATTGGGACCTAAGGTACCCGATTATTGACTGCACTAATAACACAGGGGGCCTTGGCCCCCTGTTCTGTTTCTAATATGACACAGTAAAAACTTAGTGTAATACCCGCGCTCTTAAGGTACCGGGAATGGCTTTTAGCTCATTCAGTGCCAGTTCGTGGTCTGCCGAGTCAATATCAATCACCACATAACCAATTTCCTGCACAGTTTGCAGGTACTGGCCGGAGATATTGATATTATGCCGGGCAAAGGCTTCGTTGATCTTGGTTAACATACCTGGCTGGTTTTTGTGGATATGCAGCAGGCGTGAGCGGCCTTTATGCTCAGGCAGCGACACTTCAGGGAAATTCACCGCCGACAGGGTCGAGCCGTTATCACTGTATTTCACCAGCTTACCGGCGACTTCAAAGCCGATATTCTCCTGCGCTTCCTGAGTCGAGCCACCGATATGCGGCGTTAAAATCACATTATCGAACTGGCGCAGTGGCGAGATAAATTCTTCGTCGTTGCCTTTAGGCTCCACCGGGAACACATCGATGGCGGCGCCGGCCAGTTTTTTGCTTAGTAACGCGCTGGTCAGGGCATCGATATCAACCACAGTGCCACGCGAGGCATTGATCAGGATAGCACCGTGCTTCATCAGCTCCAGTTCGGCTTCGCCAATCATATTTTTGGTTTGCGGTGTTTCCGGCACATGCAGGCTGATCACATCGGAAGTCTTCAGTAAGCTGCCTAAATCTACCTGTACCGCATTGCCCAGTACCAGCTTGTTTTCAATATCGTAAAACTGCACCCGCATACCGATATTCTCAGCCATAATGCCAAGTTGGGTACCGATATGGCCATAGCCGATAATGCCGAGCGTTTTACCGCGTGCTTCAAAGGAGTTATCGGCGGTTTTTAACCACTCGCCACGATGGGCCGCGGCATTACGCTGCGGAATACCGCGCAGTAACATAATAATTTGTCCCAGCACCAGTTCAGCCACCGAGCGGGTATTAGAAAAGGGCGCATTAAACACCGGGATAGCACGTTTTAAGGCCGCGTCCAGATCCACCTGATTGGTACCGATACAGAAGCAGCCGATCGCCACCAGCTTGGATGCCGCTTCTAACACCTTATCGGTAAGCTGGGTGCGCGAGCGAATGCCGATAAAGTGGGCATCTTTAATCCGCTCAATCAACTCGTCTTCCGGCAGCGAGGTTTTCAGATACTCGATATTGCTGTAGCCGTGATCTTTAAAGGTTTGTACGGCACTCTGGTGCAGGCCTTCCAGCAGCAGGATCTTAATTTTGTCTTTTGCCAGCGAAAATTTTTCCATGGTCACTTCTCTTGTGCTTAATATAAATGCTGCCCGGTTGTCTTCACTGCCCCTTAAGCGGGGCTATTGTTATAAAAACAGTTCTATCAAAAGCTTTGCTTAGTGTTAGCGCAGTACCTGAGTACCCTCAGCGCTACCTACCAAGACCAGATCGGCGGCGCGAGCGGCAAAGATGCCATTGGTAACAACACCAACGATATTATTAATCTGCTGCTCCAGCGCTAACGGCTCGCTGATCTGTAAACCGTGCACATCAATAATCAGATTACCGTTATCGGTGACCACGCCTTCGCGTACTACCGGTTTACCACCCAGTTTTGCCAGTTCGCGGCTGACATAGCTGCTGGCCATCGGGATCACTTCAACCGGCAGTGGGAACTTGCCCAATACCTCAACCTGCTTGGTGCTATCGACAATACAGATAAAGGTGTTGGCGACGGCGGCGACAATTTTTTCGCGGGTTAAGGCGGCACCACCGCCTTTAATCATCTGCTTGGCGGCGTTAATTTCGTCGGCACCATCAACATAGACGCCAAAGCCGCTGATGCTGTTTAAATCCAGTACCGGAATTCCCAGTGCCTTTAAGCGGGCGGTAGATTGTTCAGAGCTGGAAACGGCGCCGGCGATTTGATCTTTGATCTCGGCCAGGGCGTCAATAAAGTGGTTTACGGTAGAGCCGGTGCCGACACCGACAATGGTCTGTGGCTCGATATAGGCCACGGCGGCGCGGGCCGCGTTGCGTTTCATTTCATCTTGCGTCATGGAAGGTTCGCTTTATGCGTTTAGCCATAAAGATGGATAGTATATCGGCTGCCAGAAAAAAAGACAGTGTTAGTTAGCGCGGATAATTTTCGGCAAAAACTAGCGGCTAAAACGCAGCAGCTGGCTACCGGTCGCTACCGCATGCAGAGGCTGATCCCAGGGCTCGACGGGTAACTGCGGCACTTGTTGGCAATCATGCGCCAAACCGATTAGCCGGCAATGATGATTGGCGGCTAACTGCGACAGGGTACGGTCATAAAAACCGCCGCCCATGCCAAGGCGTTGCCCGAGGCTATCGAACGCAACTAAAGGGGTAAAAATCAGATCCAACTGCTGCACCGGCAGTAGTTCAGCGCAGTTTAGTTTCGGCTCCGGAATACCAAAGCGATTGGGTAATAGCGGCGTAGTTGGCTGATAGTGCTGAAATATCAGATAGCCGGCACAAAACGGATGCAAAATAGGTAAATACAGCGTCTTACCGGCCTGCCATAAGGCCTGGATTAGCGCCGTGGTATCAATCTCGCTGTCATTACTCAGATAGAGCGCGATATGCTGCGCCGTTAATACCTCAGCACAGGGGAGCAGTTGCCGCACTAATCCGATAGCAGCGTCCTGCTGCGCCTGAGCGCTTAGCTGTTGCCGCCGGTTACGGATTTCAGTTCGCAGTTGTGCCCGATTTAGCAATGCAGAATCCTTGCTGTCAGGAAGAAGAGAGAGTGCAGAAGTGTTCTCCGAAGTTGCCGTGCCCTGTATCAGCCCTTGAACCCAAGGTTCAAGGCGGAACGCCAATGGCCACCGTAGGCTTCCCGGTACTAGCCGGGCCTGCACAAAAGCGACGCAGAAACATCCCTTAATAAAACAATTATCGGCTCAGGGACATCGACAAAACACGAACAACCCAGAGAACGCCCTCAGTATAACACCGCTTTTATGCCGATGAGAAACAAAGCCCGGCAAAATGCGGCCAACTGCTGCTTGTTTAGGCACAGGTTGGCGTGGCTCTGTAGCAGTGGTAGCATAAGCAGATATAAGTAAATAAGGGGCACTGTATGCCATTATCACTGGTACAAAGCTATGAGCGCTGGAGCGCAGCCCTGGATGCAGCCTATGTGATGGCTTCGGCCGCAGAATTGCATGGTTTAATCAGTGGCCTGCTATGTGGCGGTATGCCAGCCGATGCCAGCGAGTTTTTGCCGGTGCTGCACGACTTTTTAAATGACGGTCAGGCCCTGCCTCAGGCGCTAAAAGCCGACGTGCAGCAGCTGATCAGCAATACCGCGCAAAGCCTGAGTGCTGCTGAATATGATTTCGCGCTGTTGCTGCCGCATGACGATGATGCACTGATCGAGCGGCTGGAGGCCATGGTTGAGTGGGCGCAGGCGTTTTTAGTCGGATTCTCGGTACAACAAACCGATTTATCGTTATTAAGCGAAGAAGTACGCGAAGCGATTAATCAACTTAGCGAAGTGACTAAGGTTGACCTTAGTACGCAGGATGATGCCAGCGCCGAAGAAAACGAAGAAGCCTATTTCCTGGTACTGGAGCATATCCGGCTGATGGTGTTTAGCTGCTACAACGAAGTCGGGCAGCGGCCGGCGGTAAAGGGCCCGTTAAATAAAACCTTACATTAAGGTCTGCTATGCAAATCGAAGTCTATCAGCAGCGGCGTCAGCAACTGCTGGCGCAACTGCCAGAGCACTCTGTGGTATTACTGAGTGCGGCTGCCGAGCAAACCCGCAGCCGCGATACCGAATATCCGTTTCGGCAGCACAGTGACTTTTGGTATTACACCGGCTTTAACGAACCTGATGCCTTACTGATCTTAACTAAAACCACTGTTGGTGAGTGTCGCAGCTTGCTGCTATGCCGCGACAAAGACCCTTTTGCCGAAATGTGGCAGGGCCGGCGGCTGGGGCCAGCTGCGGCACTGGCTACTCTGGGCTTAAATGCTGTTAGTCTAAGTGAACGTAGCGCCAGCCTGCAGCAGGCATTAAATGGCATGCAGGCGGTGTATCTGAATTTAGGTGATGAACCGGCATTGCAGCAGGAAGTGCTGACCATTATGCAGGGGCTCAGACAGCGTGAAAAACGCGGTGAACAGGCGCCGGTGGCGCTGATGGACCTTAGGCCTTATAGCAGCGAGCAACGGCTGATAAAAAGTGCCGACGAAATTATGTTAATGCGCCGTGCTGGCCAAATCAGTACTCAGGCTCATCATCGCGCCATGCGCTTTTGCCATGCCGGCGGCTGGGAATATCAGTTAGAAGCCGAGATCCTGCATGAATTTGCGCTGCATGGTGCCCGTTTCGCGGCCTATAACACCATAGTCGGCAGTGGCGACAATGGCTGTATTTTGCACTACACCGAAAATAGCAGCCAGCTGACTGACGGCGAGCTGGTATTAATTGATGCCGGCTGCGAGTTACAGGGCTATGCCGCTGATATTAGCCGCACCTTCCCGGTAAATGGCCGTTTTACCCCGGAGCAGGCGGCACTGTATCAACTGGTACTGGATGCGCAGTTGGCTTGCATCGAAGCCGTTAAACCCGGTTGCACCTTTGCCCAGTTAAATACTATTGCCGAACAGGTGCTGACCAAAGGACTGCTGGAATTAGGTATTTTGCACGGAGATTTGACCGAGCTCATAACCAGTAAAGCCTGTAAGCAGTATTTTATGCACGGTATAGGCCATTGGCTGGGGCTGGACGTACATGATGTCGGCGCCTATAAGGTCGCTGGTGACGATCGGCCGTTTCAACCCGGCATGGTGCTGACGATTGAACCCGGCCTGTATATCGCTCCGGGTAGCGAGGCGGCCGAAAAATGGTGGGGCCTGGCAATCCGGATCGAAGATAATATTCTGGTGACAGCGGATGGCCATGACAACCTGACTGCTGGCTGTGTCAAAGCCCTGGCGGAAGTGGAAGCCCTGATGGCCAATCGTTAGCCTGGCGCTCTGACAGTAATCAGTAACAGCACAAATACACAACAAATAAGGTAAGCCGTGCAAGCAACAAGCACTACCACAGTCGATTTTGATCTGGTGATTGCCGGTGGTGGCATGGCCGGCTCGATGCTGGCACTGGCATTATTACGCCAGGCGCCGGCATTAAAGGTCGCCATTATCGAGCAGGCTGAAACGCCGGTATCCAAAGCCAGTTTTGATAGCCGTAGTATTGCGCTGGCGGCGGCCAGTGTCGAATTATTACAACGCTGGCAACTCTGGCCGAAACTGGCCCAGCAGGCCTGCCCAATCAAAACCATAGCGGTATCCGATCGTGGCCATTTTGGCAAAACCTGGCTCAGTGCTGACGAGTATCGTTTGCCCGCACTGGGGCAGGTGATCGAAGTAGAGCATATTGGCGCAGCGCTATATCAGGCGTTAGCGAGCCATCCGAATTTAAGCCGGCTACAGCCGCGAAGCATCGCCGCCATCGACAAAGAGCAAGCTTGGCAACAGCTGACCTTAGACGATGGCAAGAGTGTGAGTACCCGCTTACTGGTGATCGCCGAAGGCGGCGCTTCCAATACCCGGCAGCTGGCCGGTTTTAGTTTAACAGAGCAGCCTTATCCGCAAGCGGCCATTATCGCCAATCTGGCGCTTAGCAGTGCGCATCAGCATAAGGCGTTCGAGCGCTTTACCGAGCATGGCCCTATTGCCTTACTACCACTGACCCAAAACCGCTATTCGCTGGTTTGGACGGTGCCGCCGGAGCAGGTGCCAAGGTTACTGGCACTCAGTGACAGCGAATTTTTAGCGCAAATTCAACAGGCATTTGGTTATCGGGCCGGCGTCTTTACTGCAGTAGGCAGCCGTTCTGCCTACCCGCTGGTGTTAAAGCAAAGCCAACAGGTGGTGAATCACCGCACTGCACTGTTAGGTAACAGCTTACATAACCTGCACCCTATTGCCGGCCAGGGCTTTAATCTGGCTCTGCGTGATATTGCCTGTTTAAGCCAACTGCTGTCAGAGCAAGGTTTAGCCGATGCCGGTTGCTATGCGCTGCTGCGTGCCTATCAGCAGCAACGCCAGGCCGATATGCAGCAGGTGATTTGGCTGACCGACGCCTTAGTGCGCACCTTTTCTAACCGCTCACGCCTGGTGGCGCTGGCGCGTAATCTTGGCCTGACGGCGATGCTGCTGTGCGATCCGCTTAAGACGCCACTGGCGCGGCAAACTATGGGTTATGGAACTCTTTATGCAAAATCTTGATGTCACCATCGTTGGCGCCGGTAGTGCCGGCTTAACCCTGGCGCTGTTATTGGCAGAGCAGGGCTTAAAGGTGGCGCTGGTGGAAAAGGGCGCTGAGCCACTGCCGGCAACGCCTGCTTATCTGCGGGTGAGCGCCCTTAATCCGGCCTCACAACGGGTGCTGGCCCATTTAGGTGTGTGGGATGGCATAGCCGCGCAGGCCGCTGCTTATCAGCAAATGCAGGTGTGGGATGCCGACAGCTTTGGCCGCATTCATTTTGCCGCCGAGCCACCACAGCCAGCCGATTTAGGCTGGATCTGCGATAACGAAGCGATTCGCCAGCAGCTGTATCAAAAAGTACAGCAACAGCCGGCGATCCACTGTTATTTTGGTGCCCAAATTCAGCAGTTAGTGCAATCTGAACGAGAGGTGCTGCTGCAACTGAGCAGCGGTGAGATCTTACTCAGCGAATTACTGGTTGGCGCCGATGGCGTGAATTCATATGTACGGCAACAACTACAGTTACCCCTGACGCACTGGGACTATCAGCAGGATGCGATAGTAGCGGTGATCCACTGCGACGAGCCACACCAAGCGACGGCGCGGCAGGTGTTTTTACCGACCGGGCCGCTGGCGCTGCTGCCGCTGCCGGATCCTAAGCATTGCTCTATTGTCTGGAGTGCAGAAACCAGCCGTGCCAGCGAACTGATGGCGCTGGATGATGCTGCCTTTGCGCGCGCCCTGACCGCTGCCAGCCAGAGTGTACTGGGTTGTTTAACGCCGACAACTGCACGCAGTGTGCATCCACTACGGATGCGTTATGCCAGTGACTGGGTGCGTGGCCGTGTGGTGCTGGTAGCCGATGCGGCGCATAGTATTCATCCGTTGGCCGGGCAGGGCATGAACCTGGGTTTAATGGATGTGACTGCCTTGGCTGAATTGTTAGGCAAACAACAGCAGGCTGGTAAACCACTATTTGCCCCCCGCGTGTTACAGGCGTATCAGCGTTGGCGTAAGGCCGAAGCGCAAAGCATGATCGCGGCGATGGAAGCTTTCAAACGTGGTTTTAGTAATGAGCAGCCGGCATTAAAATTTTTGCGCGGCGCAGGTTTGCTGCTGGCCGATAAACTGCCTTTTGTTAAACAGCAACTGATGGCACAGGCGCTGGGTAATAGCGGTGATTTACCGGCTTTAGCCAAACCATAGCTGTAGCAATTATTGCTGTCATAAATTTGCCTTAGTTTTTTTGGTAACCCCGGTTGTCGCATTACAAAAAGTAATCCAAATTGGGCTGTTTGCTGGCGGGGGTATCGGGTATAATCGAGCAGTATTTTTTAGTCAGACTGGTAGCAATATTGCGTAATAGGCTGATAACAAAGGTTTATTTGCCAAGCTCAATATTAAGCTGCCGGCCCGCATAATAAACAGGAAAAAATAATGGCTCAAAAAACCGCGTTACACGCCAGCCATCTGGCTGCTGGTGCGAAAATGGTCGATTTCTTCGGCTGGGATATGCCAATTAACTACGGCTCTCAGATTGAAGAACACCACGCCGTCCGTCAGGATGCCGGCATGTTTGATGTGTCGCATATGACCATTGTTGATTTAACCGGTGCCAATACCCGTAACTTCCTGCGTTATTTATTAGCCAACGACGTTGTCAAACTCACCACCCCCGGCAAAGCCCTGTACAGCGGCATGTTAAACAGCACCGGCGGCGTCATTGACGATTTAATCGTGTACTTCCTACAAGAAGATTTCTTCCGCTTAGTAGTGAACTCTGCCACCCGCGAAAAAGACTTAGCCCATATCAACGCTGAAGCCAAAGCCTTTAATGTTACGGTAACCGAGCGTCCGGAATTTGCGATGATTGCCGTGCAGGGCCCGAATGCCAAAGCCAAGGTGGCAACCTTATTAACGGCTGAGCAGCAAGCGGCCGTCGCCGGCATGAAGCCATTTTTTGGCGTACAGGCGGGTAACTTATTTATCGCTACCACCGGTTACACCGGTGAAGACGGTTACGAAATTGCGCTGCCAAACGAGCAGGCGGCAGACTTCTGGCAACAGCTGGTAACTGCCGGCGTCAAACCCTGTGGTTTAGGCGCCCGCGACACCCTGCGCTTAGAAGCCGGTATGAACCTGTACGGTCAGGATATGGACGAAACGGTATCACCACTGGCCGCCAATATGGGCTGGACCATTGCCTGGGAGCCTAGCGATCGTAACTTTATCGGCCGCACCGCGCTGGAGCAGGCCAAAGCCGCCGGCACCGCTAAGCTGGTGGGTTTGGTGATGGAGCAAAAAGGGGTATTGCGCCATGGTCAGAAAGTGATTACTGCTGCCGGTGAAGGTGAAATTACCTCTGGTACTTTCTCGCCGACGCTGGGCTTTAGTATTGCGATGGCGCGGGTACCTGCCGCGACCGGCGATACCGCAGAAGTGGATATTCGCGGTAAACTGGTGCCGGTAAAAGTAGTAAAACCGGCCTTTGTGCGCATGGGTAAAAAACTGGTCTAAGCTTTATAGCTGGCCAAAAATAATACAATAACGATGCCGGCCTGCTGCCGGAAAGACCAGAGAGGCTTCACCTGGCCGTGCCTGTGCTAACAGGGCGGCAGGTGGCAAGAACACACAGCTAAGGAACTTACAATGAGCAACATTCCTGCAAACTTAAAATACGCATCCAGCCACGAATGGCTGCGCGCTGAAGGCGATGGCATCTACACCGTAGGTATCACTGAGCACGCTCAGGAATTACTGGGTGATATGGTATTCGTAGAATTACCGGAAGTGGGCGAAACGGTAGGCCAGGGCGATGATTGCGCCGTTGCGGAATCAGTAAAAGCGGCGTCAGATATTTATGCGCCGGTTTCAGGTGAAATTGTTGCCGTAAACGATGCCTTGAGCGACTCGCCAGAGCTGGTAAACAGCAGCCCGTACGAAGATGGCTGGATGTTTAAGATTAAAATCGCAGACGAAGCTGAGCTCGGCGCCCTGTTAGACGCCGCCGGTTATCAGAGCGCGATTGACGAAGCTTAATATTACGGCAGATCCTGCCACCCTAAAGCCCCGTAGATAACGGGGCTTTATGTTAGAAAGCACTACCAGGATAATGAGCATGACCCATACCGCTGTGAAAACCCTGACGCAACTTGCGAAACACGACGAATTTATCCAGCGCCATATTGGCCCGGATGCTGCCGAAACTGCGGCTATGCTGCAGGAACTTGGCGTAGACAGCATCGAGCAGCTGATTGCGCAAACCGTGCCGCAGAGCATTCGCCTGCCAAAACCTTTGGCCATTGGCGACAGCCGCACTGAAGTAGACGCCCTGGCGTATTTAAAGGCTGCTGCGTCTAAAAATAAAATGTATAAGTCTTACATTGGTATGGGTTACCACCCAACACTGACACCGCATGTTATTTTACGTAACGTGCTGGAAAACCCGGGCTGGTACACCGCGTACACACCATACCAGCCGGAAATTGCCCAGGGCCGTTTAGAGTCGCTGTTAAACTTCCAACAGTTATCTTTAGACTTAACTGGTATGGAACTGGCCAGCGCCTCGCTGCTGGACGAAGCAACCGCCGCTGCCGAAGCCATGGCCCTGGCCAAGCGCGTGACTAAGAGCAAGTCTAACCTGTACTTTATTGCCGACGACGTGCACCCACAAACCATCGACGTGGTAAAAACCCGCGCCGAAATGTTTGGTTTTGATATCGTGGTGGGCAAAGCCAGCGAAGCCGCTGAGCAGGACGTATTCGGTGCCTTATTACAGTACCCAACCACTAATGGTGATATCCGTAACGACAGCGCCTTAATTGCCGCACTGCAGGCGAAAAAAGCCATAGTTGCGGTAGCAACTGATCCTATGGCGTTAATGCTGTTAAAAGCACCGGGCGAGCTGGGTGCCGATGTAGTATTAGGCTCTATGCAGCGCTTTGGTGTGCCTATGGCCTTTGGTGGCCCACACGCTGCCTTCTTCGCTACCCGCGATGCCTATAAGCGTTCTATGCCAGGCCGGATTATCGGTGTATCAAAAGATCGCCGTGGCAATCAGGCACTGCGTATGGCGATGCAAACCCGTGAGCAGCATATCCGCCGCGAAAAAGCTAACTCCAACATCTGTACTGCCCAGGTATTACTGGCCAATATCGCCTCCTTCTATGCCGTTTATCATGGCCCGCAAGGCTTAAAAGATATCGCCGAGCGCATTCACCGCAGCGCCGATATCTTCGCTGCTGGCTTAAAAGCCAAAGGCGTTGCGCTGGTTAATAGCCACTGGTTTGATACTGTTACCTTTAAAGTTGCCGATCGCGCTGCCGTTGTTGCCCGCGCTTTAGCAGCCGGTGTTAACCTGCGTACGGACGTGGCCGATAGCCTGGCGGTAAGCTTTAGCGAAGCCACGCAGGCTGGGGATATCGCACAGCTGTTTGATATCGTATTAGGCGCCGGCCATGGCTTAGAGGTTAACGCCTTAGATGCACAGATCGTTGCTAATGGCTCTACCTCTATCCCTGCCGACTTAGTACGCACCTCTGCGGTATTAAGCCACCCGGTATTTAACCAGTATCACAGCGAAACTGAGATGCTGCGTTATATCAAAAAGCTGGAAAACAAAGACTTAGCGCTGAACCACTCGATGATTTCGTTAGGTTCATGCACGATGAAACTGAACGCCACCGCCGAGATGATCCCGATCACCTGGCCAGAGTTCGCGTCTCTGCACCCGTTCGTGCCACGCGATCAGGCCGAAGGTTACTATCAGATGATCAACGAGCTGGGCGACTGGCTGGTTAATATCACGGGCTATGACAATATCTCGATGCAGCCAAACTCAGGCGCGCAGGGCGAATACGCCGGTATGGTGGCCATTCGTAAGTACCACGAAAGCCGTGGCGAAGGCCATCGTAATATCTGTTTAATTCCGGTATCGGCGCACGGTACTAACCCGGCTACTGCGGCCATGACCAACTACGAAGTTGTGCTGGTAGACTGCGATAAGTCAGGCAATATCGATATGGCCGACTTAAAAGCCAAAGCCGCCGAAGTCGGCGATCGCTTAGCGGCCATTATGGTGACTTACCCGTCTACGCACGGGGTATTTGAAGAAACCATCGCCGAGCTGTGTGAAGTGATCCACTCCTACGGCGGCCAGGTGTATATGGACGGCGCCAATATGAACGCCCAGGTGGGCTTAACCTCGCCAGGCTTTATCGGCTCAGACGTATCGCACCTAAACCTGCACAAAACCTTCTGTATTCCGCACGGCGGTGGCGGCCCGGGTATGGGTCCAATCGGCGTGAAGAGCCATTTAGCGCCGTTTTTACCTAACCATGCGGTCGTAAAAATCGACGGCACCGGCGCCAGCAATGGCGCAGTATCGGCAGCACCTTTTGGTAGTGCCGGCATTCTGCCAATCAGCTGGATGTATATCGCGATGATGGGTAGCGAAGGCTTAAAACAAGCCACTGAATTCGCGATCCTGAACGCGAACTACGTTGCCAAAAAACTGAACCCGCACTTCCCGGTGCTGTATGTTGGTACCCATGGCCGCGTGGCGCACGAATGTATTATCGACATTCGGCCATTAAAAGAAGCCAGCGGTATTACCGAGATGGATATCGCCAAGCGCTTAATGGACTTTGGTTACCACTCACCAACGATGAGCTTCCCGGTAGCCGGCACGCTGATGATTGAACCAACGGAATCAGAGAGCAAAGCCGAGCTGGATAAGTTTATCGAAGCGATGACGACCATCAGAGCCGAAATTGCCAAGGTAGAAGCCGGCGAGTGGACAGTGGATAATAACCCACTGGCTTACGCACCACATACTATGGCCGATATTCTGGACCCAAGCTGGGATCGCGCCTACGAGCGCACCTACGCCGCCTTCCCGGCGCAGTTTGTGGCAGAAAACAAGTTCTGGCCAACGGTTACCCGTATTGATGACGTCTACGGCGACCGCAACCTGATGTGTTCATGTCCAAGCCCGGAGGCTTACCGGTAAGATTTACTGCGTAAGTTAAGCTTGTCTGAAAATCCGACCTTGTGTCGGGTTTTTTATGGGTGTTTAACATTGGTTTGATGTTAACAGTTCAGAGGCTGACCCATTAACTAATCTTTGCTGCGCAGGTCCTAAATGGCTCAGGACAGCGCGGTAATGCCTGAAAGAAGTGTGAAAGCCAATAAAAAAGCGACCCAAAACCAGGTCGCTTTTTGCGTTTATAAGCCGTCATTATTAAAAGCCACCTCAGGCTAAATCCTAACCCTGACGCTAAACCGCACCACGACTCCGGTATGCTTGCGTACCGGAGTCGCGATCTGGGATGGCGATGAAGGCGCTACTGCTAGAGATATAGCTAATCTTAAAACGAAGAAAGACGGCTTTGAGCGAAAAGCTGACATTAAAGATCAGCGGCCGGGAAAATCGGAGTCGAAGCCGGAACTTGAACAGTCTGGCAGCAACCGCTTGTTAGGCCTTTGCTCGGATAAACCCTTGTTGGTAAAGTTGTTCTTTAATTAAATTGTAGTAAATCTCGGGTTCACTAGGGTTTACTTCATATAGTTCTTCTACTCGCTCATTCCTGAACCAAAAAGATCCATCACTTATGTAACAATGGATTCTATTTTTACAAAACCAATTTGAGTTTTTCACACCTTTGATTGCGTTTAATCTTGGTTTTTCTGGCAAAAAAATATACCCCACAATTAGTGGAAGATTTCTGCTTGTCTCTAACAGTAATTTAAATGCATCTTTAGAGTGAAAATGAGTGTCTACAACTTCGATAGCTACGAACGGGTTCTTATCAGTCAGAGATATCTCAGTTGAACTTCGCCCAAGTATATCAAATATCACAAACTTGCCATAAACCAAGCCAAATTTAACTTCCTTTGCCCAATGATAATTCCTCAGTCTGGCAAATGATTCATAGCCTTTGTCTTCTTCATCCCATGGCCTTTCATAGTAACCCAGCTCATGTTTGGAATACTTGTTTAAAAATGAACATATAATTCTTTGTTCTTTTGTATGCTCTTCACTCTCAGTTACACCGGGCTCAATATCAAATCTGATTGGTTTCATTTCATAAAAATGAGGCGTTTGGGGATGATTTCTTATCCCAAGCTGATAGCTACCATCTGGCTTATCTCTAAGTTCTTTGGTCCTAAGCTCAGCTCTTCGCTCTTCTCGGTTTAGCTCTCGAAAAGAAACTGCCTCCCATACTTCATCACCATTTTTAAAATGAGCTACTTCATATTTTGGCAAATTTTCCTCCTTGAGTCCTAACACTCCGTTTGAGCCGCGGCTTGCCCTGAAGCACAGCTTTGGGGAAAGCCACCGGACTCTAAGCGGTTGTTGGGCGCTCTTTACTCAAATAGCTTGTTTACTTCGATGAAGACCCGCTCAAATCGATCAAGCGTCTCTTTTGAAAACTCACCAGCTTTGGGTGCTACCTGAATAAGCTGACTTGCAGGGCGATAGTGATTAAACCGGTCCTTTCCAATGGCTTTATTTATCTGCTTGATAGTTGTTTGCACCTTGGCATCGAGATCTGAAACATTGAGCTCTGGGTGCTCACCAGAAAAGGCGAGATTAAAGTACTTCAAATACTCTGCCTTCTCGAATAGATCTTCAACATCGGCAACCTTTGTCTCGCCGCCAACGAATTCGTCAAAAAACCTTATATGCTTCTCCTTGATTATCTTTTGGGCGACAAGGTCTTGAACCTTTTGCTTACCCTTCTGATCTGTGAAGGTATCGAGCAAGCACGCAACGCCAAGCTTTGAGCCGCGCAGAAGCGAAATAAATGTAGTTACTTTATCAAGGCCACCGACAGGAACAATAGTGACATCCTCTCGAAGATATGCCCTCTTTTCTGCCTGCAATATTCCAGAGAAGAAAGTCAGGTATATGAGATCTGCTGGACCTTCAACTAAAAGATTCTTCTTCGATATAAAGAGATTTTGTGCGATGTCATACCCGAGAGCCGCCTGAAGTGGAAAAAGAGTGTTTGGGTCTTTCTCTTGAATAGAGTCAGATATCACGCTGCCGGAGTTTGTTTCCAAGCAAGTGCGAATTCGATCTAGGTGCTCAGACTCCACCATGAATGGTGAATGCGTCGTATAGATAATCTGATACTTGTCAGACAGGTCATTAATGAACCTTAGAAGATCCGCTTGCGCTGACGCATGAAGATTTAACCCTGGCTCATCGAGCAATAGGATGTAGTCTGATTTTTTATCGGATTGAATTCGCGAAAACCAAACAATGAACGAAAAAAACCAGTTAAACCCCTTGCTTCTACGGTCAAGGGGAAGAGTAACTTTGTGTCGCTGACTCTTGACCCGGATATCCAGGTATTTCTCAAGCTGCCCTTGGGGATTTGTAATGGATTGAATCTTGAACTCTATATCTAGATTTTCATTTGATTTCCAGTACTTGAATACTTCTTTTGTAATTTTGTTTGCGGACGCTTCAAGCAAAGCCACAAACCTCTCGTATTCCTTGTCTTGGGCACCGAGAATGTCTTTGGGGTCAATTTTTGCGAGCTCGAAGAGTGCGCGTGCAGTTTTATCCTTTTCTGACACTCCCTTTTCGGATGCCATCTTGTTGATATTTATTTTTCCGCTCAATGGATAGTAATCATCAAAATACCAGAACTTCGGAAGCGTGGGGCGAATATACGTCCGATAGATATAGGCACCAAGATCATTCCATCCGTTTGGGTTAGTCGCATACTTAGCGACTTCGGCTTTAAAGGCATCAAGATCCGCGTCTTCATCATTGCCTTTCAACGCTGAAACTTGACCGATACTTTTCATTTCGCCAATTGCCTTCCGAGTTTCCTCAGAAAACTGATGACTATTAGTAAGATGAGCCAAAAACACTTTATCATCCGCAACAACACCACTAACAGTCACTTTTGGCTCTCGATAGTTCGTGTTATGCGTAAACTCCCTAGCAGAGAATACTTTAACCCCTATTTCGTTGTTAATAATTTCAACCAACTCAATAGGTATTGCGTAAGTGCATGAAATAATGTTTCCGCTATTTTCCTCATCATCCTCAAAGTCGATTAATTCATTTCTCGGATAATCATGCACCTCATCAAATTCAAAGTCTTTATCTTTTTCGTCAAAATAATTTGTTTTTGCTATAGCAGACAGGAACGAAGTCTTTCCTGACTCGTTCATGCCAACCACCGTAGTTATCTTGGGGTCAATGACTACCGATTGCTCTTCTTGAATGCACTTGTATTTGTAGACTTTTACTTTTACCAACTTCATTGCTGTTTCCTAGTCCTTTGCGATACAAATGTCCGATTAGCATTGCCGCTACAACCCGCAGCATTGCTGCCCCATTTGATAGCACGCAATACTTTAATAGAAGGCTAAAAGGCCTCAAGTCGGAAATTTTATTGCTTTCTTTCCTGAATTTAACTCATATCAAACTAGCGATAATGTAACTCTATTTCAACAGATTTTTCTGAAATCAGTAAATTTTCTTCCGGCAAAATTTATGCAGACAGTATGCTAGTTATTCTTGAGTTTACTCAAGTCTGACACCAGGGGAATTAATCCAACGGTATTTGTTAGTAAAAGAAGTAATAGTCAGGAATTCACTACAATGCCGAATGTCAGCTTTTGGCACAAAGCATCATTTCTTCGCAACAGGACTGTTTACATACCATGCCCAAGGTTTCTAACCCACTATCGCAGGACCGACTCCGGTACGCAAGCATACCGGAGTCGAGGGATCGTGTAATTACGAAGCGTGCGGCTAGCGCCAATGATTGGGATAACTCTGATATTAGCGAGTAACGCTGGTCGAGTAGCGTCAAGTGATGCCATACGCCGAGTTAGATGCTGAGGGTTCTTTTGAATTTTTTCTGGAATTCGGGTTCTAAAGGTGTACTATGTACCTTGTTTGACTTGCAAGGAGGTAGGTCGTGGCGTGGCATGCTATCGAGTTTATTGAAACAACTCTCTTTACTAAGCAGATAAAGCAACTTGCTACCGATGACGAGTTAAGGGCACTACAGGAAGAACTGATAGCTCAGCCGACGAAATGAGAGGAGTAGTATGAGTATCTTTAATGAACTAAAGGATTCTCTGACTGAGGCAGTAGTCATTAAACAAGGCCGCAAACCGGCGAGCCGGGTGACCCGTTATGAGGTAGCCGATGTCAAAGCCTTACGAGAGCGTCTGGCTATCACGCAGGCGCAATTAGCACAGGCACTGGGTACCAGCGTTGATACTATTAAAAGCTGGGAGAGCAAGCGGCGTAACCCAACGGGTTTGGCCGCTAAAGTGCTGGCGACGATTCAGGATAACCCGGAGTTTTATCGCCAACTGGCTGAGCATTAAATTATAGTTGGCCTTGCTGTAGTATCGCGACGCCAGATTGCAACGCCGGCTTGGCAAGCAAACC
>OGCL01001344.1_pt1 | contig 21383 bp, 20 predicted proteins | sample 1570041 | NCBI WGS metagenome assembly OGCL01 (sample SAMN06266162, study PRJEB24511) | hot springs metagenome | isolation source: Hot spring water | place: South Africa: Limpopo | collected 2015-06-22
CCGGTGGTGGGGGTGCCCCTGCCCCTGGTGAGCTATGGCGGCACATCGATGGTGACAGTCCTGTTCGGCTTTGGTATTGTGATGAGTGTTGCGACCCACAAAAAATTGGTCAAAACATGAGCTTGTCAAGCAAATTTATAGTTGTTTCTGGGATCGGGTTACTCCTCGCCGGCTGCACCAGCGTGGGCACGCGCACCCAGGAGCCGGGTGCCGGCGCCGAGACCGCCAGGCCGACCGTCGTCCCCCCCTTCAGGGGCGGGGGTTACTACAAGGACGACGGGCCTGGCGCCAATCCGCCGCCCAATCTCCACGCCGTGCCGGATGCGGTGCCGAAAGTGGAGCCCCTGCACCGTTTCGCCAACAATCCCTATCGGGTCAAGGGCGTGACCTACAGCCCCGATCTGAGCGGCGAGCCCTATTTCGCCCGCGGGCTCGCCTCCTGGTATGGCCGCCGTTTCCACGGCAAACCGACCTCCTCGGGCGAACCCTATGACATGTATGCCATGACGGCGGCCCACAAGACCCTGCCCATACCCAGCTATGCACGGGTGACCAACCCGGACAACGGGCGCAGCATCGTCGTGCGCATCAACGATCGCGGTCCCTTCCACCCCGATCGCATCATCGACCTGTCCTACACCGCCGCCTACAAACTGGACCTCCTCGGCGGCGTGGGCATGGTGGAGGTGGAGCACCTCCTGCCCGAAGCGGGCGATGCCGCCACCTCCTTCGCCGCGGGGGCCGAGGAGATGCCGCGCGTGCTCGTCGTGGAGACCCCGCCCGCGGCGAATCCCGGCCGTCTGGGTGAGGCTGGTGCCGGCGCACAGAGCGCATCTCCCCACACCGCGGGGGTGTACCTTCAGGTCGGTGCCTTCGCCAGGCCGGAATCCGCGCAGGCGCTGGCCGACCGTCTGGTGCGCGCCCTGGGCCGCCAGGTGCCCGGCGTGCTGCAGCAGCCGGAGGGCGGTCTGATCAAGGTGCAGGCCGGCCCTTACACCACGGCCGAAGAGGCCGACCGGGCCGCGCGCGGCATCGCCGACAGCCTGGGGGTGCGGCCTTACAAGGTCCAGGCGAGACCGGCGTCGGCGAACGTCGCCGAGGGTTCGCGCGCGCAGACCGTGGCGGCCGCGGCCCAACCGGCCCATTGGCTGCAGCTGGCCGCCTATGCCAACCCGCAGTCGGCCGACCGTCTGCTCGAACGGCTGAAGGCGGACAAGGACGTGGCCCTGCCGGGCGTGGAGAAGGTCGAGGCCGACGGCCTGATCAAGGTCCAGGCCGGTCCCTACGGCAACGCCGGACAGGCCGATCAGGCGGCCATCCGCCTGGCCGCGGCCCTGGGCCACAAACCCTACCGGGTCGTGCGCTGAGCGCCACTGCCAGGTGTATCCCGACCGCGTCCGGACGATGACCCTGACGTCGGTCGGGGAACTCTGGTCAGGGCCTGTGGGTCGGCTAGACACTTACGACACTGCCCGCACCCCCTGTCGACACTGACGAACACCGTGTAGGGCGGACTTCAGTCCGACCACCCATCTCCATCACCAAGCTCATGAAAACGCTGCTGCTGCTCGCATCCCTCCTCCTTGCCTCGCACGCCCAGGCCAGCGCACTGCCCGTGCCGCCGCCGCCCCAGATCGACGCGCGTGCCTGGCTGCTGACCGATCTGCTCTCCGGCCAGGTGCTGGCGGAAAAGGCGCCGGATGCCCGCGTCGAGCCCGCCTCGCTCACCAAGCTGATGACCGCCTATCTGGCCTTCGCCGCCATCAAGGAGGGGCGCATCCAGCCCGACCAGGCCCTGCCCGTGTCCGAGAAGGCCTGGCGCGCGGAGGGATCGCGCATGTTCCTCGACCCGCGCCGCCCGGCCAAGGTGGATGAGCTGCTCAAGGGCATGATCGTGCAGTCCGGCAACGACGCCTGCATCGTCCTGGCCGAGGCTATCGCCGGATCCGAGGAGGGGTTTGCGGCCATGATGAACCAGATGGCCAAGCGGCTGGGCATGCAGAACACCCACTTCGTCAACTCCACGGGCCTGCCCCACCCCCAACACTACACCACGGCGCGCGACCTCACCCGGCTCGCCGCCGCCCTGATCCGGGACTTCCCGAGCTATTACGGCTACTACGCCATGAAGGAGTACACCTACAACGGCATCACCCAGCCCAATCGCAACCGCCTCCTCTGGCTGGACCCCAACGTCGACGGCGTGAAGACCGGCCATACCCAGAGCGCCGGCTATTGTCTGGTCTCCTCCGCCAAGCGCGGCGATCGCCGGCTGCTCGCGGTGGTGCTGGGCGCCCGCTCCGAGAGCGGCCGCGCCACGGAAAGCCAGAAGCTCCTCAACTACGGCTTCCAGTCCTTCGAGACCGTGCGCCTGTACAAGGCCAACCAGCCGGTGACCCGGCTCAGGCTCTACAAGGGGCGGCAGGCCGAGGTGGGGGCCGGCTTCCCGCAGGACATGTACGTCACCGTCCCCCGCGGCGCCGGCAACCGCATCCAGGCCCAGCTCATCACGCGACAGCCCATGATCGCCCCGGTCAGCCGCGGCCAGGCGCTCGGCACCGTGCGGCTGAGCGTGGACGGGCACCCCCTGGGCGACCACCCCCTGCGCGCCCTGGACAACGTGGCCGTGGCCGGTCTGCTGGGACGGGCCTGGGACGGCATGCTGCTGTGGTTCCATTGAACGGTCGCGCCCCGGCGTGATGCCGAACGGGGCGGGCACGGGGGTGAGGGGTTGACACCAGCGTGTCAACGGCTATGTTTGCCTCACCCCTCACCCCTCACCCCTCACCCCTCACCCCTCACCCCTCACCATGACCACCGTCTATCTCAACGGCGCCTTCCTCCCCCTGGAGGAGGCTCGCGTCTCGGTACTGGACAGGGGATTCCTGTTCGGCGACGGGGTCTACGAGGTGATCCCGGTCTATTCGCGCCGGCCATTCCGCCTGCATGAGCATCTGGTGCGCCTGCAACACAGCCTGGACGCGATCCGCCTGGCCAATCCCCACAGCGAGACGCAATGGGCCGACCTGGTCCACCGCATGGCGGCCGAGGCGCAATGGGCCGACCAGGGCATCTACCTGCAGGTCACCCGCGGCCCCGGCCCCCGTGACCATGCCTTCCCCGCCGAGGTCAGGCCGACGGTCTTCCTCATGCCCATGCCGCTGAACCCGCCGGCCCCGGCCCTGGTGGCGTCGGGCGTGTGTGCCGTGACCGCGACCGATGACCGCTGGTTGCACTGCGACGTCAAGGCCGTGTCGCTGCTGGCCAACGTGCTGCTCAGACAGCGTTCGGTCGACGCCGGCTGCGCCGAGACCCTGCTGCTGCGCGATGGCCGGCTCACGGAAGGCGCTTCCAGCAACGTCTTCATCGTCCGCGACGGGGTGATCGCGACGCCGCCGAAGTCTAACCTCATGCTGCCCGGCGTGACCTACGACGTGGTGCTGGAGCTCGCCCGCCGCGGCGCGATGCCCCACGCGGTGCGTGACATCACCGAGGCCGAACTGCGCGCCGCCGACGAGATCTGGCTCACCTCCACCCCCAAGGAGGTGCTTGCGGTCACCACCCTGGACGGCCGGCCGGTGGGCGACGGCCGGCCCGGTCCGGTGTTCCGGCGCATGCACGCCGCCTACCAGGACTACAAGGCCGCGGTCATGCGCGGCGCTTGAGGTCGCAGCACCGGCCCGGATATTTCACCAGGCCGGCCCCGAACATGACGGATAGGCGCATGAACAAACGTATCTGGTCGAATGAAGATCTTATCCAATTGGGACCGCCGGCCTTCGCGGGTGCTGGCGGCCGATTTGCGGCATCTTCACGCCCCCGCTTCGCGCCAATAGTCTCGGCTATTGGCTTGGCGCGGGCTGCGCGAATCTGCTCGCAAATCGCCTCGCCATCATCCCGCGACCTGATGAAATATCCGGGCTAACATGAGCTCGGGCGACGGGACGCTGCTGGAATTCCCCTGCGAATTCCCGCTCAAGGTCATCGGCCGGCGCAGCGACGACTTCGCCCAGCAGGTGGTGGCCATCGTGCTGCGCCATGCGCCCGACTTCCGTCCGGAGACGGTGGAGATGCGGCTCTCCGGCGGCGGCAACTACCTGGCCGTCACCTGCATCATCCAGGCGCAATCCAGGCCACAGCTCGACGACCTGTACCGTGCGCTCACCGCACATCCGGCGGTGAGGGTGGTGCTCTGAACAGTCTCGGACTCGGCGCCGGCGTGCGGGGCTGACCATACGGCTGGGGGGCGGGCGCGGGGATCGCGCCGGCATGGTTACAATCCGCCCATTGCGCCGAGGAGTCCTCCATGTCCGCCGCCCCCGCCCTCATCGCCGCCACGGTCGCCCATCTGTCCCGCTTCGCCCCCTTCGATGCCATGGCGCCGGAGCACCTGGCCTGGCTGGCGGAACGCCTGAAGCTGGGCTATTACGCCCGAAACGAGGTCGTGCTGTCGCCCAGGCGGGGCGAGGTGGATCGCCTGTACATCATCAAGCAGGGCGTGATCCAGGGCGAGCAGGCGGCCCAGGGTGGGGCCTGGCTGGAACTGCACGAAGGCGAGACCTTTCCCCTCGGCGCCCTGCTGTCCAGGCGGCCGGCCATCAGCACCTTCCGCGCCCAGACCGACGTGTTCTGCTACGAGCTCAAGGCGGATGACTTCCACGCCCTGCTCAGGCTGTCGCCCCCGTTCCAGGACTTCTGCACCCGGCGCATCGCCGCCCTGCTCGCGCAGTCGCAGCGCAGCGTGCAGGCCAAGTACGCCTCCACCGTCAGCGAGCAGCAGTCACTGGAAAGCCCCCTGTCCGCCCTGGTCCGGCGCAAGCCCGTGACCTGCACCGCCGACCTGCCCCTGCGCCAGGCCCTGGAGCGCATGCGCGACGAGCACATCGGCTCCATCGTCGTGGTGGATGCCGAGGACCGGCCCCTGGGCATGTTCACCGTGCGCGATCTCATCGGCCGGGTGGTCCTGCCCGGTGTCGATCTCGACACCCCCATGCGCGAGGTCATGACCCCGGACCCCATCGCCCTGCCGTCCACGGCGCGGGCCTTCGAGGCGGCGCTGGCGATGGCCCGGCACGGCTTCCGGCACATCCTGCTGGCCGACGGCGGCAGGCTCACCGGCGTGGTCTCGGAGAAGGACCTGTTCTCGCTTCAGCGGGTGGGGGTGACCCAGCTGTCGGCCGCCATCCGCGGCGCTGCCGACCGCGACAGCCTGAGGCGGGCGGCGGACGACATCTTCCAGCTCGGCCACAACATGATGGCCCAGGGGGTGGCGCCCGAGCAGCTGACCCAGATCCTCACCACCTTGAACGACCTGCTCACCCATCGGGTGATCGAGCTGGAGTGCAACGCCTCCGACGTCTGCCCGCACAGCTTCTGCTGGCTCGCCTTCGGCTCCGAGGGCCGCCTGGAGCAGACCCTGTCCACGGACCAGGACAACGGCATCATCTTCCTCCTCGAGCCCGGCGAGACGGCCGAGGCGGTGCGCGCCGACATCCTGCCGGTGGCCGAGCGCATCAACCGGGCGCTCGACGACTGCGGTTTCCCCCTGTGCCGGGGGCAGATCATGGCCATGAACCCCAGATGGTGCCTGAGCCTGGACGAGTGGAAGAAGCGCTTCGCCGACTGGATCGATGCCGGCGACCCCGAGGCCCTGCTCAACGCCAGCATCTTTTTCGACTTCCGCCCCCTGGTCGGTCAGGTCGCGCTCGCCGAGGAGCTGCGCGGCTGGCTGCTGGCGAGGACCACCGCCACGCCCCGCTTCCTGCACCAGATGGCCGCCAACGCCCTGCGCAACCGGCCGCCCCTGGGTCTGGTGCGGGACTTCGTCGTCGAGTCCGAGGGCGAGCACGCCAACACCCTGGACCTCAAGCTCAATGGCAGCACCCCGTTCGTCGATGCCGCGCGGGTCTTCGCCCTGGCCACCGGCGCCGAGGCGACCGGCACGGCGGCGCGGCTGCGCGCAGCGGGCCCGCGGCTGAACATCCCGTCCGGTGAGATCGAGGCCTGGATCTCGGCCTTCTACTTCATCCAGCTCCTGCGCCTGCGCAACCAGCACACCAAGCACGAGGCGGGCATGGCGATGGACAACCGCATCAATCCCGACGACCTCAACGACCTGGACCGGCGCATCCTCAAGGAGGCCTTTCGCCAGGCGCGCAAGGTCCAGGCCCGGCTGGCCATGGACTACCAAGTCTGAGCCAAGGCAGAAGCGGGCCCCTCCAGCCAACCCCTCACCCCTCACCCCCCCATGAACTTCCTCTCCCGTCTGCTGCACAGGCCGCCCGCCCTGGATGAGGACCAGAGGCGGCGTCTGGCGGCCTGGCAGGCCCTGCCGGAGCCGGATCTGGGCGAACCCCTCGACCAGGCCCGATTCGTCGTGGTGGACGTGGAGAGCACCGGCCTGGACATCCGACGCGATCGGCTCATCGCCATCGGCGCCTGCGCCGTGCAGGCGGGGCGCGTCGCCCTGGCCGACAGCTTCGAGGTCATCCTGCGCCAGGAGGAGGTGAGCGACCGGGACAACATCCTCGTGCACGGCATCGGCGGGCAGATGCAGCGCGCGGGGCTGCCGCCCGCGCAGGCCCTGCTCGACTTCCTCGACTACCTGGGCAAGTCGCCCCTGGTGGCCTACCACGCGGTGTTCGACGAGACCATGATCCGGCGCGCCGTGCGACGACATCTGGGGCTGGTCTGCAAGCGGCCCTGGCTCGACCTGGCCTATGTCATGCCGGCCCTGCTGCCCGATCGCGCCCACAGCCACAAGGCCCTGGACGACTGGACCGCCCTGTTCGGCATCACCAACTACGCCCGCCACAGCGCCCTGGCCGATGCCCTGGCCACGGCCCAGCTGCTGCTGGCCGCACTGCCCCTGGCAGCGGCCCGTAAACTTGTCGATTACAAGGCCCTGCAAGCCCAAGAAAAGGCCGAGAGATGGCTTAATCGGGCATATTAGAAATCGCAGTTTTACTTATTCACTGCGTTTCCCACCTCGCGCCGGTATCCGCCCAGGCCAGGGACAATTTCCGCTGTCCGACCGACAGCCCCCAAGGCTCGGTGCATGGACCGTCAACCCGCGTCAGCAGGGCGAAGCGGCCCGATTCGAGAATTTGTAACCCGTGGCGCTTTCCGCTCCTTGTATATGGGCTATACTCACACCGCTGCGCGGGCTGTCTGCGCGCAGCCAGGCGGGGAGGGGGTCAGACAGCGCCCAAACGCTTTTGGAGGAGCACACAATGCAACTAACCGACAGGCATCGTGAGTACTGGCGCAGGAATCTCCGCCTCACCGGCATCCTGCTCGCCATCTGGTTCGTCGCCACCTACGTGGTGAGCTACTTCGCACGCGAACTCAACGAGATCGTCATCGCCGGCTTCCCGCTCGGCTTCTACATGGGCGCGCAGGGGGCGCTGATCATCTACGTCGTCATCATCTGGTTCTATGCCCGCAGCATGAACAAGATGGACAGGGAATACGGCGTGCACGAGGGGGAGGACTGACATGGCCGCCCAGACCCAAGCCCAGTTCTACGCCGCGCTCAAGAAGTACTACAGCTTCTACACCGGCGGCTTCATCGCCTTCGTCATCGTCCTGGCCATCCTCGAGCAGCTCGGCCTGCCGGCGGTATGGATCGGCTACATCTTCCTCGCTGCCACCATCGCCCTCTACGCCGGCATCGGCATCATGTCCAAGACCGCCGAAGTGGCGGAGTACTACGTCGCGGGGCGGCGGGTGCCGGCGTTGTTCAACGGGATGGCCACCGGTGCCGACTGGATGAGCGCGGCCTCCTTCATCGGCATGGCCGGCACCCTCTACGCCGCCGGCTATGACGGGCTCGCCTTCATCATGGGCTGGACCGGCGGCTATGTGCTGGTGGCCCTGTTCCTGGCGCCCTATCTCAGGAAGTTCGGCCAGTTCACCATCCCCGACTTCCTGGGCGCGCGCTACGGCGGCAATCTGCCGCGCCTGATCGGCGTGTTCGCCGCCATTCTGGTGTCCTTCGTCTACGTGGTGGCGCAGATCTACGGCGTGGGCCTGATCACCAGCCGTTTCACGGGCCTGGAGTTCCAGATCGGTGTCTTCGTCGGTCTCGTCGGCATCCTGGTGTGCTCCTTCCTCGGCGGCATGCGCGCGGTGACCTGGACCCAGGTGGCGCAGTACATCATCCTCATCATCGCCTACCTGATCCCGGTGGTGTGGCTGTCGGTGAAGCACACCGGCAACCCCATCCCGCAGATCGCCTACGGTCAGGCCATCCAGGCGGTCACAGCCAAGGAGAAGGAGCTCAACGACCCGGCGACCGCCCTGGGCGCCGCCGAGGCCAGCGTGCGCGCCATCCACAAGGAGAAGCAGGCGGAGTGGGAAGGCAAGCTCAAGATGCTGGACGAGGCCATCGCCGCGGGGACGGCCGGGGACATCCTCGCCGCCGAACGCGCCAAGGTCGAACAGAAGCTCGCCGACCTCAAGGCCGACCCCAATGCCGAGGCCAAGGCCATCGCCAATGCCGAGAAGGCCGTGAAGGAGTTCCCGCCCACCGTCGACAAACTGCGCGAGGCCTGGAAGAAGTCGGCCGACGGCGCCAAGGCCAAGGCCGGCCCGGTGCCGGCGCACACCACCGCCTTCCCGGGCAAGGGCGCCGAGAAGAAGCTGCTGCAGGACAACCCCAACGCCACGCCCGAGGAGATCGCCAAGGCGCGTGCAGAGGATAAGAAGGAATCCGACATCAAGCGGCGTAACTTCCTCGCCCTGGTGTTCTGCCTCATGGTCGGCACGGCCGCCCTGCCGCACATCCTCATGCGCTACTACACCACGCCCAGCGTGCGTGAGGCGCGCATCTCGGTGTTCTGGTCGCTGTTCTTCATCTTCCTGCTCTATTTCACCGCCCCGGCCCTGGCCGTGCTGGCCAAGTACGAGGTGTATCACAACCTCGTAGGCTCCAGCTTCGCGGCGCTACCGGCCTGGGTGGCGAACTGGGCGGCGGTCGACCCGACGCTGATGAAGATCGTCGACATGAACAAGGACGGTCTGGTGCAGTTGGCCGAGATCACCATAGGCCCCGACCTCATCGTGCTGGCCACGCCGGAGATCGCGGGGCTACCCTATGTGATCTCCGGCATGGTGGCGGCCGGCGGCCTGGCGGCGGCCCTGTCCACCGCCGACGGCCTGCTGCTCACCATCTCCAACGCCCTGTCGCACGACGTCTACTACAAGATGATCGACCCGAACGCCCCCACCACGCGCCGTCTGGCGGTGTCCAAGGGGCTGCTGCTGGTGGTGGCGCTGCTGGCCGCCTACACGGCCTCGCTCAAGCCGGGCGACATTCTGTTCCTTGTCGGCGCGGCCTTCTCGCTCGCGGCCTCGGCCTTCTTCCCCGCCCTCGTGCTGGGTGTGTTCTGGAAGCGGGCCAACCAGACGGGCGCGGTCATCGGCATGCTGGCCGGTCTGGGCGTGTGCATGTACTACATGTTGACCACCTACGACTTCTTCGGCGGTGTGGCCGCCAACCAGTGGTGGGACATCAAGCCCATCGCCGCTGGCATCTTCGGTGTGCCCATCGGCTTCCTGGGCGTGATCTTGGGCTCCCTGCTCACCCGCGCCCCGGCCAAGGACATCCAGGAGCTGGTGGACCATGTCCGCTACCCCAGCCTGGAGGGTGATATCGAAACGCGCGCGGCCTGAGCCGTATTCGAGGCGTCGGGCAACCGGCGCCGTCCCAATCACAAGACCCGCCGCTGGCGGGTCTTTTTTATGCGGTCGTGGTCAACGGGGACCTTGATCAGAGAACGACGGCAGGGCCCGTGTGTGGAGTACATGGGGACAGACCACGTTTTCCGAGGCTGTGAGGAAAAAGTCAACCGTGGTGTGGCGTCTGGTAACAAGACATGGAACGGGGCAACACAAGATATGTCAAGGATAATCGTGGTCTGTCCACGATTTAGCAAACGCTGAAGAAAGCAGCGAGCGGGATGAAGCGCAAGGCGCACGGAGCGCAGCGACCGAGAAAACGAGCGAAGCGAGTTTCAGCGAAGGCCAACCTTCAGGTTATGCCGGAGCTACATAACAATGAGTTATCGTGAAAGTCGCGATAGCGACTCACGAAGCGCCCCTCCCCCTCGGGGGGAGGGGCTGGGGAGAGGGAACGGACACGGCGACATTCATGCTCTGGGGTGGCCGTCGCCATGTCCGTTAGGTTAGACGGCACCCACATTGGGGTCGAGCCGAAGCTGGTACGAGCCAGGTGTGGTCTCGCGGCCCAGGATACGCAACAGCGGCGTGAGCTCATGGGCATGGGTATCCGAGCGGGCATGGCCGTCGAAGCGAAGCGTGTTGCCGGCTCGCCACTGGCCGCGGCCCGTTAGTATTAGGGCGGCCGAGCCAGGAGTGGACAGAACGAGATCAATCCGGTCACCGCCGCCGGTGAGATGCAGGCGATAGCTGCCAAGGGGATGGACCGATGCCAGGCTGGAGACGGCTTCCTGCCAGATGATCTCGACTTCGCCGGAGTGACGGCCCGAGACGAGGTTCAGGTCACGCGCCGATACAGTGAGTTTTCCACCGGGCTCGAGCTCGCGTAGGCTGGCGCTCAACGCACCGAGCAGGGCAGCCGGCAACTCTATACGCAAACGGTACAACTCAATGCCGGCCGGCCCCATACGGGCAGTGAGGATAGTCTGATTGTCAGGATAAGAGGAGACGCGCAGGCCGAGGCGGCGTAAAAGTACCTCATCGAGTGTGACCCGCCATTGCACATGGGCAAGTGTGCTCGCCTCTCCCCCCGGCAAGATGGCCTGCAGGGTGCCTTGACCGTTCCAGAGCCGGCCCGTCGTGGCTGCGAGCATGAGGTGGCCACGACTGGCGTGCACGAGGGCTCGGTCTAACCATGTCGCCGGCGCCAAGATGATCAAGGCGAGCGCGATCACGATGCCCATTAGCCCAGTTAGCGCTAGGCGCGCGAACCATTTCCAGACCATCGACTGGGCAGTGAGCTTCATGGGGTGCCTGCTTGCACGAGGGCGGCGCGCAAATGCGCCTGACCATTTTTTTTATCAACGGTCAAATTCAGATTTTCCAGCACGATGCCCTGGCTTCGGAGATCCAAGAGCCATTGCATCCATTCCGCGGGTGGACGGCCTTCTGCGATCACTTGTACCTTGGATGTGCCTAACGAGGTGATAGACACCAAATGCGCGGCGAGCGCACGTGCCATCGCCAGGCTCTCCACCTGACGCGAGAGGGGGATGACCGTCTTTGTCAAAGGATCCACGCGCTGGCGCAGACGTTCGATCTCAGTGACCTGTGCTAGGGACAGACGGTACTGTGCACGCAATTCCGGCAGCCGACGCTCCAAGGCGTGGCGGCGTTCGGCAAGCGGCGTGTAGATCCCGCCATAGAGTAAGGCCAGCGCTATCACTCCGCCTGCCAGCTGGATCAGGCATCGCTCGCGTGTTGAGCGTTGCCCCCAAAAACCACGCCAGACTTGCAGGAATCGTTCAGCGGACAACGGTTTATTCCTTGTGCTTGGTCTCGATCACGATGCGCACACCGCCTTGTTCGTTCGGGTCGGTCACCGCGCTCAGACCGGCGTTGGCAAGCGCCGCAAGAAAGGCTTCTTGCCAGGCCTTCGCACCGGAGGCATAGCGCAACTCGATGCGCCCTTGGTTGAGCTCTAGACTGAGCAAGAGTGGGCTACCGGCGGGAACGAGCGCGCCGATGTGGGCGAGACGAGCGAGCGCGTCGTCTCCGGCAGTACCGCGCGCAGAGCGCATGGCAGCGAGCCGAGCAGCGATCTGCCAGGCTGGGTCGACGATCACCGCCTGCGCGGGCAACACCTGCGTGGCGAGGCGGTTGAGCTCGTTGCGAAGGCGGGCATGTTCACGCTCCAAGCGCATGACTTCGATACCGGTGGCGACGAGGTGGATGACGCCCAATGTCACAAAGCCCCACGCCAGGGTGCTTGCCACCGGCCTCCACTCCAGGCGACGGTGGCGAGGACGCAGAGGGCCTTGCAAGAGATTGAGACTGGACGGCGCGTGTGGCCAGTCTGCCTCCTGCCAATGCCAGGCGGGCATGATCTCGACAGGGCAGCCAATGGTATGTTGCCAGTGCTCGATGTCGATGTGGCGCATGGAATGGGCGAGATAGAGGCGTAGCAGGCGAGGACGCTCGCTCTCGGCTGCGGCCTCGCGTGCGAGACGCAGGGCGATAGGGGGCTCTCCGAGATCCAGCGGTAGCCCGATGCCGACCCCCAGGCGGGCGCAGCCGCCGTCTCCCCGCAGCAGCGCCGACCATGTACCTGGCTCGTTGGGCAGCAAAAGAGATTCGGGGAGGGCGGCATCCACACGCAGTCCGTTGGCGGCGAGCCTCGCCAAGGTCTGGGTGATCCAGGCTCGGTCGATGACGGCTAGCCAGCTCGTACCTTGGCTATCACGGTCGAGGAGGGCGACATGCAGTCGTTCCGCTTCAGTAAGGCTTCTGGCCTCGGCAGCGGCCGGCAGGAGGGGAGTGAGGCGCGCTGCTGGCAGATCGGGCAGTTGCGCAGGTAGGCAGGTGACGAGATCGGCGGCGAGAACGAGGTGGCAGCGACGCGGCGGCGGGTAATCGGCGAGTTCGTCAAGGATATTGCCCCGCGCTGCGATGCGGCCGTCCTGTGTGTGCAACACCCAGGGCATGCTTTTGCCCTCGCTCAGGCTGTCGCGGCGCAAATAGATACGCAGCTCGCTCAAAAGACGGCCCTCCAGACGAGGGTAGGGAATTTGCCATTCTCGCGCCGAAACAGGGCTTGGCTGACCAGTGCGACGCGGCCATGACGGGCGTAAGCGGTGACGTGGAAATAGCGGCTAGCAAAAGCGACCAGGTTTGTGTCGAGAGTGGTTCCGGCTGGCAGGGCATGAACCACGTCGCCGAAATTGCGGAAGTGGGCGCGCTCGCGCCGGGTTACTAGGGCGTATGCCTCGTCCAGGCGCAACTCAGGCGCGAGCGCCGCAATCAATTCGGGCGGGGCGGTGTTGAGATTGACACGGATGGATTCGGGCAAGAGGGTGACGTAGGGACGGAGCTGGGCGATGACGTCGGGAGTCATGCCGCGCGCCGGCGCGAGCTCTCCCAAGCTGACAAGGGGGCGGTTGGGGGGCAGTGCGGACTGCCCGCTCTGGTGATAGGCCTTGCTTTCCAGACCGGTTCCGTCGAAGGCCACATCGTCGGCGTCCAGCCAGTCCGCGACGGCGAAGGCCAAGTCTGGTTGGAGCTGAAGGTGCTGAAGAAGGCGCACGAATACTGCAAGCTGCGCGGGAACGATGACTCCGTCACGCACGAGGTTGTTGAGGTTGAAACGGCCATCTTGATCCTGGATGCGACCACGGAGGCGATACCCTTCCATCTCCACTGGCGGCATCTCCTTAGCCCACACCTCACCAGCATGGTCGACGCTGCTTTGCCGCGCGTCGTTCCATAAGACGGTTGCCGCCCATTGCTCGCCGGCGCGCAGCAACCAGCGCGCCTGGCCGATCAGGGCTAGGTTTTCGATCCTGCGCGTCTCGAGATGGCTGCGAATGAGGAACTGGCTGGCGGTGATCGTCGCCAGGGCCACTACGAGCATGGCGACGATGACGGCCGCTCCCTTCTCGCGAGGTAGACCTCTTGTTATTGGAGCCGCCATATCCGTCTGATCTCTATGCCGTCGGCCAACGTGAGATTCCATTGCAGCGCACGCGGTAGGGTGCCTGCCCGTTCAGGCGGCCACTCGTCGCGCCAGGCGCCGGAGGCATCCATGTAACTGACGCCGAGGCGTTCGATGCCTTCGAGCAGCGTCTCGGCGTGCGACACGCCCGCGGGTAGCCGTTCGATGCGGATGAGTCGGCCTTCCGCGAAGCGGTAACGCACCTCGACCAACCCCAAGCCGAAGTTTTCCTGACGTAGCCGTTCGAGGACCAGTTCGAAGTCGCCAGCAGAAGGGGGGCTGACGACGAAACCGCTCCGGGTGGCTAGCGGTGGTGTGGAGGGTGGGATGGTATCGGCGAGGTCGGCGTCCACACGTTGGAACGCCCTTGCCAAGGCAAGCCAGCGATGCGACTGCGCTCGGGCGTGACGCTCGGCGTCCAACACCGCATCCAAGGCACGGAAGCTGGTGAGGGCGAACAAGCTCAGGAGTAACAGCGCCACCATCACCTCGACCAAGGTGAATCCGCTCTGTGTGGGCGTAGCGCTCAAAGCCGACATGTTCACTCCGGCCGTACCAAGTATGCGACGAGCTGGTGGAGCGGACGTTCGGGCCTCATCGCCAGGCTGACGGTGACCTCCAGACGACGGAAGCGAGGGTTTGGGGTGGTTTTCACCACTTCGCGCAAGAGGAATGTGTGGCCGGCCAGCTCGGCGTTCTGTGCCTGCCTGCCGGGATCTGGCCAATCGCCGCGCGCGGTGCGCTCCGCCACCACGTTCTGTGCGAGCCACATGGCGATGAGGCGGGTACGGGATTCGAGCGCCGCCTCGTGGCCCACGCCACTTGCCCGCAGCGCGGCGGTTAGACCGATGGCGACGATGGCCAGCGCGATCAACACCTCGATCAAGGTGAAGCCGCGCACTGCAATGGGCTCGCGTATCGTGTTCATGACCCTTCCCGCGCATGCATGGCGATGAAGTCTGCGCCGGAACGCTCTACCCGCGCCCGTAGGGGGCCGGCGACGAGTTCGACGACCACCGATTGCGGGCCGGAGGGGCCGAGGTCGAGCCGCTCGCCCGGCGTCAGCAGGCGGCCCTGTGTCAGGACGGCGTGAATATGCACCCCGGCCGGCAAGGTGCGTGGCCGAAAGAGTTCATCGTTGCGAAGAACATGCCATTCCTGGCCAGACTCGGTCAGCTCGCGACGCTGGAACGCATAGCCCGTCTCTTGAGCGACCCAGCCTAAGGGAAGTAGGCCCAAGTCAGATTCCTCGCGTGCCAGTGTCAGCAGCAAAGCCAGGCGCTCGGCCTCGACCTCGAGCTGGCGGGCAGGATCCGGACGCAAGGCGAGGCTTGCGCTGCTCACTGCGACGGCAAGGATGAGGAGCGCCAGCAGCATCTCGATGAGGGTAAAACCCTTCAGCCGCGTCGAATCAAAGCCAGGGTAGTCGATGGAATTCGTCTTGCCGCACCGTGTCAGTCGTCGAGCTGACTGATTTGCGTGCATGACCGACTCAAAGCATCCAATTGCCGATGTCCGCATCGCGGTCCTCGCCACCAGGCAGGCCATCAGCGCCAAGGCTGAATACATCGATCTCGCCGTGACGCCCCGGGTGCAGATACTGGTAAGGATTGCCCCAAGGGTCGCGGGGCAGTCGTTCCAAATAACCGCCACTCTTCCAGTGGGGTGGGATGGGATTGAGTGTGGGTTTCGTCACGAGGGCGGAAAGGCCCTGCTCGGTGGTGGGATAGCGCAGGTTGTCGAGGCGATAAAGCTTGAGCGCTTGGACGAGCGCGGCGATGTCCTGTCGGGCGGCGATGACGCGCGCCTCGTCGGGTCGGTCCATGAGGCGCGGCGCGATCAATGCGGCGAGCACCCCGAGGATGACCAGGACGACCATGAGTTCGATCAAGGTAAAGCCTTTAGCTGGTTTCATCGGCTATCCCGTGCGTAATACGGAACGAAGGAAGGCGGTTAGCGCAGCAGTCGGTTCATCTCGATGATGGGTTCCAAAGTGGCGAGCACGATCACGAGCACCACCGTCCCCATGATCAGGATGAGCAACGGTTCGAGCAGGGCGGTCAGCGCTGCAAACCGTGCCTCCACGGCCATCTCTTGCTGGCGTGCAGCCTGTTCAAGCACGCGGGGCAGCTCGCCACTGGCTTCGCCACTTGCCACGAGATGCACCAGCAGGGGTGGAAAGGCGCCTGCTTCGCGCAGCGCACGGCTGATGCCCATGCCTTCGCGCACACGCAGGGAGGACCAATGCACGGCCTGACGGAAAACCAAGTCGTCGAGCGCGGCGGCGGCGTGCTGTAGCGCAAGGACCACCGGCACGCCGCTGGCGGTCAGCACCGCCATGGTGTTGGCGAAACGTGCGGTGGAAAGTCCCTTGCGTAGCCCGCCAATCATTGGCAGATCGAGAAGAAAACGGTGCCAGCGCGCCCGCACGGGTTCCAGCGCCAGCAAGCGAGCGGCGAGGAAGCTGGCTACGACGATTCCTAGCAGCACGATCCAGACGCTGGCGCGCGCTGCATCCGATACGGAGATCAGGATGCGGGTAAGCCAAGGCAAGGACTGGCGACTGTGTTCGAACACGGCCACGACCTGTGGCACCACATAGGTGAGCAGGACAGCGATCACCAGGAACGCGACTACGCTGACGATCGTTGGATAGATCAAGGCGGCTCCGACCTTATGGCGCAGCACTTGGCCCCGCTCCAGATGGTCTGCAAGCCGCTGCATGACGGTGGGCAGGGCCCCGGCCTCCTCGCCGGCGCGGACAATGGCAGCGTAATAAGCAGGAAATGCACGTGGCTGGCGTTCGAGGGCGCTGGCCAGATTGTGGCCAGCCAGTACGTCCTCTCGTACCTTGTCCAATACGGAGCGCAGGCTGGCTTGTTCGGGTTGGTCGGCGAGCGCCGCCAGGGATTTCTCGATGGGTAGGCCAGCCTTAAGCAAGGTGGCGAATTGGCGCGAGAACACAGCCAGCTCCAGGATCGATGTGCGCCTGCTCAGCAAGCCTACTGCGCGCTCGCTGGCATCGCGCGTATGTACGGTTTCGGGCAGGAGGCCCATTTCGCGCAGGCGGGTACGAGCGGCGCGGAAGTGTTCGGCCTCGATCTCTCCACGTCTGCGGCGACCGGCGGCATCGAAAGCGACGTAGCGGAAGCGGCTCATCTGGGCAACATTCAAGACTCCCGCGTGGCACGCAGGATCTCCTCGATCGAGGTATCGCCACTCATCAGCCAGCGTAAGGCGTCCTCGCGCAGCGTGCGCATGCCCTTGCTTCTCGCATACTCGCGCAACGCGGGTTCGCCGGCGCCGTCGTGGATGAGGCGGCGGGCGGTGTCGTCCACCAAAAGCAGCTCGAACAGCCCAGTGCGGCCACGATAGCCGGTGTGGTTACAGGCTGGGCAGCCCGCAGCGCGCCGAACCGGATGCAGAGGGGTCTCGAGTCCAAGGCTCGCCCACTCGCGCTCGCTTGGCCCATAGGCTATGCGGCAGGCAGGACAGAGGCATCGCACCAGGCGCTGGGCTACCACGCCTAGTAGGCTGGAGCCAAGGAGGAAGGGCTCGACGCCCATGTCCACGAGGCGGGTGATGGCGCTCACGGCATCATTGGTGTGCAAGGTGGCCAGCACCAAGTGGCCGGTCAGGCTGGCCTGTACGGCGATACGCGCCGTCTCTAGGTCGCGGATCTCACCGATCAGGATCACATCTGGGTCCTGGCGCAAGATGGCGCGCAAGGCCCGCGCGAAGTCCATCTCTACCTTTGGGTTGACCTGGGTTTGCCCGACCCCATCCAGGTCGTATTCGATCGGATCCTCGACCGTCATGATGTTGAGTGCGTTGTGATCGAGACGGGAGATCGCGGCATACAGGGTGGTGGTCTTGCCGCTGCCAGTCGGGCCGGTCACCAGCAGGATGCCATGCGCCTCGTGAATGAGCCGATCTACGGCAGCCAGTGTGTCCGGCGCCATGCCGAGGCGGGTAAGATCGAGCCGCTCGGCATCCTTCGCCAAAAGGCGCAGCACCACGCGCTCGCCGTGGCCAGTGGGCAGGGTGGACACCCGCACGTCGATGGGACGGCCGCCCAGCTTGAGCGCGATGCGACCGTCCTGGGGCAGGCGCTTCTCGGCGATGTCCAGATCAGCCATCACTTTTATGCGCGAAGCGAGCGCGGCATGCAAAGCGCGCGGTGGCTCGAACACGTCGGCAAGCACGCCGTCGATGCGAAAGCGCACCAGAGAGCGGTTTTCGAACGGTTCGATGTGAATATCGGAGGCCCCCTGCCTCAATGCCTGCATGAGTGTCATGTTGATCATGCGGATGATGGGCGCGTCATCGTTGGATTCCAGCAGGTCTTGAATGCGCGCCGAGTCTTGCATCAGGCTGGCCAGCTCCACCTCGTGGCCGAGCCCTTCGGCTAGGGCCGCACCCTCATCGCCTTCCGCGTAATAGGCCGCCAGGGCGGCGGTGAACGCCTCGTCGTCGGTTAGGTTCACTGCGAGCGGCTGACCGCTCACTCGGCACAGCTCGGCCAAGGTCCAAGCTGTGGTGTCTGCCCGCGCCAGTACCTTGAGCCTCGCGCCGTCCCCCTCGACGAGGACGCCATGCTCGCGCGCGAAGGAATAAGGCAAGCGTCTCATTTGCGCCCGGCAGGGGAAGTGACAAGCTCTAACTCGTACTTCAGCATGGGTGCCGAAACGTTGGGCAGAGGCGGTTTTTGCATCGGCTGCGAGGCGCGCTGACTGGCCAGGATGTGGTCGTAACGCGGATGCGTGACCGTGGCGGCGGTCTCGGCATCGCGCACGATGACCGGGCGCAGGAATACCATCAGGTTGGTCTTGACATGCTGCCGGGTGTCGTAGCGGAACAGGCGCCCAAGCAAAGGCATGTCGCCGAGCAGCGGAACCTTGTCTTCCAGCTCGCGTAGCTGTTCCTCGATCAGGCCGCCCAGCACCACGATCTGACCGTCGTCGACCAATACGGTCGATTCGATCGTACGCTTGTCGGTCGCCGACAGTGTGGGATCGGCGGCCTGACGCAGTTTGGAGACCTCCTGTTCGATGCGCAGGCGTACCGTGCCGCCCTCCGTGATCTGTGGCTTGACCTTGAGGGTGAGGCCGACGTCGCGTCGTTCAAACGTTTGGAAAGGGTTTGCGGTAGACGTGCTTCCGGTCACCGAATACTGGCCGGTGAGGAAGGGCACGTTGGAGCCCACGGTGATACGCGCCTCCTCGTTGTCAAGGGTGAGCAAGGTGGGGGTGGACAAGATGTTTGCACCGGTATGGGTCTCCAATGCGCGTGCCAGCATGCCTAGATTGAGAATGGTGCCGGCGTTGGGTAGGTGGATTTGTCCCTTGACGATGCCGATGTTGAGCCCCTTGGCCGCGCCGACTGGATTAGCGGCGATGGCGGCGATGTTGGCAGAGGTGCTGGTGCCGAATCCGCCGAAGAATTGTGGGCTTTGGGTGTTAGCGGTAGCGCCGGTGGCGTTGAACCATTGGATGCCGAACTCGGCAGCCTTGTCGGCGGAGATCTCGGCGATGAGGGCTTCCACCAGTACTTGTGCGCGGCGCACATCGAGCTTTTCGACCACGGTGCGCAGATTGTTGACGATGGCGGTGGGTGCCGTAATGATGAGCGCGTTGCTAGCTGGATCGGCCTGCACCATACCGGGGCTGAAAGACTCAACACTCGAAGGGGTAGGGCCAACCTTGCTGGCGCCTAGTCCTGATGGGGTGGCCGCAGAGCTCTGGTTGGGGGCCGGTTGCAGGGGAGTTGGGTCGGCGGAGAAGATGCGGCGTAAGGTCTCCGCCAGCGTCACTGCGTCGGCGTTTTTCAAGTAGATGACATGCACATTGCCGGCCACCAGCGTGGGTTGATCGAGCTGAGCCACCATGTTCTGCACCCTGGACACCCGTCCTCGATCACGGCCGCGCAGGATCAGGCTGTTACTGCGGCTGTCCACTGCAACGTCCAGGCGGTCCAACTCGGCGCCCTGGGTAGTATGGTTTTGCGGATAGAGCCGGGCGATCAGGCTGGCTACATCTTGCGCTGCGGCATATTTGAGTGGAATGAGCACCGGCTCGTCGGCGCGAGGCTGGTCCAGGTTTTCGATGATCCGCGCCAGCCGCTCCAGATTGTCGGCGTAATCCGTGACGATCAGGGTATTGCTGCCGGCATCGGCATTCATTGCACTGTTGGCCCCAACCAGCGGCCGCAGGGCCGGTAGGAGCTGGCTGGACGATTCGTGGCGGAGCATGAAGACGCGCGTCTGCATCTCGCCCGCCACACGGCGGCGCTCGCGGCCGGAGATCGGAGGCGCATAGAACTTGGCGTCGGCCTCGGGCACGATGCGCACCACGCCGTCCGATTGCACCGCGGCGTAGCCTTGCATGCGTAAAGCCGCGAGTACGATCTCATAGGCCGTCGCGACGGGCACAGGGCGCGGCGAGGTGATCTGCAACGTGCCCTTGACGCGCGGATCGACCACGAAGGTACGGCCGGTCATCTCACCCATCGCCTTCGTCACGGCCTCGATCTCGGCGTTGACGAAATTGAGCGTGACCAACCCTTTGCCGTGGGCATGCAGGTGGCTGGTCGCAAACAAGGACAGGAGGGCAATCACCAGAACAAAGCGTCGACCGGATGGCATGCGTTCATTGTCCATGGTCGGTCTCTTCGCCAGGTATGGAACTGGCGCGGACAAAGTCGGTGTCCATCAGCGCCTTTTTCGCGGGCATTATGCGGCGCTCGACACCACGCTCGGACACGATCACGTGATCCGGCTGGATGGCGATGAGCCACACGCCAGGCTGGATCTCGTCGCCAATGAAGGCAAAGCGGCTGTCGTGACCGACCCGAAAGGTGGCGAATCCGCGCCCACCAGAATGGGCGAAAACCCCGGTCAGTACCGGATCGTCCTGCCGCACGCCACGCTCACCGCCGCCAAACAGACGCAGTAGCGACTTTACGCTCGGTGCGTCGGCCGCCATCGGCGCGACGGGCAGGGCCGCGACAGGCCCCGGCGCGGTGAGTCTAGAAATCCAGTGGGCGATGATCATCAGGGCCGCCAGCGCCAGTAGGGCGCGCAGCAGGCGGGTCAGCGGAGGTGCAGGGGTGAATAAGGCCCGGCGGGTCAATGGCCTCGGAGCAAGGATGAGTGGGGTAGGCAAGGATTTTGCGTCGGATTGGTTGCCGTTTTTTTACGTAGCTCGGAGGCCGAAGCGTTTACCGTGAAAGTCGCGCAGCCGACTCACGACGCTCCCCTCACCCTCAGGGGGAGTGGCTGGGGGAGAGAGACCGTTCATGACCGTCAACGACGTCATTCATCGGCGGGGGCGGCCATTGGGCCATGAACGGTTCGTCCAGTCTCGCTGAATGCCTTACGGATAGACAACGCCTCGGAGAAGGACCGACGCATTGCCCTGCGAGCTCCAGCACAGACCACCAGGAGCAAGCATGTTCTCGCGGCTGTCTCAAACAATGATCCCCCCATTTGCAGGACGGGGGGATCAAAGAAAACTGCGCAAGACCAAGTCCTGCCCATTTTGACAAGCCTGGTCATGTGCAGGCTAAGCGGTCTTAAGTGCCGATCACGCCGCTATCATCCTTGGTGATCACCACCACGGCCGAGCGCGGCTTGAACACCCGGTCACGCCCGCTGGCAGTCGTAGGACCATTGGCACCGTTGTCCGGCCAGCGGGAGTTGTCGGTGAAGCCG
>OGCL01001346.1_pt1 | contig 21367 bp, 23 predicted proteins | sample 1570041 | NCBI WGS metagenome assembly OGCL01 (sample SAMN06266162, study PRJEB24511) | hot springs metagenome | isolation source: Hot spring water | place: South Africa: Limpopo | collected 2015-06-22
TCGCGCCGCTGAGGGCTGTACGGCTTGTAAGCGGCGATACAGCACACTGGTTTCGAGTAGATTCCACAAGCGCAGCACCACCTCGACCGTATCAAACGGCTTGGTCAAAAAATCGGTCGCACCCAGTGCCAAGGCGCGATGCCGTGCTTCGCGGGTCACATCCGCAGTCAGCACCACCACCGGCACAAACTGATCAGCCGGACGATGTTCAGCAAACGCCGTCAACAAGCTAAACCCATCGACCCGAGGCATACGCAGATCGAGCAGCACCAAGTGCGGCTGCATCGCACGATAAATTTCCAAGGCGCGATCAGGCTCTGTGGTACTCACCACATGATGAAAGCCTTCACGCTGTAAAATTTGTTCTAGTAGTTCGACGTTGACTGGCTCATCATCAATAATCAGCACTCGACTGGCCAAAATCTCCGAATCATTCATGCACGGCTCCTGTGGTGGTGTTGATATTTGCGGTGTCAATACGGCCAAGCGAGACCCAAAAGATTGATCCTTCTTCTGGCCGACGTGACCAGCCCAATTCGCCTTGCATCGCCTCGATCAGACTTTTACTCACGGCCAAGCCGAGTCCCGTGCCTTCGACGCGCGTTTCCTCTGCGCGTGCAAATGGCGAAAACAGTTTTTGCTCCAATGCGGTCGAGATACCCACGCCGGTATCGGCGATATCGATGCGACAACGTGCAGCATCTAGCACCGCAATCGAGATGTCCACTCGGCCGTCAATCCGATTATATTTAATCGCATTAGAAACCAGATTGAGCAGCACTTGTAATAGTCGATGTCGATCCGCCATAACCCAGAGGTGTTGAGGGGATTGTATCGTCGCAAACGATACGCTGACCTGATGCCGTTGTGCTTGCGTGTTGGTCATGGCGATCGTTTCAAGAATGATGCTATTGAGATCAAGCGGGATGAGCCGTATCACCAAATTACCGGATTCAATGCGTGAAATATCCAGCACGTCATTGACCAATTGCAGCAAATGATGGCCACCTGACAAAATCAACTCGACGCTCCGATGTTTCGGCGTGCCGCGCACATCACGCTCTAACAGTTGTGCAAAGCCTAAAATCGCATTCAGTGGTGTGCGCAGCTCATGGCTAATCCGCGAGAGAAAGTCGGTTTTAGCGCGGTTGGCGATTTCGGCATCGAGTCGCGCTGCTTGTGCTTCGGCCGCCCGTGCCGCCAACATGCTACCAGCTTTTTGGATGCGTACAGCCAATTGTCCTAGCTCATCTTCGCTAGGCTCCACTGGGTATTGTGCTTGCCCTGACTCGAGTCGCTTGGCATTTTCACCAATGGCACGCACTCGGGTCACCAAGCCATTGGCAAACCACCATGAAAAGCCAATCGCCGTAAAAATCCCCAGCGTTGCCGCTGATAATGCGATGATCAAATGACGACGGCGTGATTGGTTGGCGGTTTCCGTGTACTGATGGATGAGTTCCTGCCCGCGTGATTCGGTTTGCGCAATTTTTTCACGCAACACGTCCAGCAGGACTTTTTCATTGACCAACGTTTGTTGTAGCTTTAGGTCGGTGTGCTGCTCGGCTTCTTGCCGGATGCGATCTAAGTTCTGCATTTTGATATTGACCAAGCGTGAAATCTCGGCAATCAGTTCAACTTGCACTGGGTCTGTGATGTTATTTTGCATGGCGATGAGGGCATCTGGGATTTGCCGCTTTGCCCGCCAATAAGGTTGCAAAAAAGACTCATCGCGGGTGTATAAAAAACCCCGCACACTGCTGGCAGCTTCGGCGACTTGCGCATGTACCGCGTGAATATTGCCCAACGCACGAATGCTGCGCTGCACATTGTCCTCTGCATCGGTACTAAAGCGAACCGACGAAATCACCAAAAACACTGCAACCATTAAGATCAGCAACGGAAATACAAGCACTACAAGGCTTTTGGCGCGTAAGCTAAGGTTACGCCACGGACTACTGAGCATGGTCATTCAGTGCTTCCTAGCTTAAGTTCAACCGCTTTAGCGGCCGCATGTGCGCGATCATCGAGTTGCAGTTTGCTGAGAATATGCTCGACGTGGGTCTTGACCGTACCTGCCGATATTCCCATGAGATCGGCGATACGTCGATTGGACATGCCCTTCGATAAAAACGACATGACTTCGCGTTCGCGCGGGGTCAGTAATCGCAGCTCTTGTTGCGCTCGCTCGCTGAGGCGTCGCCGCGTGCTGCCATCAGGCCATAAGCCTGCCAACAGTGTCGCGACGGTACTCAGCCAGAGTTGTGTGGCATGGGTGGGGAGTTCCTGTGGTGGTGCTGCCGCAAACGCCAATAGCCCCGTGATTTGACCTGCATAGCTCATTGGAATGATCAGTTCATACTGTAATTCAGCCGCCATAAAGACCCAAGGCTGCTCGACAGGGCAGCGCAGCAGGGGTTGAGCGGGATATTTGAGTAAGCTGGGTAAGTAGCCTTGTGCGGGCATGCGGGTTTTGGTTGGTGGCGCGTGTCCAAGTCCTGCCACACAGGTCAGCCGACCGGATTGGTAGCGCAGTAACACCGCATCGCCTGTCCCAAGAACAGAGGCCATCACCCGCAGAATCTCTTCGGCACATTGCTCAAGTGGCTGCGCATTAATCAGCGTGGCAATACTCACCAGTAGTGCCAAATCGCGACTGGCAGGTGCTTGTTGTTGGTAATGTTCACGCAAGGCGCGGATTGAAGTCACTGGCGAGTCGGTCATGCCATCAGTCCCTGTGTTGGTCAATACAGGGTAGCATTTGGCTGACCGTTAGGGGACTGCCAAAACGCAGCATCTTGCTGACGTTTTGGGCAGAGGTGTGCTGATCAAGGCTGATAGGGCAGTGAGGAGTGGTGCAGCACGATGCGCAGATTACCTTGGTCGTCGCGGGCATAGCCCCAAGTCTTGTCAACTGTGGTGGTTTTGCCTGATTTATCCGTGATTGACACATTGCCCATCGACAGTGCGCTGTTACCATGCAGATGAATGCCTGCATTGGTGATATTCACTGCACGCCAGCCTTTCAGTGCGAAGCCACTGTCGTTTGGAAACGCAGGGTTGCCACCCACAAAGTAAGCCAATGCGCCTTCACGAGTGGTGCGGAACGTTTGTGGTGCAGTCGTGAGTGTCGGTTTAAACAACACCGCTCCCATGTTGTAGCCATAGGCGGCATCGAGCACGGCTTCGGCAGTAGCTTTGGCCTTGGCATGTCCACCTTGCTCAAAGTCAGTGGCAATCTGCACCAGTGCTCTGCCCCACGCTTGTTGCGCGGCGAGTACATCCGCTTCCGTGATATTGGTTGAGACCACGGGGGTGCGTGGCGTGGTGACTGACGCTGTGGTGACTTTGGCCAGTGCGACATTGCTGTAGCTCAGGGCGATACAGACGGCCAGTGTGGAAGAGATGCTGTGTTTCATATTACGATCCTCATGGATAAGCATAGAAAAAACCAAAAACTTTAAGCGCAACGCATCATCAGATGCCTTGATTCGCTAGCTTGCAGGTTGGGTGTCTACTGGTGCGGGTGCTGCCATAAACACCACCTGTGCAGGTTGGGCGTGCTGAAAGCGGCTGTACTGCAACGGCTGGCCATCATGTTGGCGTGCGACGATTTGACACTGTCCGGTCGGCGTAATTTGCGAGCGTTGCAGCCAACCCTCTCTGCTGCTGCGGGTGGCACACACCACCGTGCTGCCATCGGCCGCGGTGTACAGGATCTGCCCTGTGCTATTGTCGTAACGCAAGCCACTGATGCTCAGGTGGCGTTGATACAGTTCATCACTAAACGCTTTGCGTGGTGCGACGAGGTTCACCCATGCCTGACCGGAGCGTGGATTCACTTGAAACTCGGTTTGAAGATGGCTCAAATCAGCCGAATTGCCGCTGTAGATCACGACTGGAGAAACCGCCTGAGTATTTGCGTGGCTCAGTAAAGGCAAAGCAAGCACGGCTAAATAAAATGGCATACGGTACATGGCTAAGCTCCTATGGTTGCAATCAATCACAGGGGCAAATATAGGTCGGCATACAAAAATTGTACTCTGCCAAATGGCTGATAATATGATCTGCCATCTGGCAGACCATGTTATTGGTGTAAAGCATTGTAAAGGTTATAAGTGTTTGTGTTTTTTGGTTAGGTGTTTATGTTTTGTTTTATGTGTATTTTGAGTGCGGATTTTTTCGATGTGATGGTCTGTGGCAGCCTAAACCACACTTGCGAGGGGGGGTAAATCCTCAACAGACCCCAAGCTTATGGTGGTGGTGCTTGCTCACGTTGAGCTGTGCGTTGCTTAAAATCAGCAAAAATTTGCCCAAAAATAGAGTCTTGTCTGGTCTCTTGCCAGCTGACTGAGTTATTGGCATTCGGCTGGTAGCTGATGCGAGCGTTGCCATAATCACTCAAGACGAGACGATTGTTTAAGCCCAACAACACCTGTGTATCGCTGACTTTAGCATTCAGCGTAATCTGATAGTCGCTACTGATCAGGCGGTTTTGTCGATCCAGCAACATGGTTTCTTGCCAGACGGATTGGGGTTGCACGACGCTTTGCACCAGATTCAGCATGTTTTGATAGAGCTCAGGTGTGGCTTGTATCTGTTGCTGGAGTTGAGCGGCCGTCAGTAATGCTGCGGGGCTGGTGTTATTTGGTGCGATGTTGTGATCACGCAGAACGTGCCCAAGGTAGTCTTTATTCAAACTAAAAAACAACATCTGCCGTGCCAGATATTGCGCTAAGGGCAAACTGAGCTTGATTTTACGAACAGCGCCGGCCTGTTGTTCTACAGCACTTAAACTGAGTTCTTGAAAATCACTAGGCTGCGCCAGTTGGTATTTGGCTTGGATGCTCTGGCGTGCCAATTGATAAATTTTTTGTGAGTCGATGGTTTTGTCAGATTTTGCTGCGGTTTGGCTTAAGTCGAACCGCGTATATTTGCCATTATGCGCCGGATTGGTGACCAAAAAAGCCAATGCGCCCAGATCTGCATACAGTTGCTTTTGTTCAAGATCGAACAACAGCGGAAAACTGATGCTCATATCAGTGTTGTGCGCCTGATACACCAGTTTGGGCTGTAGTTCTATTTTGCGCTGGCGCAGATCGACTACGCCTTGATAGTCGATCCGATAGCCTTTGAGATAGCCTTGCAACATGGCGATGATGCTGTTCATGCTGGGTGCATCAGGCCGCTCGCTTTGAAGTTTTTCAAGCTGTTGCATCGCGCGTTGAATCGCTTGATCTTGTTCGGCATCGGTCAGTAGCCGCTGTTCACTAGCGGCTTGATCGACCACTTGGCTGAGTGCTTCGGTAATCAGACGTTCTTTTTCGGCTTGTTGGGTGCTGGCCGAGCGTGCGGTTTGATCAGGTCGCACGATGTTGATCTCGTTGACACGGGCACTGCCTTGAAACCTGTAGTTTGCGGTGGTGAACAGTCGGTCATACGCATGACTCATGGCCTGTTGTGGCGGCTGTGTGCTGTGGTGGGTCGGTAGGCTGCTACAGCCATGCAGGCCGACCAAGGCCAAGCTGATCCAGATCATGCGCATATTTTTTACCCTGGATAGAATGCTGTTGTGTGTGGCTGTTGTTTTGCGGGCTTATGGACTGAGCCATTCAATCTGATCGACTCGCATCAACTCACAAGCCCCATCGCCGGTATCTTCGCGGCTTAACGAGCTACGCCAGCGCCAACCGTTGCTATGGCTGATCTCAATCAGCGCACCAGAAAGTACCACAAGATCATCCGGTTTGACCCGTTTAAGCTGCTCTGCAATCGTGGGATTGGCAGGTACGATATGCATGTTCGCGCTATTGATTTCGATCTCACGACGTGGGATTGGATACTGATCAACCCGCCAGTAGTACCAGCGGTTACGTTGTTCGATGTTAAATTGCTTATAGATTTTTGGGTCAGTCATCACGCCCATACCGACGGCAAAATCAACCGGTGAAAACTTTGCGCCATCATCGTGATGGTAGTCACGTCTGGCTAGAATTCTAAAGGTATTGCGGTATGGCTCAAGCTCAATCATTTGGTAGCCATCAGCTAGGCTGACGGCAGTCGGCATGGGCTTGAACCACGTCAGCCAACTCCAGTAGCCTGCACCAACAAACACAGCAATCCATAGCCAACGCATGCTTGATTTCCCCTGCTGAGCCACGCCATTTAACCTGTGGGTCAATACCTGCTTAGCGGCTGTCCATATTGCCACGATAGCCGAGAGCTTCGGTGAGATGCGGCGCACCAATCACTGTTGCACCTGCCAGATCTGCAATGGTACGCGCGACTCGCAGCACGCGATGATAGCCGCGTGCGGAGAGGCCAAGCCGCTGCTGTGCCATTTGCATGATTTGCTGCTCTGCGGCTGCCAGTAGCGCGTATTGATCCAGTTGCTGCGGTGACAAGCGATGGTTGCTGAGGCCTTGCCGCTGTAACTGCCGCTGTCTGGCGGCGATGACTCGCGCCCGCACCGTCGCCGAATCCTCAACTGGCACACGCTGCTGCAAATCACTGGCGGGCAGGGCAGGCACATCAATATGTAAATCAATCCGATCCAGTAGCGGCCCCGATAAGCGCGCGCGGTAACGGCTGATCATATCCGGTGTGCATTTACAGGCATTCACCCCATCGCCACAGCCGCCACAGGGGCATGGATTCATCGCCGCAATCAGTTGAAAGCGCGCCGGAAAGGTCACCTGCCGCGCCGCGCGTGAAATCACCACCTCATGCGACTCTAGTGGCTGCCGTAGCACCTCCAAGGTTTTGCGATCAAACTCCGGTAATTCATCCAAAAATAACACGCCATGATGCGCGAGGGTAATCTCACCGGGTTTTGGATTGGAGCCACCACCGACCAACGCAGCAGGTGAGGCGGTATGGTGTGGCGCACGAAATGGCCGTGCACCATACGCATAGTCTTGATTGGCAATCGAATAAATATTGGCGACCTCTAGACTATCCTCATCGGATAACTCAGGCAAAATCCCCGCCAGCCGTGAGGCCAACATGGTTTTACCGGTCCCCGGCGGCCCTGAGAGCAGCATCGAATGTCCACCAGCGGCCGCAATCTCCAAAGCACGGCGGGCGCGATGTTGACCGCGTACATCCGCCAAATCAGGTAACTCGACGGCAACACTCGGGCGTGGGCTGGCCGTGACTGCTGTGAGCGGCTGTTCACCTTGCAGGTGCGCACATAGGCTGGCGAGATCATCAGCGGCATAAATGGTCAGTCCGGTAATTCGCGCCGCTTCTGCGGCATTTGCACTCGGTAGTAGCAAGGTGCGCTTGGCGTGTTTGGCGGCACGCGCGACCGATAGCACACCTTGTACCGGTCGCAATCGGCCATTTAATGCCAGTTCGCCGACACATTCACACGACTGCACGCTTTCAGAAGGCAGTTGTCCACTGGCGGCCAAGATCCCCAATGCAATCGGCAAGTCCAAGCGAGATCCATCTTTGGGGATATCGGCTGGGGCAAGATTAATGGTGAGTCTGCGATTCGGAAACTGAAAACCTGAGTTTAAAATCGCTGATCGTACCCGATCCTTACTTTCACGCACGGCAGCTTCTGGCAAGCCGACAATCGTCAAAGCGGGTAGACCTTGACTGAGATGGACTTCGACCTGCACCTCAGGGGCATGTAGCCCCATCGCGGCGCGGGTGTGAACAATGGCAAATGACATCTGCGATACTCCTTTGGTTTTTTAATCAAAATTAAAGCTGTTTTGTGGTTTTACTGAATGATTGCACGGAAACAGTGCTGAATTAGTCGCCAGACGCGGTCTGTCGTTGCTCAATTTGATCCAAACGCTTCGATAGTTCCAAAATAGTGCGCCGTGCTTCGGCCAGTTGTTGCTCCTGCCGCTCTAGCTCCTGTTTGCTGACAAGTTCCAGTTTCGTAACCATTTCTGACAGTAAGGCATGCAGATTTTTTTCTAAATCAGCACGCGGGGCTTCGAGTTGTTGCAAGACGCTGTGAATCAACTGCTCAATCATGGTGAGTTATTGCTCCTTTTTGGTGCGAAAAACAGTGGCAAGATTGTTAAGTTTCATTTGATTGAAATTTAACAAAAAAATTTTAGAACAAAAAACATTAGAAGATCAGCAGATTATGACACTTTAATGATGTTTTGTTGTAAAGGCCGTCCGAAACATCTTGATACATCCGAAAAAATCCGTATTGTAAGGCTTGTTCATGTACTCGGCAGATTTTGTGCTGAGCCATGCAAAAACAGCTATGTGCTGACAGCATTTCGCTGATTTGCAACACTTTATCGACCCTCAGGAGTTCATGATGAACGTATTCAAAATCGCCGCATTGACCCTTGCATTGGCTGTAACTGCTGGTGCAGCTCAGGCTGAAGATATTATCACCATTCCAGACGTGACTGTCAGTGGTGAAGTTGCTTTTACAACCGATTACAAATTCCGTGGTCTATCACAAACCTCAAACAACCCAGCTGTGCAGGGTGCATTGAGCTTTGAACACACCAGCGGTCTCTATGCCACGCTGTGGGGTTCAAGCGTTGCCGCTTCTACAGGTTCAGAGTTGAACACTGTAGTTGGTTACGTGATGCCACTGAATGTTGGTAGCTATAAAGCATCTTTGGATGTGGGTGCGCTGCGCTACATCTACGCAGGTGACAGCACTGCCGGTGCAGAGCCAGATTACAATGAACTGTTTGCCACAGTCACTGCTGAAGGTGTGGTACTGACCGATGACGCACTGTCATGGGGCTTGGCATACAGCAATGAATACTTTGCTGAATCAGATCGCTATCTAAACCTGAACGTCGGCTATAGCGCACCGATTGCTGACACCAATATTGGTTTGGTGACGCATGTGGGTTATAACAAATTCCGCAATAATGCAATGATGAACAAAGCGTTAGGTACAACGGCAACCAATAACGACAATGCTTATTTCGACTACAAAGTCGGTGCAACAGCAAGCATTCAAGGGATTGATGCTGAACTGGCCTATATCGGCAGCGACATCAAAAAACGCGATTGCGTTGACGGTTCAGTCTGCGAAGGCAGTGTTGTTTTGACCTTGAGCAAATCGTTCTAAGTGATTCTCTAACCAGAATCAGTTATAAAGAAGGCCGCATGATGCGGCCTTCTTTTTTTTGGTCGGTTGAACTGGTTTGTCATCTTACCCCCAACAGATGTTGACCAATAACCAGCCGATTTAAGGCGAGTTGGCCTGATTTTTGAATGCTAGTTCACGGACGTTATTGTTACCAGTTTTTCACTGACTCGAGGTTGTTCAAGATGAAACTCATTACTGCGGTGGTTAAACCGTTCAAGCTGGATGATGTACGCGAAGCCTTGTCTGACATTGGCGTGCAAGGCATTACTGTTACCGAGGTGAAAGGCTTCGGACGGCAAAAAGGCCACACCGAGCTATATCGTGGTGCGGAATATGTGGTGGATTTTCTACCCAAAGTCAAAATTGATATTGCAGTGCGTGACGAGATGGTCGAGCAAGTGATTGAAGCAATTACGCGGGTTGCCAGCACTGGCAAGATTGGCGATGGCAAGATTTTTGTCAGCAATCTAGAGCAGGTGATTCGGATTCGTACCGGCGAAACCGGTGCAGATGCAGTCTAAATCATACTGATCGAGTTGGCATGACAATTGCTGATTAATCGGCAACCATAGCAACTCATTGATTCTGTGTTGGGGGAATAATGATGAAACGCGCAATACTTGCACTCGGGCTATCCGGTGCGCTACTCAGTTCTGGCCTGACATGGGCAGAGCCTGCGGCAACTGAAGCGGTGGTCATGGCTGCACCAGAGGCTGCGCCATTAGAGCCAATGCCATTACCGGAAGGTATGGATGCGCCGATGGCGACCGAAGCCGTCTCGACCGAAGCGGTCGCTGAAGAAGCGCCTGCTGAAGAAGAGGCTGCCCTAGATTCTGGTGATACCGCTTGGATTATTGTCGCAACCGCTTTGGTGTTGCTGATGACGATTCCGGGCTTGGCATTGTTCTACGCCGGTATGGTTCGTCGCAAAAACGTCCTTGGCACCATGATGCACAGTTTTGCTACTGTTGCACTCGTGTCGATCCTCTGGGTGGTCGCGGGTTACTCGCTGGCGTTCTCCGATGGCAACTGGTTTGTCGGCAACCTCGATAAGATGTTCTTGAATGGCGTCGGTGTAGATGCGCTATCTGGCACGATTCCAGAAAGCTTGTTTATGCTGTTTCAGATGACCTTCGCGATCATTACCGTGGCGATTATCTCGGGTTCGATTGCTGAGCGGATGAAGTTTTCGTCCTACCTGACCTTTGCAGGCATCTGGGTGCTGGCTGTGTATGCACCAGTCTGTCACTGGGTGTGGGGTGGTGGCTGGTTGTTTAACGACGGTGCGCTGGACTTTGCCGGTGGTACAGTCGTTCACATCAATGCTGGTGTTGCTGGCCTAGTCGCTGCTTATATGATCGGGAATCGTACTGGTCTGGGTCGTGAGCCGATGGCACCACACAACTTGGTGTTGACGGTGATCGGTGCAAGCTTGCTGTGGGTTGGCTGGTTTGGCTTTAACGGTGGTAGTGCCTTGGCCGCTGGCGGCACTGCTGCGATGGCGATGGTCGTCACTCAGATTGCTGCTGCTGCTGGTGCGCTGGCGTGGATGGCTGCTGAGCGGGTTGCGCGTGGTAAGTCTTCCGTGTTGGGTGCTGCATCTGGTGCGATTGCGGGTCTGGTCGGTATTACGCCAGCCGCAGGCTTTGTCGATGTCGGCGGTGCCTTGGCAATCGGTGTGATCTGTGGTGCGGTGTGTTTCTGGGCGGCCACTTCGCTCAAGCGTATGCTGAAAGCAGATGATTCGCTGGATGCATTCGGTCTACATGGCGTTGGTGGTATCTTGGGTGCGCTGTTGACCGGTGTGTTCATCAGTGAGGCGATTGCACCTGATGCAGCCACTGCGATGTCGTTTGGCGCACAGATGTGGGTACAGCTTGAAGGTGTACTTGCGACCATCGCTTATAGCGGTATCATGACCTTTATCATCTTGAAAGTGATCGACATGGCGATGGGTCTGCGTGTCACTGAGGAAGAAGAGCGTGAAGGTCTGGATGTGTCACAACATGGTGAGCGGATTGAGTGATGCGGGTGCATTAGTCTGATCTGATCAGCGTCATCATACCAAAGACGGATGCCTCGGCATCCGTCTTTATTTTTTGCTGAGTATTTGTTGCTCTGTTTCTTGTGATTCGGCGATTGCTGCATGTTAGGATATAACGGTATAAGCAGGATGTTGCATACAGGGTGAGTCCATGCGTAGTTTGATCAAGCGTCGCTCAAAACAGCAGGAAGCAGAGCGTTTGGCCGCTTTGGCTCGTTATAATATTTTGGATACATTGCCTGAGCCTGCTTATGATGATGTGGTGGAAATTGCATCGTGTTTGGCGGGTGCGCCGGTTGCAGTGATTGGTTTGTTAGACGATGGCGATCGTCAGTGGTTCAAAGCCAAAGTGGGTCTAGATGTCGATCAAGTGCCACGACACAAGGCGTTTTGTAATCGGTTGATTGATCATCCAGATGCGGTTTTGGTGATTCCGGACACGCGAGACGATCCGATTGTCGGTAAAAATCCTGAGATGATGGTGGACAGCACGATTCGTTTTTATATGGGTGCACCCTTGGTGACGACAGATCGGCAGGTGATTGGTAGTCTGTGTGTGGTCGATTTTGAGCCTAAACGAGTGGATGATGCACAAAAAAATGCAATGGCGGCATTAGCACGTCAGGTGATGCAATTGCTGGAATTGCGCTATCGGAATCGTGAGATTCGCGAGTTACTGTCTGAGCGCGCGGTACAAATGCGTGAGTTATCCAATTACCAAGTGTTATTAGAGCAACATAACCGTCAGTTGTTGACGGAGAGTCGTACAGATCGCTTGACCAAAATCGGTAATCGGGCTGCACTCGATCAGTATTTATTAGAAGCCCATCAAGACTGCATCACCTTGCATCGGCCGTTGTCCATCATGTTGATTGATGTCGATTATTTTAAGCCGTATAACGATCAGTTTGGTCATCCTGCAGGGGATTTGGTCTTGCAGCAGGTGGCAGCGATCTTATATGACAGTTGTCGTACCACAGATTTTGCGGCGCGTTATGGCGGCGAGGAGTTTATGCTGATCCTGCCCGAAACCACCGCTCGCACGGCGTTACAGGTGGCGGAGCGGCTGCGGCGACGGATTGAGGAGGAGGAGTTTCCCAATCGACAAATCACCGTGAGTATCGGGGTGGCGCGGATGATCCCACGCAAGGATGAAGAGGCCATTAGTGTGCGTGATCTGATCGGTCGTGCCGATCAGGCGTTGTATCAGGCCAAAGGCGCGGGACGGAATCAGGTGATGCTGTTTGATGACCGGCAGCAGCCGCGCTAAGGCGTGGCGCGAGTCATTCGGTTTTTAGTGTTGCCGTGACCACAATATTTTTTGGTATTTTTCGCTTAAATTTTTGTAAGAACTTTCCCGTCCAGCCGTCTATATCAATGAGTTCGCCGCAGGTGCTGTGCGCATTCAATTTTCTTATGACTTAAGGACGCTATCATGTCAAAACTCAGTTCAATCAACCCTGTTGCCAGCTTGCTGGTTATCGCGCTGACTGGCGGTACCGGTCTGACCGCCTGTAGTACAACCATGAAACCCGCCACAACCATGACCAAAGCCGCCGATGCCAGCTGTGGTGAGGGCAAATGCGGTGCAGCAAAACCTGCCGATGCGACCAAAGCGGCAGATGCCCGTTGTGGTGAGGCCAAATGTGGTGGCGCAAAATAGGCTGCTGCGATGAGTGCAGTATTGTTTGGCGCAGGTTTAGGATTGCGCCGTGAGTTTTTGCCTGAGTTGCTTGCAGGTCAGGCCACCGCTGCTGCGCCAGATTTTCTGGAAATTGCCCCCGAAAACTGGCTGGGCTTCGGGGGGCGCCACGCCAAACAGTTCGCACAGTTTGCCACAGATTATCCGTTGGTCTGCCATGGGTTATCGTTGTCGATTGGCGGGTTGCAGCCGATAGATGTCGAGTTTGTCAAAAAAATTAAAACCTTTTTAGAGCGTTATCAGGTACAGGTGTATTCAGAGCATTTGAGCTACACCAACGATGGTGGCTATCTGTATGACTTGCTGCCGATTCCGATGACAGAGGCAGCCGTGCGTTATGTGGTGGATCGGGTGCAGCAGGTACAGGAGATTTTGGGTCGGCGTTTGGTGCTGGAAAACGTCTCCACCTACGCGATGCCCAATGCTGAGATGAGCGAAGCCGAGTTTGTGCGTGCAGTCGTGCAGCAGACCGACTGTGAGCTGTTGCTGGATGTGAATAACATCTATGTGAATAGCGTCAATCACGGCTCAGACGCGCTGGCGTTTATTCAGGCGATGCCCGCCGAGCGGGTGCGTTATCTGCATGTGGCGGGGCATTATGTCGAGGCGGCGGATTTGCTGATCGACACGCACGGTGCGGATGTGGTTGATCCGGTGTGGCGGCTGCTTGATCAAGTCTATGATGTGATGGGAGTTAAGCCGACGTTGCTAGAGCGAGATTTTAACCTGCCACCGCTGCCAATCTTATTGCAGGAAGTGGCTGAGATTGGTCGCCGCCAAGTCGCCGCTGCACAGCGCATCAGCCGCCAATAGAATGGATGGACACAGCATGTCGGCTCATTTTCAGCAGGTTCAGCGCGTGTTTTGTGATTGGATTCGGCAGCCTGAACAGCAGTCGTTGCCGGATCAGGTGGCGTTGTCGCGCATGCAGGTCTATCGTGAATTGTTGTTTAACAATGTCTGTGAGTTTGTCGATCGGGTTTATCCGGTTGCACAGTCGTTGTTGCCTGCACAGACTTGGCAACAATTAAAGGCTGATTTTTTTAGCTTTGGGCGTTGTGAGTCGCCGTTTTATCTCGATATTTCGCTGCATTTTCGCGACTACCTCGTTGAGGTCGAGCATCCAGTGCTACAGGATTATCCGTGGTTGACGGAGTTATTGCAGGTCGAATGGCTGGAGCTACATTTGGATCTGGTGGCGTTTACATGGCCAGATCCGACGCAATTGGCGACTGAGCTATTTAATGAGCCGTTGACGCAACTTATCCAACCGCCGCCATCGGCTCAGTTGACGCTGAGTGCGCCAATCTGGGTGCTGGCCTATCAATGGCCGGTGTATCAGTGGCAGGTTGGCGATGTGATCGGTGCTGATCTTGCACCCGCGCCGAGTGTGGTGGTGGCGTGGCGTGATCAAAGGGATCAGGTGCGGGTTGAGCCGCTGCAACCGATTGCGGCAGTATTGCTGGAATGGATACAGCATGTGGGGGTGGTTGATTGGCTCAGACTGGGGCAGCAGCTTGAAGCAGTGTTGCCACAACTAACCGTCGTGCAGGTCGAGGAGTGGTTACAGCAGGTCGGGTTATGGTTACAGCAGCGCGGATTGTTGCGCTGCATAGATCCTGCTTGATGCTAATCAATAAAATCTATGCAGCCTGCGGTTTTTGTCATATGTGTTATGCGATGCTAGGCTGTCGCCGGTCGCCCGCCAAGAGATAAGCCATGACAAGTCACAACACCGCCCCGCATGCCAATCCGCAGCGTCAACTGATGCAAGATGCCCGTTTTGTTGCTGGGTTACGCCTACAGATGTTGAAATTTGCGACCTTACAGTTGGCTGATGTGCAACTCGCGGAAGATGCGGTGCAAGAGGCATTGATCAGCGCGTTTAAACATGTGGATTCATTTGCAGGGCAGTCGGCATTTAAGACGTGGGTGTTTGCCATCTTAAAAAATAAAATCGTTGATCAGTTGCGTAAACAAAAGCATATCACAACGATTTCAAGCTTATTTCCAGATGAGGATGCCGAGCAGGCCAGTATGGATCAGTTGTTTACTGATAAAGGTCATTGGCATCTGAGCGAGCGTCCTGTGGCATGGAGCTTGCCGGATCGGTCGGCTGAAAATCAGCAGTTTTGGCAAGTGTTTGAGACATGTTTAACCCATCTGCCCGCCCAGCAAGCGCAGGTGTTTATGTTGCGGGAGTTTATTGAGCTTGAAACCGATGAGATTTGCAGTAAGTTGGCACTCAGTGTCAGTAATCTGCATGTGTTGATCTATCGGGCGCGGCTAAAACTGCGCGAATGCTTGGAGAACAAGTGGATGTTGCAGGAGGATTGTGCATGTTGAACTGTCGGCAAGCCACGCAGTTGTTGTCCGAGCGACAAGATCGTCCGCTAAATTTAAATGAAAAACTATCGCTGAACCTACACATCAGCTTGTGTACGCCGTGTCGGCGTTTTGGTAAACAGATCGAGCAGCTCAGTGATTTGGCCAAACAGTACCGCGCCTATCAGAGCCCTGATTCGATGGATGCATCGGCGGATTCATCATCGGAAGTAGATGCGGCCAAACCGGATCAAACCGACAAATGATGGGTCTGAAATACTCGCAGTCGTCAATCGCTCAAATAAAGCAGCCCCCACGCAGCACAATGCCCCGTGCTACGGCAGGGCATGATGGGCGCTGTTTGTTGTTAGAGCGTGGTTGCCCACTCAGGCATGATGCCCAAGGCCAAGATTTCCAATTGTTTGTCCAGCCCAGTCAAGACCAGCAGCCCCAACACCAGCAGCAACCAGCCCAGCATTTTTTTGACCTTGACGCTGTTTTGTAGGAATTCGGGCTTGAGTTTTTTCAGGGCTTTGGCCGATACCAAGCCTGCAATCAGCAGCACCAGCGCCGTGCCGATCCCAAAACTCAGCATCACCAAAAACGCTGTGCCCATCTGTTGACCAATCGACGCTAACGCAATGGCCGCGCCGAGGGTCGGGCCAACACACGGCAACCAGACCAAACCCAACAGTAGTCCCAGTCCAAATTGACCGAACCAACCAGACTGACCATCGCCAGATGGACTAAAACGTGCCGTGAGGCCAGACAGCTTAATGCTGATCCACTCACCCAACTGACTACTGATCAAAGTCAATGCAGCCAAAACCAACAGCACAGCAGCAAAATAGCGAAAAATTTCGGGGTCAAGATTGGCGTTGACCAATAAAAAACTGAGTAACGTGCCTGCAACCGCAAAAGAAACGCTGAGTCCGAGCGCGAGCGCATACGGGCCAAAGCGGCTTTTACCTGCGGCAGAGCCCATCACAATCGGAATCAACGGCCAGACACAGGGTGACAATACGCCGAGAATACCGGCCAAAAACGCCAGTGGAATCGCAGCAATTTCTAGGCTCATATTTGATCACTCCTTGATACAGATGGGTTATGAGCGTTGAAATAACCGTTCAAAAAAACCGAGTTTGGGCTGTTCTGTGCTGCTGGGTGTGCTGCTGGCAGGACGACTCGGCGCTGTGGTCACGCCACGCAGGGTATCGAGTTGTTTAAAAATTTCGCTGGAACGGGTTTCGGCGACACTAAAGCCAACCTGTTCAGTGCCTTGAAACGAGACAAAAGTGGACTGCCGTGGGGCTTTAAAGTGATTGACCCAGCGTTTTTGGCTATCAAAATCGACTTTTAATACGGTGATGCCACTATTGGGGTGCTGACGTTGATAGGAGTCGAGTACCAGTCCTTGTGCTTTACAGGTGGAACACCATTTGGCATGAACATCAATCAGTACTGGCTTGTTTTCGGCCTGTAATGTCTTAAAACGCGCTTCGGTAAACGGCTCAAAGGTCAATGCCTGCGCGGCACTGGCAAGGCTCAACAGGATACCGGCAACGGTGCTGGTTTGGATCAAACGGTTCAGTGGCATGGCGCGTCCCTCAGTGAAAATATAACCGCAGATGATGACCAACTTGTCGATTAAGTTGGGATGGTGAGCTTTTGACAGCAGCAAGACCGATATTCTGACAACCAAAATGTAGTTGCTGTGTAAATGCGATTGCCCTGTGCAAAATGCTAAACTGCGCTGCTTCGTTCACGCAGGCTGTCGCGGTATGTTATGTCCGTTTTGTAATGCCCCTGATTGTAAAGTGATTGATTCACGCTTGGCGGCGGAAGGTCGGCAGATTCGGCGGCGGCGCGAGTGTTTAAGCTGCGGCGAGCGGTTTACCACCTTTGAAATCATGGAAGTGGTGATGCCACGGGTGATCAAGTCAAATGGCCGGATTGAGCCGTTTGACGAAGCCAAATTGCGCCGCTCATTGACGCTACCCCTACAAAAACGTCCGGTCAGTCTGGATCAAATCGACAGCGCGATTGCACAGATTGGACAGAGCTTGCGCCGCTTGGGTGAGCGTGAAATCCCCGCCCGTCAGATCGGTGAAGCAGTGATGCGTGAACTCAAAACCCTCGACTCAGTGGCCTATGTACGGTTTGCCTCGGTGTATCGGGATTTTCAGGATATTGAAGCGTTTAAAACCGAGATTGATCGCTTGGGACAGCCGGCTGTCCATCCATCTAATCCCCACACTGCCAATCCAGCATTACCGCCACAGGATGCCCTGAACCATGACTAACTCGACCTCAACGGATGTGCTTGATCTGGATCAGCAGTGGATGCAGCAAGCACTCGCGCTGGCCAAGCGCGGTCAGTACACCACGCGCCCCAATCCTGCGGTCGGCTGTGTCTTGGTTAAAGACGGTCAGGTGATCGGTGAAGGCTTTCATCCCAAAGCCGGTCAGCCGCATGCTGAGGTGTTTGCCTTGCGCCAAGCGGGTGAGCAGGCACATGCACAGATCAAAGGTGCAACAGCATATGTGACGTTGGAGCCGTGTGCGCACTTTGGCCGTACCCCGCCGTGTGCCAATGCGCTGATTGAGGCTGGTGTGGCGCGGGTGGTGATGGCAAGTCTGGACACCAATCCGCAAGTGGCCGGTATCGGTCGGGCGCGACTGGAAGCAGCGGGGATTGCCACCACAGTCGGCGTGTGTGAAGCCGAAGCACGCGCACTGAACGCGGGGTTTTTACAGGTGATGGCGGGTGGTCGTCCGTATGTTCGCCTGAAAGTCGCGGCGAGTCTAGACGGGTGTACCGCGATGGCCTCGGGTGAGTCGAAGTGGATTACCGGCGCAGCGGCACGGGCAGAGGTACAGCATTGGCGCGCGATCAGTGGTGCGGTAGTGACGGGGATTGGTACGATTTTGGCCGATGATCCGTTGCTGAATGTGCGGGCAGTGGCAGATGGTACGCCACTGGCTGATATTCCACAGCCGTTACGCGTGGTGTTAGACCGGCAAGGGCGTATGCCTGCTGATGCGCAGTTATTACAGCAACCGGACTCGGTGCTGTTGGTGGGTGCGGCGCAGCTTGCAGGGGTCGAAACGTGGCCGGAGATGGATTTGGCCGATCTACTCAATCGTCTACGCGATGACAAGCAGATTCGAGATGTGCTGGTCGAAGCCGGTGCGACGTTGGGCGCGGCATTTTTGCAGGCCGGTCTGGTCGATGAGTTAATTGTGTATCTTGCGCCGACGCTGCTCGGTTCAGCGGCACGGCCGATGTTTGATTTACCCTTGATGCAGATGGCGGAACAATTGCGCTTTGAGTTGGTCGAGATGCAGCCGGTTGGTGAGGATATTCGGCTGATCTTGCGGCCACGTCGATGACCGATGCCCTGACCACTGACGCACTGCTGTACCACAAGCGGCGACATGCGGCGCGTACCACAGAAGACTATGTGTTTCATCAGCTTGTGCCGTATTTGGGCAATAAGCGGCGTTTGCTGCCGCTGATCTTGTCGGCGTTGGCACAAACTCGTCCGACCAAATCGGCTGGCCGAGCGACTGCTGCCCCCGTTTTTGTCGATCTATTTGCGGGTAGTGGGGTGGTGTCGCGTTTGGCGCGGCAACTCGGTTATCAGGTGATCGCCAATGACTGGGAGCCGTATAGCTTTGCCCTCACGGATGCAGTGATCGGTTGCCAAAAAGCCCCTGATTTTGCTGCCCTTGGGGGCTATCAAGCGGCACTCGATACCCTGAATCAGCTTGCGCCAGTCGAAGGCTGGATGACGCAGACCTTTTGTCCGCGTGACGACGCGCAGTATGATGCTCAGCAAGATCGACTTTTCTTTAAACGGCACAACGGCATGCGCTTGGACGCGATGCGCGAGCAGATTGCCTGCTGGCAATATGACGGTTTGATTGGTTCGACTGAGATGAGTGCATTGCTTGCGCCATTATTGTATTCGGCCAGTTTTGTCAGTAATACCAGTGGCTTGTTTAAGAGTTTTCATCAAGGCTGGGGCGGCAAGACCGCAACCGCGCTGGATCGGATTGATTCGCTGTTGTGGCTGACGCCGAGTGTGTTTCATGCGTCGCCGCTACCAGCGGAGATGCACTGTGTCGATGCGGCAGTGTTGGCCGCAACGCTGGCGACCCAACTGCCCGAGCCGGTCGATGTGGTGTATTTAGACCCGCCATACAATCAGCATGCGTATGCCAGTAACTACCATATTTTGAATGCCTTAACGCTGTGGAATAAGCCGTATACGCCTGCGCCGATGCATGCCGGTTATAAAAGCGGGATTGATCGGGCGTGGCGCACCGAGCGGCCGAGCGCCTATAACGCCAGCAAGAAAGCCGGTGTTGCCTATCAGCAGTTGATTGCGACGTTACATGCACGTTTTATTCTGACCAGTTATAGCACTGACGGTAATATTGATCTGCCGACCTTATTGGCTGCCAATCTGGCGCGCGGGCAGGTCAGCCTAGTCACCCAAGACGTGCCGCGTTATCGGGTCAGTCGGCAACGCCAGTCAGATCGGGCACGCACGCTGGAGTTTATTGTGGTGACCAATACCGCGCGGCGTTCAACCCAGACGGTGGAGCAGTTGATTGATCAATTGTGGCATTTTGCTGAGTTGGGTGGGGTGGCGCGTGAAGGGGTGTCATCGTGTTAAAATTGAATCTGATTGGTGAAGCTGATCTTTAAGGAAATCCACATGTTTACTGGCATTATTGAAGCGGTTGGAACAGTGCAGTCGGTACAGCCGCAAGGCGGCGATGTGCGCTTGATGATCGGGGTCGGTCATCTCGACATGGGTGATGTCAAACTCGGCGATTCGATTGCGACCAATGGCATCTGCTTAACGGTGGTGGCGTTTGGCCGTGATTGGTACGCGGCCGATGTGTCGGTTGAAACCCTCAATCGCGCCACGCTGAAACATTGGCGTAGCGGTACACGGGTCAATCTGGAAAAAGCCCTATTGCCGACCACGCGACTCGGTGGGCATTTGGTCAGCGGCCACGTCGATGGGGTCGGTGAAATTACCCTCGTGCGTAAAGATGCACGATCGCTGTATTTTGAGGTCACCGCACCACGTGAGTTGGCGCGTTATCTGGCCGAAAAAGGCTCGATCACGGTCGATGGCATCAGCCTGACCATCAATCACTTGAACGGCAACGTGCTGAGCCTAAACCTCGTGCCGCATACCGCCGATCAGACCACCATCGGCGATTGGACGCTGGGCAGTCATGTCAATCTCGAAGTGGATCTGTTGGCGCGCTATATGGAGCGGTTGCTTCTGGGTGACAAGGCCGCCGATCAAAACTCAGGCTATAACTCAAGCTACGCCAAACCGTCAGGCATTGATCTGGCGTTTTTGGCCGATAACGGCTACATGCGCGGAAACTCGCAGCGTTGAGTCGTCGTCTCAAGGTCGATCAGCCGGACAAACTGATGCGTGATGGGGTCAGCCCGTGCAAAGTCTGGCTGCCGCAGGGTGATTGGCCGCTGGTATTGGATTTTTTGGCGGCGCGCTTCGATATGATTTCGCGTGACTATTGGTATGAGCGCATGCAAGAAGGCTCGGTGTTGTGGCTGGACGGCACGCCAATTGCCGCCGATGCGCCGTATGTGGCGCAGCGTCGCTTGCTCTACTATCGCGAGTTGCCGTATGAAACGCCGATTCCGTTTGAGCTGGAGATTTTGCACGTCGATGCTGACTTGATTGTGGTGGATAAGCCGCATTTTTTGCCGACCAATCCAGCCGGACGTTATGTGCGGCAGACTGCATTGACACGGCTGAAACAACAGTTTAACGAAGCTGAGATTGCGCCGCTACATCGGTTAGACCGCGAAACTGCGGGGGTGTTACTGTTTTCGCGCAACCCCAAGACCAGCCCGCAGTATCATCGGCTGTTTGCCGAGCGGCAAGTCGATAAGGTGTATGAAGCGGTGGCGGCGTATCGGCCAGCGTTAGATTTTCCGCTGACTCGCAGTAGTTTTTTATATAAGCGTGAGAAGCCGTTTTTTGTGATGGCCGAGCGGCATGATGTTGCACCGAATGCCGAAACACGGATTGAGCTCATTCAAGCCTTCGATAATAACACGGCGCACTATCGACTGTTTCCCAAGACTGGCCAGCAGCATCAGTTGCGGGTGCATTTGTCGGCGTTAGAACTGGGTATTTTGAACGAT
>OGCL01001347.1_pt1 | contig 21362 bp, 19 predicted proteins | sample 1570041 | NCBI WGS metagenome assembly OGCL01 (sample SAMN06266162, study PRJEB24511) | hot springs metagenome | isolation source: Hot spring water | place: South Africa: Limpopo | collected 2015-06-22
GAACCGGAACTCTGGTTTCTGGACGAGCCCTTTTCGGCACTCGATCCGCTGATCCGGCGCGAGATGCAGGACGAGTTTATCCGCCTGCAATCGGTACTGAAGAAGACGATCGTCTTCATCACCCATGATTTCGACGAAGCAATCCGGCTTGCCGACCGCATCGCCATCATGAAGGACGGCGAGATCGTCCAGGCCGGCACGCCGGAAGAACTCGTGCTAGCGCCCGCGACCGACTACGTCGCCGAATTCACCCGCAATGTCGCCCGCGCCAAGGTTATCCGGGTCGCCTCGATCATGCGGCCCTACGAGGAGCCTCTGCCGCCGGTGACCATCCGGGCCAACGCTACGGTGGCCGAAGCAGCCCCTCTTTTCGTAACGGCTGGCGACATACTTGGCGTCATCGACAGAGATGGCCAGCCGATCGGACAACTGAGACGCAGCGACGTCGTCGATGTGTTGATGGGAGGTTGAGCCATGAGTGCGCTGCCGATCCCGTCACTTGATGCAAATCTGCCGGACGGCGCGCCACCGCGCAGGCGCCTTGCCAACCTGGCACTGGCGTTCACAGCCATCCTGGTCTTGATGCTCTGGTGGCTCGGCCCGTCGATCGGCAAATGGGCCTTCGATTATCCGCGGGCCTGGCAGATCCCTGCTGCCCTCCATATCAGCGCATGGATGAAATGGCTGGTGAATGAGGCTAGCTTCGGCCTGTTTACTTTCACCGATCTCACCCGTTTTGTCGCCCGGCTGATCGACATACCCTACACCTTTACACTCAGCTTGCTCTCAACCGGCTTCCTCTCCGGTCAGGGCTCTGCCGCAGTCCAGATCGCACCGCCGATCTCCTATCTCGGTGTCGTGGTTGTCGTCGGCCTGATGGGATACTACGCCGGCGGTCGCAGGCTCGCCGCACTTGTCGTGATCTGCTTCGGCTTCCTGGCGGTCTTCGGGCAATGGTCGAGCGCCATGGTGACGCTTGCTTCCATTCTCGTCGCCGTTCCGATCGGCGTCGTGCTCGGCCTGCTTCTGGGGCTCGCCGGCTATCGCTTTCCACTCGTCGAGCGTGCGATCTCGCCGCTGCTCGACCTGATGCAGACCATCCCGATCTTCGCTTATCTTGTACCTATCCTCTTTCTCTTCGGCTTCGGCCCCACGGCAGCAATCGTCGGCACCGTGATTTATGCCATGCCACCAATGGTCCGCATCACCATCCTGGGCTTGCGAGCCGTACCCTCGGAGATCCGCGACCTCGGGCACATGGTTGGCTGCTCGCGCCGCCAGATGACCTGGAAGGTCATGGTCCCCTCGGCCGCCGACGCGTTGATGGTCGGCGTCAACCAGGTGATCATGCTCTCACTCAACATGGTGATTATCGCCTCAATGATCGGCGCTGGCGGTCTCGGTTTCGATGTGCTCGCAGCCCTTCGCCGCCTGGACATCGGTGCCGGCTTCGAGGCAGGCTTTGCGATCGTGGCACTGGCCGTCGCCCTCGACAGGCTGAGCCAGGCCTTTGCGAAGAAGGCAGGCGTGCCGGCCGTCATCAGCATCGGCAACCGCAACCTCGTGCAGCGCCACCCCTATTTGACTGCAGGCCTTGCCGTAATCGTCTTCAGCCTCATCGCAAGCCTGTTCTCGCCCGCTCTCGCAACCCTGCCGGACAGCCTCACCCTGTCGACCGGAACCTTCTGGAACGAAGTGGTAAAATGGATCAACGTCAACTTCTTCGATGTACTTGAGGCGATCCGCACCACACTCTTGCTCCATGTGCTGGTGCCGACCAAACGCTTTCTGGCGGAGCTCCCCTGGGTCGGGGTTGTGGCTCTTCTGGCCATCGCCGGCTACCGCCTCGGCGGGCTGAAGCTCGCAGCCCTCACCGCCATCCTTTCCTTCCTCATCGCCGCCACTGGCCAATGGGAAAAGGCGATGGTCACGGTCTATCTCTGTGGCATCTCGGTGGTGGTCGCTTGCCTGATCGGCATACCCGCCGGCATTCTTGCCGCAGAAAGAGAGCGACTCTGGCGTTGGTTGCAGGTGGTGATCGACACGCTGCAGACGCTGCCCTCCTTCGTTTATCTGATGCCGGCCGTGATGCTCTTTCGGGTTGGCGATTTCACGGCGCTCATTGCGATCGTCGCCTATGCGGTCGCACCGGCGATCCGCTACACCGCCCTCGGTCTCCAGCGCGTCGACCCGAAGGTCATCGAGGCAGGCCGCGCCATGGGCTGCACGCCGTGGCAGATCCTCACCAAGATCAAGCTGAAGCTCGCGCTTCCCGAAATCCTGCTCGGCCTGAACCAGACGATCATGTTCGCACTCTCGATGCTGGTGATCACGGCCCTGGTCGGCACCCGGGATCTCGGCCAGGAGGTCTATATCGCGCTGACCAAGGCCGACACCGGGCGTGGCATCGTCGCAGGCCTCGCCGTCGCATTCATCGCCATCATCGCCGACCGGCTGATCTCGGCTGGCGCGGCACGGATGAGGGAGCGAGTGGCATGACCAGCGTCGTCGCAAGCCTGCAGCATGAGGATCGGATTGCCACCCTGCCCTGCTGGAACGGAGCAATCGAGGTTTCCGTCCTGAAGGGCGGCCTTAGCAACGAGAGTTTTCTGGTCTCAGATGCCTCGGGCCGCCACGTCGTGCGTTTCGGTACCGATTATCCCTTTCATCAGGTCGATAGGGTACGCGAACTGATGACCGCGCGAGCCGCGCACGAAGCCGGCTTTGCTCCAAAGGTTGAATATGCAGAACCGGGCGTCATGGTCTCTGCCTTCCTTGATGCAAAGACGTTTTCAGCAAACGACGTCGTGGCTGAACGCGAACGCATCGCCTTTCTGCTGAGGCGCTTTCACAAGGAGATGCCGCGCCACGTCACAGGCGCTGGCTTCATGTTCTGGCCCTTCCACGTGGTCCGCGACTATGCCCGAACGCTGGAAGCCGGAGGCAGCCGGATGATCCCGGAACTGGCCCGATATCTGGTTCTCGCCGAAGAACTGGAAGCCGCGCAGACCCCGCTGCCAATCGTCTTCGCGCACAATGACCTCCTGCCCTCCAACATCCTCGACGATGGCGAAAAGCTCTGGCTGATCGACTTCGAATATGCCGGTTTTTCGACGGCGATGTTCGATCTGGCCGGTGCGACCTCCAATGCCGGACTGACACCGGACCAGTCAGAGGAATTTCTCACCGCCTATTTCGGCAACCGGCTTTCGCCCGAAATCCGCCGTTCGCTCGCAGCTATGCAATGCGCCTCGCTGCTGCGCGAAGCGATGTGGAGCATGACTTCCGAACTCTACCTGAACGCGCCGGGAGCCGACTATGTCGGCTACACGGCAGAAAACCTCACGCGCCTGCAAGAAGCGCTGGACCGCTATAACTCAGTCTATGGGAAACACACGCCATGACCCTGCCCTCACACGCCCAGATCGTCGTCATCGGCGGCGGCATCATCGGCTGCTCCACGGCCTATCACCTGGCGAAAGACCACAAGGCAGATGTACTGCTCCTTGAGCAAGGCTCCCTCACATCCGGATCCACCTGGCACGCGGCGGGCTTGGTCGGCCAGCTCCGCTCGTCTGCCTCGATCACCCGCGTGCTGAAATATTCGGTCGATCTCTACAAGGGTCTTGAAGCTGAAACCGGGCTGGCAACGGGCTGGAAGATGTCGGGCTGCCTCAGGCTTGCCACCAATCAGGACCGCTGGACCGAGTTCAAGCGCCTCGCCACCACGGCCGGCAGTTTCGGCATGGAAATGCATCTCGTCTCGCCGGATGAAGTGAAGCGGATGTGGCCGCTGATGAATGTGGATGATCTCGTCGGCGCCAGCTGGCTGCCGACCGACGGTCAGGCAAGCCCTTCCGACATCACCCAGTCGCTTGCCAAGGGTGCCCGGATGCATGGCGCAAAGATCGTCGAAAACGTGCAGGTCACGGGCTTCGAGATGAAGGACGGACGAATCGCCGCCGTAAAGACAAGCCTGGGGAACGTGGCCTGCGAGAAAGTGGTGAACTGCGCCGGACAATGGGCACGCCAAGTCGGCGACATGGCCGGCATCAACGTGCCGCTGCAGGCGGTCAAGCACCAATACATCATCACCGAAAAGATCGACGGCCTTTCAAGCGACGCACCGACAATCCGCGACCCTGACCGGCGGACCTACTATAAGGAGGAGGTCGGCGGTCTGGTGATGGGCGGCTATGAGCCCAATCCGCAACCCTGGCTCACTGGGGATCTGCCAAACGACTGGGCCTTCCGTCTCTTCGACGACGACTTCGACCATTTCGAACAGCACATGATCCAGGCCATCGAGCGCGTACCCGCTCTCGAAAATGTCGGCGTAAAGCAGATGATCAATGGTCCCGAGAGCTTCACGCCGGATGGCAATTTCATCCTCGGCGCAGCGCCCGAATGCAAGAACATGTTCGTCGGCGCCGGGTTCAACGCCTTCGGTATCGCCTCGGGCGGTGGCGCTGGCTGGGTATTGGCGCAATGGGTGATCGACGGCGAAGCGCCACTCGATCTCTGGGTCGTCGACATCAGGCGTTTCGCCGGCATGCATCGCGACCGCCAATGGGTCTGCGACCGCACGCTGGAAGCCTATGGCAAGCACTACACCATCGCCTTCCCCCACGAGGAATATGAAAGCGGCCGTCCGCGCCTCGTCTCGCCGCTCTACGACCGCCTGAAGGCGTCCGGCGCGGTCTTCGGCTCCAAACTCGGCTGGGAGCGTCCCAACTGGTTTGCGCCTGAAGGCATGGAGCCGAAGGATGTCTATTCGATGGGCCGACAGAACTGGTTTGAGCCCGTTGGCGACGAACATCGCCATGTGCGCGAGGCGGTCGGGGTCTTCGACCAGTCGTCCTTTGCGAAATACGAACTCTCGGGCCCCGATGCCTTGAAGGCGCTCGACTGGATCTGCGCCAACGACGTGAACAAGCCCGTTGGTCGCCTGACCTACACACAGCTCCTCAACACCCGTGGCGGCATCGAGGCAGACTTGACCGTCGCACGCATTGCCGAGGATAAATTCTACATCGTCACCGGCACGGGTTTCCGCACCCACGACTTCGGCTGGATATCAGATCATATTCCCCCTGGCCTGGATTGCACGCTCACCGACATCACCGAGGACTGGGGTACGCTGTCACTGATGGGACCAAGCGCCCGCGATGTGCTCGCCGGCGTCACCGCCGCCGATGTCTCGAACACGGCATTCCCCTTCGGCCATGTGCGTGAAATCGAGATTGCCGGCGCCACCGTTCGGGCCCTGCGGGTCACCTATGTCGGCGAACTCGGCTGGGAGCTGCATATCCCGATCGCAGCCCTCGGTGAGGTCTATGATGCGCTGATGGCCGCCGGAAAAATCCATGGCATCCGTCCTATCGGCTACCGTGCCCTGGAATCGCTGCGCCTCGAAAAAGGCTACCGCGCCTGGAGTTCCGATATCACACCAAACGACACCCCCTTCGAGGCCGGCCTCGGCTGGGCGGTGAAGCTTCGCAAGAATACCGACTTCCTTGGTCGTCGGGCGCTGGAAGGCCTTGCCGGCCAGCCGCTCAAGAAACGGTTGATGGGCTTTACCGTGGATGATCCCTCCATCGTGCTCGCCGGCCGCGAGACGATCCTCAGAAACGGCGAGCCGGTCGGCTACCTGACGAGCGGCGGCTATGGCTACACGCTCGGAAAGAATGTCGGCTACGGCTATGTCCGCAATGCCGATGGTGTCAGCGACGACTACCTGAAGAGCGGAACCTACGAGCTCGTGGTCGCGGCAGAAAAGACGCCGGCCACTCTTCACTTCGGGCCGATGTTCGACCCGACCATGGACAAGATCAAAGCCTGAGGGTTTCGACATGCCTTTTCGCGCGGACCGTCACGTCCACATCCTGATCATCGGCGGCGGCGCCATCGGCACTTCGGTCGCCTACCACCTCGCCCGTGATGGCGCAAAGGACGTGCTTTTGGTGGAAAAGGCCATGTTGACCCATGGCTGCACCTGGCATGCCGCAGGCCTCGTCGGCCAGCTTCGGGGGAAACGCAACCTCACCCGGTTGATGCAGAACTCCGTCGCAGTCTTCGATCGGCTCGAGGAAGAGACCGGACAGCACATCGCCTGGAAGAAGGTCGGCTCGCTCAGGCTTGCCGGAAGTCCTGAACGCTGGAGCGAAATCCGTCGTTCGATGACCCAGGCAAAGAGCTTCGGCGTCGAATGCTACTCGCTCTCCGCCGATGAAGCGGCAAGCCGCTTCCCTTACATAGTGAAAGACGGCATCGAGGGTGCCGCTTTCATCCCAGGCGACGGCTATATCGACCCCTATTCGCTGACCATGGCCTATGCCAAGGGCGCGCGGATGAACGGCGTGAAGATCGAGGAAGGGGTAACCGTCGAGGAGATCGTCATAGAGAACCGCCGCGCAGTCGGCGTGGTGACGAATGGCGGGACGATTTCCTGCGATATCCTCGTCAACTGCGCCGGGCTCTGGGCCAAACGCGTCGGCGAGATGGCTGGCGTGCCGCTCGCAGCAGGTGTCGTCGAACACCAGTACTTTCTGACAGAGAAGAAGCTCACCCTGCCCCCGGATCTCACGACACTGCGCGATCCCGATAACAATTTCTACCTCAAGCCCGATACTGGCTCCTTTGCCATCGGTGGCTGGGAGGACGGCACCAAGGGATGCTGGCGCGGCAAGCCGCCGCTCGATTTCGGGCGGGAGCTGTTCGAGCCGAACTGGGATAGGCTGGAGCTCTTTGCACTGCCGACCGCGACACGCATTCCCGCCCTCAACGAAATCGGCATCCAGACGGTGATCAACGGCCCGATTCCAGTTTCCTTCGATGGCGAGCCAATCATGGGGCTGGCACCGGAACTCGACAATTTCTACGTTGCCTGCGGCTTCACCGCCGGGATCGCGGCCTCTGGCGGGGCAGGCCTCGCTCTCTCCAATCTCATCCTGCACGGCGATGCCGGCATGGATCTTTGGCCTTTCGACGTCCGTCGCTTTGGCGCAGTTCATGCCCAGGGGCGATATCTTGAAGAACGGGCGATCGAGGCATACGGCGCCTATTACAAGATCCATTGGCCGGGCGAGGAAGCGCAAGCCGTCAGAAGTTTGCGCCGCTCGCCGCTACACGACACCCTTGCAAAGAATGGCGCCGTCTTCGGCTCAAAATTCGGTTGGGAACGTCCCAACTGGTTTTCGCAAGCGGGTTCAGAAGAGCGGGACATCCCATCTTTCGAGGGCAAGCCGAACTGGTTTGATACCGTGGGTGGCGAAGTCCGGGCGCTCCGGGAAAAGGTCGCGCTGATCGACCAGTCGTCCTTCTCGAAATTCGAGATCCGGGGTGCAGGCGCGTGGCAGGCGATGCAACGGATTGCCGCCAACGATCTCTCCGGCCCGGCCGGTAAGGCCGTCTACACACAGCTGTGCAACGAGCGCGGCGGGATCGAGGCCGATGTGACGATCGTCCATGTCGCCGACGACCTCCTTTACCTGATCACCGGGTCCGGCTTCGGCGTGCGAGACGGCAACTGGGTCTCCCGCCACCTGCCCGATGGCATCACCATCAGCGATGTCACCAACCGCTTCGCCACCTTGAACATCTGCGGTCCCCACGCACGCGCCGTCCTGCAGAGCGTCTCCGACAACGATCTTTCCAACGCCGCTTTCCCCTTCCTGGCCGCAAGACAGATAGAGATTGGCGCCGCAAGAGCGCTGGCTGTCCGGATCGGCTATGTCGGAGAACTCGGCTATGAACTCTATATCGAACAGGAATACGCGGCTCATGTTTATGAGACGCTGAAAGCAGCGGGAGAACCCTTCGGTATCGCCGATGTCGGATACCGGGCCATCGATGCGGCCCGCATGGAAAAGGGCTATCTCTACTGGTCCGGCGACATCACGCCCGACTACAATCCCTATGAGGCCGGCCTCGGCTTTTGCGTCGCGCTAGACAAGGGCGACTTCATCGGTCGGGAGGCTCTGGCGACCATCAAGGCAGCCGGCGTGAAGCGCAAGCTCGTCTCCTACACCGTTGAGGGTTTCGCCCCGTTCCATGGTGGCGAGGCGGTTCTACTCGACGGGAAGGTTGTCGGCTCCACCGCCAGCACCGGCTATGGCTACACGCTCGGAAAGACCATCGCCTTCGGCTATCTCCCGGCTGATCTGGCTGGCGGCGAAGAGTTCGAAATCGAGGCATTCGGTACGACCTACCCGGCGCGCCGGGGCGCGCGCACCCTCTACGACCCGAAGATGGAAAGGCTGAAGGCATGAGCGAAAGCCCTGAAATCACCCTTGCGCGAGACAGCCTGAAGACGATCCCCTTCCTCGCCGGTTACACTGGACCGATAGAGCGTCTGGGCGGCCTGACGAATCTCGTTTTCCGGGTCGGTGAATACTGCCTGCGCATCCCGGGCAAGGGGACCGAAGAATACATCGACCGCGGCAACGAGAGGGTGGCAACAGAGGCAGCCGCTCGCGCCTTGGTCAGCCCTGAGATCCTGTATGCAGATCCGTCAAGCGGGGTATTTGTCTCCCGCTTCGTGGACCGCGCCGTCACGATGACGCCGGAACGGTTCCGGACGACACCGGGCGCGCCGGCCCGAGCGGGCCAGGCCTTCCGCAGGTTGCATGACAGTGGCGCGATCTTTCCCGCCCGCTTCGACCTGTTTGCGATGATCGACAGCTACCTCGCCATTCTCTCGACAAAGGATGTCGCATTGCCGGAAGGCTACCATGCCGTGCTGAAGGAGGCAGACAGTGTCCGCGCCGCCCTCTCCGCGCGCCCGCTGCCCAATGTCGCATGCCATTGCGATCCGCTTTGCGAGAACTTTCTCGACACAGGCGAGCGCATGTGGATCGTTGACTGGGAATATTCCGGCATGAACGACCCGATGTGGGATCTCGGCGACCTCTGCATAGAGGGTGGCTTTGGTTCCTCGGAAGAGGAGGAGATGATCCAGGCCTATTTCGGCGGCGAGGCGTCCCCTTCCGAGCGGGGCAGGATCACCATCTACAAGGCCATGTGCGACCTGCTCTGGACCCTCTGGGGCTTGATCCAGCTGGCCAATGGAAACCCGGCCGACGATTTTCGCACCTATGCCGACCAGCGGTTTGCCCGTTGCAGGGCACTTATGGGAACATCTGACTTTGCACGCGCCATCGAGGCGGTGGCGACATCTGATGTCTAGCGTTGGACAGATGGCTCGCAGTGAAGCGGCTCCGTGACTAGGACGAGACGGCATCAGCGCCGATCGCATGAAGCGCCGCGCTCGCCACCTCCTCGTCCTGATCACCACTTCCAGAACCGACGCCAACACCGCCGACGAGGATCCCGCCGAAACGGATCGGCAGACCGCCTTTGAGCCCCGTTACCTCGCCCTGCGTCGCGCCCGATATCAACAGCCGGGCATGTTCCGGTATGGCCGTCGAGGGACCATTGATGGAAGCAGCTGTTCTTGCCTTGGCCAGAGCGCTTTTTAACGAAAGGAACCGCGCCCCCTTCATCCGGAAGGATCCGAGCAGGACGCCGCTCTGATCGACCACGACGATGCACTGTGGTTGCCCCATGGCCGACGCCGCATCGATCGCGGCGTGCAGCATCGCAAGCACCCCCTTGTCCGTCATTTGTGCCGAAGGCTCGACGAAGTTGCTCATACAGCCATTCCCTGTTTTGCCTGTCAGTCGTTTGCGACCGGCGCGGAGGAGCCTGCGCCGGCCGCAGGGGTCAAGTCTTACTTACCCCAGATCTTGGCATACTCATCGCGGTAACCATTGCCCGGGTCGAAGATGTTCTTGTCACCACCGTCGGAGCTGATGTTCGCCTTGGTGACGACATGCAGCGGCGAGGTGTAACCCGACCATTCCGCCTTGCTGATGGCACGATTCAATTCGTCGATCAGTTGCCAGCCCTGCAGGTTCAGCGGCTCGGCGACCGTCACCGCTTGATATTGACCGGAACGAATACGCTGATAGGCGGACTCGGACCCGTCACCGGCAGCAACAGCCTTCGGCGCACCATCACCGGGAATGCCGGCTGCGGCCAGGCTCGGCCCCATGAAGTCGAAGTAGATATCGTTGATGGCTAGCGCATGCGTCCAGCTTGCACCATACTTCTGCAGAAGCGACGTCGTCAGCGTCGGCATGCGGTTCGAAGTATCGGCAATCGGCGTATCCACGTATTCGAGCACGGTGCCGCCGAGCTTCTCGATCGTTTCCTTGATCTTGTCGGCCTTGGCGATGGCGATCGCATAGGTCGAGTCGGTGAAGATTACCACACCGGGCTTGCCGCCGGCGTCGGCAAACGCCCATTTCCCGGCAGCGGCCGAGACTTCCATGGCGTCGGTCGAGACATTGGCAAACAGGCAGTTGGCCGGATCAGGGCCAATGACCGGGCCGGCATGCCAGCTGACCATGGGGATGCCGGCGTCACAGGCCTGCTTGAGGGCTGCCTGCTGTTCGACGGCATCGAAACCGTTGATGATGATGCCATCGGGCTTCAGCGCAAGCGCCTGACCGAAAGCGCCGGCGCGGCTCTGAACGGAACCAGCGCCATCAAGAACGGTAACCTCCCAACCGATCTTGGCGGCAGCTTCCTGGATGCCGTTGGTGACGCCGAGAATGCCGCCATTTTTCATGTCGGCGGCGAGGACGACGACCTTCTTGCCAGCCGCGGCGGTCGGGCCGCTGGTCGGGCCATCCCAGGTGGTCTTTTCACCAGCATATTTCTGAACTTCTGCCATCGCGTCCGAAATCGCGTCGGCGTGGGCAGGCATGGCGGCCGTCAACGCCAGGATCGATACGGCTAGGGCTCTCTTCAGCATGGTTTCCTCCCAAAGTAGCTGAATGCACTTATTTGGACTTCGCGCCTTTCTTTCTTTGCGCGTAACCGGCAATCCCGATGGCGATCAAAAGCGTCGTGCCGTTGAACAGGGGTTCGACCCAGAAGCTGCCGCCGAATTGCTGGATGCCGGAAATACCGACGGCGAGGATCATCACGCCGACGATGGTGCCCCAGACATTGACGCGTCCGGGTTTGATGGTGGTGGAACCGAGGAAGGCCCCGACGAGCGCCGGCAGCAGGAACTCCAGACCCACCGAGGCCTGTCCGATCCTGAGCTTCGAGGCGAGTAACACGCCAGCGAGTGCTGTCATCAGACCTGAGGTGACGAAAGCACCGATGACGAACTTGCGCGTTGGAATGCCGTTCAGTTCGGCCGCCCGCTGATTGGCGCCGATCGCATAGAGATAGCGGCCGATCGGCGTGTATTCGAGCGCGATCCAGAGCACGACCGTGATGACGAGCACGTAGATCGCGGTAATCGGCAGGCCAAAGACGAAGGTGCCGTTGATGGCATAGAAGGCATCCGGCAGGGTGCCGACCATCTGACGGCCGCCGGTGTGCCAGAGCGCGATCGCATACAAGATCGTACCGGTTCCGAGCGTTGCGATGAAGCTGTCGATGCGCGCGACTTCGACAAGGAGACCATTGAGCGCGCCGATGACGACACCGAGCACCAGCACCACGGCAACGGCAACTGGCCAGGGGAAGCCATAGAGCGTCTGGAGGCTGATCGCCAGGATATGCCAGAGCACGATGCCATAGCCGACCGTCAGGTCGATGCGTCCAGCGACCATGGGGATCATCGCTGCCAGTGACAGAAGCGCGATGATCGCCTTGTCGGACAGGATCGCCCTGACATTGAGCATGGTCGGGAAGGTGGTCGGCAGCAGGATCGAGAACAGCAGGATCAGGCCGAACATCAGGATGACGAGGCCATAGGTGGGCGCAAGGCGCACCAGCTTGCGTCCGGGCGACAGGCCCCGCAATTCGTCCTTGGTGGGTTCAACGGCGTTGGATTGGATACCGGGCATGGACGGTCCTCAGGCGGCTTCACCGGCCGATGCGGCCTGGATCAGGGATTCGGTTGACAATTCGACGCCGCTCAACTCGGCCACGGGCAGGCCGCGGCTGAAGACGATGGCGCGATGGCAGATATTGGCGGTCTCTTCGAAATCGGTGGACACCACCAGGACGCCCATGCCGCTTGCGAGAGCCTGATAAAGAAGATGATAGATCTCGGCCTTGGCCCCGACATCGACGCCGGCGGTGGGATCTTCGGCGACCAGCAATTGTCGACCGGAATCCAGCCAGCGACCCACCACGACCTTCTGCTGGTTCCCGCCCGAGAGCGCCTCGATGGCAAGCGTCGGATCGTTGGGCGACAAGCCCACACGACGGCCGAGTTCAGAGGCGAGCTCATCTTCTGCCCTGGGCGACAGCAGGCTCAGAAGGCGTCGCCCCGTGGCCGAGGGATTGAGAAACGCGTTTTCGCGGATGGTGAGGCCCGGCGCGACGCTTTCGGCGATACGATCGCGCGCCACGAGGCCGATGCCCGAGCGCATGGCCGCGCCTGCATCCGTCAAGTCCGGCGTAACGCCATTCAGCGTGATCTTGCCGGCATGCGGGATGAGGCCGAAGAGGGCTCGACCGACATCCTCGTGCCCAGCGCCGCGAAGTCCTGCGAGACCGAGCAGCTCGCCGCGCTTGATTTCAAAACTGACGGGACCGACAGCGCCTGTCGCGAGACCTGAGACCTTGAGAATGGACGGCCCTTCGAGAATGGCAGGCCGCGCGATCTCGCGCGCCTTGCGACCGACGATGAGGCCGACCAGCTCCTCGGGCGTCGTGTGTTCGATTGCGCGCATACCGACCATCTGCCCGTCGCGCAGCACTGCGACCCGATCGGCGATACGGAAAATCTCGTCCAGCCGATGACTGACATAGATCATGCCGACGCCGCGGGCTTTCAGCGGACGGAGCGCCGCAAACAGGCGCTCCACTTCGTCGGCGGGCAAGCTTGCTGTCGGCTCATCGAGCACGAGGTAGTCGCAATCTGCGGCCAATGCGCGGGCGATGGCGACCAGAGATTTTTGCGTGCGGGTGAGACTGGAAACCCGAGCGGTCGCGGTAAAGTCGGCCTCGACCAGAGAAAGCGCCTTATCGGCCCGCGCTTCAGTGGCGGACCAGTCGATACGGCGACCTTTCCTTACATAGCCAAGAGACAGAGCGATGTTTTCGGCAACGCTCATCCACTCGATCAGACCGAGGTCCTGGTGGATGAAGGCGACCTTTTGCCCACCGGCCTTGCCGGCCTCATGGGCGTAAGGCACGCCATCGATGAACACGCCGCCCTCGTCGGGGCGGTGGATGCCGCCGAGGATTTTGATGAGCGTCGATTTGCCGGCACCGTTCTCGCCGAGCAGGGCAACGATTTCGCCACGCTCGACCTTCAGCGAAACACCCTTGAGGGCTTGCGTGCCGCCAAAGGATTTCACGATGCGATCGAACAGCAGGCCGCCGGTAGACGGTTGCATGAATGCTTCTCCTCCCAAAACCAGCCTCTGATCTTGCGTCAGGTTTACCGGTAACGTAACTAACGTACCTCCATCACTTGATGAGTCAAGAGAAAAGTTATCGATAACATGACCAGCCCTTCCCATACCGTGCCACAAAGGCTTTGGCTGCTATGAAGGCAAATCTGGAAGACATCGCCCGGGCCGCGGGCGTGTCCAAGATGACGGTAAGCCGCGTGCTGCGCGACGGCTCCGGCTTCTCAGACCAGACGCGCCGGAAGGTCATGGAGATCGCCGCCGAACTCGGCTATGTGCCGAACCGGCTAGCCGCCGCCTTTGGGGCCGACCAGGCGAGCACACTCGTCGGCATGTGCGTCCCGCGCCTGACGTCAGGCCTCTTCGGCCACGTGCTGGATGGTGTTGACCGGGCGCTTGGACGTCTCGGCTATCAGTTGATCATCGGCGCCAACGATCACTCGATGCTGGAGGAAGAGGCCTGGATCCGGCAGGTCGTCAGCTGGCGTCCGGCTGGTCTGATTCTATCGGGCCGCCATCACACACCGGGCACAATCGAACTTCTGCGCAGCGCGGCAATTCCTGTGGTGGAGATCTGGGATCTGACCACCAGCCCGATCGACATGGCCGTCGGCTTTTCCCATGCCGATTGTGGTGCTGAAATGGCCCGGCATCTTTTGGCACGTGGCCGTCGCAAGGCCGGTTATGTCGGCGCTCTCGCCCGCTCTGATGTTATGGGACAGGCGCGTTTCGAAGGATTTCGCGACGCACTCGCCCGTGCCGGACATCCCCTCGTCGATGCCGAGATGCTACACGACGCGCCAGGCTTTTATGCCGGCTATTATGGTCTTGAGACCCTGCTCAGCCGGAAAAACGATTTCGACACCGTCTATTTCCACAATGACGAGATGGCGATCGGCGGCCTCGCCTTCTGTCAGTCCCGTGGCTTGAGCGTGCCCGAAGACATTGGCATCGCCGGTTGGGGCGGGATGGAGGCGGCCTCCATCCTGCAGAAGCGACTGACCACCACAGTGGTGCCGACGACCAGCATCGGCAAGGCAGCCGCCGAAGCACTCGTCGCCAAACTGAAGGGTGAGCCTGTCCAGACCGTCACTTTCGTGCCGACAAGGCTGGTGCCCGGCGAGACGGTTTAAGGCACCACAACGGCCTTATGGGGTCTGGATGCCGCGCCGGTTCAGCACCACGGAGTAGATGCTCGTGGTCGCCGTGATGAACAGCCGGTGCTTCGAGTGGCCGCCGAAGCAGAGGTTGGACACCATTTCCGGCACCAGAATCTTACCCATCAGATGACCATCTGGCGCGATGCAATGCACGCCATCGGCAGCAGAGGACCACAGGTTTCCGTCCGTATCGACCCGCATGCCGTCAGCGCAGCCCGGTGTGATCACATGGAAGATCCGGCCATTCACCGGCCGCCCATCGACCATGTCGAACACCCGGATATGCTGCGGATCGGAAGAGAACATGCGTCCTGTATCCGCCACATAGAGACGGTTGCCATCCGGGCTGAAAGCAAGGCCGTTAGGTCCCTGCATATCGGTGATCACGGCCTCGATCCCGCCATCGGGCGACACCCGGTAGACCGTGCAGGGCAATTCCTGCTCGGCCTTCGCCCCCTCGTAATCCGTCATGATCCCATAATGCGGATCGCTGAACCAGATCGCACCGTCGGGTGCAACGATGACATCGTTCGGACTGTTGAGCCGCTTGCCCTGATAACTGTCGGCGATGACCGTGATCGATCCGTCCCACTCGGTCCGCGTCACCCTGCGCGTCCCATGCTCACAACTGACGAGACGGCCCTGCCGGTCCCGGGTATGGCCGTTCGCAAAGTTCGAGGGCTGGCGATAGGTGGTAACGCCATCCTCGCTCCAGCGGACAATGCGGTTGTTGGGAATGTCGGAAAACAGCAGGCAGCCGGCATCGCCGAACCACACCGGCCCCTCCGTCCAGTCGAAGCCGGTCGCAAGCCGCTTTACCGGCGCATTGCCGAGCACATAGGTGGCGAAGACCGGATCGATGATTTCGAAAAACGACATGTCGGAAGCCCCTCCCAGACCTGTGTTAGGCCGAAAACGCGATCTGTGCCTTCATTGCCTGGCTCCGGTCCGAAGCCAGCAGAAAGCCTTTCTCGGCATCGGCCAGCGACACCGTATGCGTGATCAGCGGCTTCACGTCGATCAGTCCCTTGCGCATCAGTTCGACACCGATGCCAAATTCCGTATGGAAGCGGAAGGAACCGCGAAGCTCAAGCTCCTTAGCCGTGATCGCCATCATCGGCAGCGTCATGTCGCCGCCCAGGCCAAGCTGGAGGATGATGCCACGTGGCCTCAGCGCCGGAATGGCTCCGGCCAATGCTGCGGCAACACCCGTGCATTCGTAGAGCACGTCGAACGTGCCCTTGTCGCCCGCATAGGCCGAGAGCGCATCCGGCTCGTTTGCCGTGTTGATCACACGGTCAGCGCCGACCTTTGCGGCAAGTGACAGCGTGAAATCGGAGAGATCCGTCGCAACGATCTCGGCGGCTCCGGCGCGGCGTGCCGAAAGGATGGAGAGAACGCCGATCGGTCCGCAGCCGGTGACGAGAACCCGTTTACCGAACAGGCTCCCTGCCCGTGTCGTCGCATGCAGGGTGACCGCCAGCGGTTCGGCCATCGCCGCCTCACCGGCGGACAGACCCGTCGCATCGACGCATTGATAGGCTTCCGCCACCAGGCCTTCGCGAAAAGCGCCCTGGATATGCGGGAAGGGCATGGCACTGCCGTAGAAACGCATGTTGAGGCACTGGTTCTGCAACCCCTCGCCGCAGTAGCGGCACTGCCCGCAGGGCCGCGAGGGCGAGACGGCCACAAGCTGCCCGATCTCGAAGGCGGACACACCGGGTCCAATCGCCTCCACTCTCGCTGAGACCTCGTGACCAAGGATCATCGGCTCGCGCAAACGCACAGCACCGAAACCGCCGTGATTGTAATAGTGCAGGTCCGAGCCGCAGATGCCCCCGGTCGCGAGGCGCAACCGCAGCTGCCCTGCCTTGGGCTCCTCGACGGGGCGATCTTCGATCCTGAGATCCCGAGCCGCATGAATGACAATGGCTTTCATCAGAGCACCGGCGTGAGGAGGGCTTCACCGGCAAAATGCGCGGTGAGATTGTCGCGGACGAGTTTGCCCATTGCTTTGCGGGTCTCGAGGGTCCCGCTGGCATGGTGCGGCTGGAGCAGCACATTCGGCAAAGAGAGGAAACGCGGATTGAGGTTGGGTTCGCCCTCGAAGACATCGAGGGCCGCCGAACCGAGCTTCCCGCTTTCGAGCGCGTCAAGCAGAGCCTCCTCGTCGATGTTGGAAGCACGGCTGATATTGATCAGCATGCCCTCGGGCCCCAGCGCCTCGATCACCTTGGCACCGACGATATGTCGGGTGGCAGCGGAAGCCGCCAGCGTCACAAAGAGGAAATCCGAACGCTCTGCGAGCGCCACGGGATCGGCGATGAATTCCCAATCCTTGGCGAAATCCTTGGCTGAAACATCGCTGTAGGCGATTTCCATATCGAATCCGGCGAGACGTTTGGCGACCTCAAAACCAATCCGCCCAAGACCGAGCACCCCTGCCCTGCGCCCCCAGACCCTGCGCTTCAAGGGATAGAGACCCTTGGCCGCCCAGGATCCGTCCTTCACCCAGGTTTCCGCACCGATCATCCCGCGCGACTGGACAAGCATCATGGCGACCCCAAGATCGGCCACATCATTGGTCAAGACATCCGGCGTGTTGGTCACCCTGATGCCGCGAGCCCGGCAGGCGGCGAGATCAACGGCATCGAAGCCGACACCGTAAACCGAGATGACTTCGAGATTGGGGCAGGCCGCGATGATATCCGCATTCGCTCCGAGTTCGCCACGGGTCGCAATGCCCCGTGCCTTTGGACCTACCGCCGCCAGAAACTCGGCCTTGTTGGCGGCTTCGAAATAGCGGTGCATTGTGAAGCTTTGCTCCAGCGGAGCCTGGTCCCACTCCGGATAGGGCCCCATTTGCAGGATGTCAGGCTTGGTCATGATCTCTCCCCAAGAATGCTTGACTTTCGATTGTTATCGATAACATATACAAATCATTCGACGCTTGTCGAGAGAGAAAACATGAGGAGGAAGCCGTGGCACTGAACCTGTTCGACTTGAGGGGCAAACGCGCCCTGATCACTGGATCGTCGCAAGGGATCGGCTTTGCTCTGGCCGAGGGATTGAAGGCAGCGGGTGCAGAGATCGTTTTGAACGGTCGTGACGCGGCAAAACTGAAAGACGCAGCAGCCCGACTCGAAGGGGCCGATCAACTGGCCTTCGACGCAACAGACCACGAAGCCGTGCGCGCCGCCGTTGATGCCTACGAGGCCTCCGGAAAAGCGATCGACATCCTCGTCAACAATGCCGGGATGCAGCATCGCGCGCCGCTCGAAGACTTTCCCGCAGACGCCTTCGAACGCCTGTTGCAAACCAACATCGCCAGCGTCTTCCATGTAGGCCAGGCGGTCGCCCGCCACATGATCACCCGTGGTCGCGGCAAGATCATCAACATCGCCAGCGTCCAGACCGCACTCGCCCGCCCCTCGATCGCCCCATATACAGCCACCAAAGGTGCGGTCGGCAACCTGACCAAGGGCATGGCGACAGACTGGGCAAAACACGGGCTGAACTGCAACGCGATTGCGCCGGGCTACTTCGATACGCCGCTCAATGCAGCACTGGTGGCCGATCCGACCTTCTCCGCCTGGCTCGAAAAACGCACACCGGCGGGTCGCTGGGGCAAGGTCGAGGAATTGCAGGGCGCCTGCATCTTCCTCGCTTCCGATGCATCCAGCTTCGTCAACGGACATATCCTTTATGTCGACGGCGGGATCACGGCATCGCTATGAGCTTGCGTCTTGTCATCATGGGCGTGGCAGGCTGCGGCAAGTCGACCGTCGGCGCTGCTCTGTCCGAACAGCTCGACATTCCCTACCGGGACGGCGACGACCTCCACAGTGCCGAAGCCGTCGAAAAGATGCGAGCTGGCATACCGCTTAACGATGAGGATCGCTGGCCCTGGCTCGATCGGATTGCCGAGGCACTCAGGAACAAGGCGCCGCTGATCATCGGATGCTCCGCCCTTCGGCGCGTCTATCGCGACAGAATTCGGGCCGGCGCTGGCGGAGAGGTGACATTCGTCCATCTCGCCGGAGACCGCGATCTTATCGCATCGCGCATGGCAACGCGCGCCGGCCACTACATGCCCCTGTCACTGCTCGACAGCCAGTTTGCCACCCTGGAGCGACCAGGGCCGGACGAGGCCATCGACGTGTCAATCGACCAACCGATGGCAAGCATCGTCGGTGAGGTCCTGTCCAATCTCGGAGGAGACCCGCAATGACCAATAAGATCGCTTTGATCGGGGCCGGCGCCATGGGCGGTGCCATCGGCGCTCGCCTGGCCGAAACAGGAACGGATCTGATTGTCTATGATAGGGACCCGGAGAAGATCGCAGCTCTCGTCGCCAAGGGAGCCGTGGCGGCCTCATCGGCCGCTGATGCCGCACGCCAGGCGAAGGCCGTGATCCTGTCGCTCAATTCCGCTGCCATCGTCCGCGCCGCGGTCTTTGGGCCTGAGGGTGTGGCGGAGGGCGCACCTAGCGGCACGCTGATCATCGACATGTCCTCGATCGACCCTGAGACGACAAAGGCACTCGCGACCGAAGGTCTGGCCCATGGTCTGCGCTGGGTCGACAGTCCGCTCTCGGGCGGCATTCCGAAGGCCGCGATCGGCCAGTTGACCCTGATGCAGGGCGGCGCCGAAGCTGATGTGCGGGAAACGCAGGCCATTCTATCCAAGCTTGCCGGCAACCAGACCCATATGGGCGGCCCGGGTGCTGGACAGACCACCAAGATGATCAACCAGGTCCTCTGCGGCCTCGGCTTTCTCGCCGTGGCCGAAGCGACAGCGCTCGCCGAAGCAGCCGGCGTCGATGTCGAAAAGATCCCGCAGGCGCTGAAGGGTGGCCGTGCCGACAGCGCACTGTTGCAGGAATACATGCCGCGCTTCGCCAGCAGGGATTATCGTCGCACTGGCCGCATCGACAACATGGTCAAGGATCTGAACGCTGCCCAGGATCTGGCGCGGCTCACCCACACTTCAATGCCGCTCACCGCTATCTGCGCTGAAGTCCACCGCATGCTGACGGCTGCCGGCCTTGGTGGCGAGGACCAGGCCGCATTGATGGAATTTTTCAAAGGACCCAACAAGGAGCTTGCCCCATGATCACCCGCTACGCCCTTTTCGATGGCCAGATCAATCAAGGCCAGACAGAGGCGTTCCGCGCCGCTGTGCTCGCCGAGATCCTGCCGAAATGGCGCCAGTTTCCGGGGGCCCTCTCGGTGCGCGTGACCTTCGCCGAAAATCGTGATGAGGGCGCGCCGGAATATCCGATGATCCTCGCCATCAGCTATCCAGACCTGGCCAGTGTGGACGCAGCTCTCGCGAGCCCCGTTCGCAGCGAGGCGCGCGCCGCAACCGAGGCCGTTCTTGCCCGTTTCTTCACCGGCAAGATCCATCATCACGTCACGACGGCGCATGAATACGCTCCCCTGTGATCTAACCTTGCAGAGGCTGGATTTTCGCCAGAGATAACGATAACAAAATGACATGACCACGCCCCGCAAAGCACCGACCATGGCTGATGTCGCCCGCCTTGCGGGCGTCTCGCCCATGACGGTGAGCCGGGCCTTCAAGCGGGACGCTTCCGTCAGCGATGCGACCCGCAGCAGCATCCTCGAAGCCGCCGATAGCCTCGGCTATGTTTTCGACAGCACCGCGTCCAACCTGCGCTCTCAGCGCACGGATTTCGTCGCCGTCACCATTCCCTCGATCAACAATGCCAACTTCGCCGATACGGTTCGCGGCCTGTCGGAGGGGCTGAAGGCGAGAGGCTTGCAGATCCTGCTTGGCTACACCGACTACGACATCCAGGAGGAAGAGCGGCTGATCGAGCAATTGCTGCGCCGCCGCCCGGAGGCGATCGTCGTCACCGGAGCGCGCGGACGCATGTGCACGATCTTGTAACCTCCGGCCTTCAGGTCGTTGACCTTGCGGTCGATGGCGGGGTTGCCGTCGAAGAGGTCGCCGAACTCCCCATGCCGCCGCTCGGCGACCCGAAACGCTTCGAGTCCGCCGCCAAGCGCATCGCCGAAAATCCCGCCGCAAAAGAGCGCTTCATCGTCGGCTCGCTCCCCGGCTTCACGTTCAACATCGCCCGCAAAATCCGCCGCCTCGACATCTACATGATGGACCTCCATCTGCACCGCGATGCCATCGAAACCCTTCACAACCGCGTCGATGAGGTCCTCGTTGCGATGATAGAGAATTACGCCCGCATCGGCGCCGAAAGCATCATGTTCGCCGAGGACTGGGGCACGCAATTGGGGCTGATGATTCGGCCCGCGATGTGGCGCGAGATATTCAAGCCGCGTTTCGAGAAGCTCTGCGCCGCCGCAAGGCGAAACGGACTCAGAGTGCTCATGCACTCCTGTGGCCGCATGACCGACATCATCCCCGACCTCATCGAGGTCGGCATCGACGCGCTCCAGTTCGACCAGCAGGAGGTTCACGGCCTCGACCGGCTCGCCGAGTACGCCGGCCGCGTCACGTTCTGGTGCCCGGTGGACATCCAGGCCGTGCTGCGGAAGGGGGTCGAGGCGGACATCCGGGCGTGGGCGCGGGCGCTGGTCGAGCGGCTCTGGTGCGGCGGCAAGGGCGGCTTCATCGCCGGCTTTTACGGCGACCAGAAATCCATCGGCGTCAACCCCGAATGGCAGGCCTGGGCCTGCGATGAGTTCGTGAAGGCGGGAAGGAGATAGAGACAGGATAATGCGGTGAGCGGCCGCGACACGGCCCACGAGGTGCAACTCGTGAACTATCGAAGGCGACGCGACTGGGGGGATCGGCCCGCCCTGCTGAAGAG
>OGCL01001348.1_pt1 | contig 21362 bp, 17 predicted proteins | sample 1570041 | NCBI WGS metagenome assembly OGCL01 (sample SAMN06266162, study PRJEB24511) | hot springs metagenome | isolation source: Hot spring water | place: South Africa: Limpopo | collected 2015-06-22
AAGGAATGATCTCGGCGCCGGGAAGGGCGATCGCGGTGACGCCCATCTCCTTGTAGATCGCGCCCGGGATGCCCGGTGGCGTGCGAAAGCGCTTCTTGCGCAAGTCGTCAAGCGAGCGGATCGGCTCCTTGAACCAGCCGAGCGCTTCCGGACCGACCGGCTGAACGACGAAGCCGACGACATTGACCTTCAGGTGCTGATCAAAGAGTTCCCGGTAGAGCTCTCTTCCGCCACCCTCGAGAAACCAGGAAAGCCAGGCGAGCTGGTCCATGCCGTGGCCGGAGCCGCCCGACGGCGACCCGAAGAGCATCGCCGCCGGGTGCTTGCCCGACCAGTAATGCGTCCAGGCAAAGCCCGCTTCGACGAGGCCTTTGTCCACCGCGTCGAGGATCTCGAAGGCGCCGACCACGGCCCCATCGGGCAGCACCTCGATTTTCAGGCGCCCGCCGGTCATCGCGTCCACCCGCTGCGAGAACTTCTGCAGCATCTTGAACTCGTCGGCCGCGGCGGGCACCGCCGCCTGTAGCCGCATTTTGAAGCTCTGCTGAGCCGAGGCAAGGCCCGGAACGAGCAGGACCGCCAGCGCAACAGCCACCAACCGACGCGCACAAAAAGCAATCCTATGCATGGCTGAGACCTCCTCCATGAAAGCGTTTTCACACGCTAGGCGCCGTCGTTTCCGTAGTCAAGCTGCGGTGCAACATCGAAAATCTGAAAACGCTTTCATCGGCAATGGTAAATTTTCGGTCCATGGTCAGGTGGCTGCATCCGAGGCTTACCGACGTGGCGCGCGCGGCCGGCGTGTCGCTTGCAACGGCCTCGCGTGCGCTCGCCGAGACGCCGCTCGTGCGCGCCGATACGCGCGAGCGTGTGCGAGCGGCGGCGGCAATGCTAGGTTACGTTCCGCATGGGGCTGCGCGAGCACTCGCGACGCGCCGCTCGCGCACCGTCGGCGCGGTCTTTCCGCCCGTCGATAACCCGATCTTTGCCGCTGCGACACAGGCACTCGCGCACGAGCTTGCGGCTTCGGGCTACACGCTGTTGCTCGCCACCCACGAGTTCGATCCTGCGGCCGAGCTCGAGGTAACGCGCACGCTCCTTGCGCGCGCCGTCGACGGCTTGGTGCTCGTCGGGCTGGACCATGACCCCGAGCTCTACCGGCTGATCTCGCAGGCGGGGGTTCCCTACGAGCTGATGTGGTCGATCGACGGGGGAGGGTTCCACCCCTGCGTGGGCGTTGCGCATCGACTCGCCTCGGTGCGCGCGACGCAGTACCTGCTCGACCTCGGCCACCGCGAGTTCGCGGTGCTCGCCGGACGCACAGCGCACAACGACCGCATCCGCGAGCGGCTTGCCGGGGTGCGGGAAGCGCTCGCCGCGCGCGGTATCGAGCTGCGCGCAGAGCGGGTCGCCGAAGCCGACTTCACGCTCGCATCGGCGCGCAGGGCATTCGGCGAGCTGCTCGCCCGCGCCCCCGGCTTCACGGCGCTTATCTGCGGCAACGATGTCCTTGCCATTGGCGCGCTCGCCGAGTGCTCTGCGCGCGCGATCGCGGTGCCTTCGGCCATGTCGATCCTCGGCTTCGACGACATTGACATGGCCGAGGGCGTCACACCCGCCCTCACCACGGTGCGCGTTCCTGCAGCCGAGATGGGGCGGCGCGCGGCTGTGCGCATGCTCGCGCGCCTGTCGGGACAGGCGGTGGCCCAGATCGAGGAACTCCCGGCGACGCTGGTGGTGCGCGCGAGCACCGGTCCGGCGCCAGCGTGAACGCCTGGGATTTCGTCATTGTCGGCGCGGGCTCCGCCGGCTGCGTGCTCGCCGAGCGGTTGACCGCCGATGGCCGCTACCGGGTGCTGCTCATCGAAGCAGGTCCGCGCGACCGCTCGATTTGGATTCATCTGCCGATCGGCTACGGCAAGACGATGTTCCACCCGGTCTACAACTGGCGCTTCTACACCGAGCCCGAGCCGCACATGAACGGACGGCGCGTCTACTGGCCCCGCGGCCGCTGCCTGGGAGGATCGTCCTCGATCAACGGCCTCATCCACATCCGTGGGCAGCCGCAGGACTACGACCACTGGGCCGCGCTCGGCTGCCGCGGCTGGAGCTGGAGGGAGGTGCGGCCGTACTTCGATAAGAGCCGCCTCGCCTCATCGGCGGTGGGCGAGCCGCACGAGCTGATGGAAGCGATCATCCGGGCGGCCAACGAACTGGGCATCCCGCGCAACGACGATTTCAATGGCGAGCGGCAGGAAGGCGTGGGCTACTATCGCCTGTTCACGGAGAACGGCCTGCGTTCATCGAGCGCTACGGCGTACCTGCGTCTCGCCGAGAAAAGGCCCAATCTGCGCGTCCAGACCGACGCGCACGTCACGCGCATCCTGTTCGAGGGCTCGCGCGCCTGCGGCGTACGCTACCGCAGCAAGGGGCGCGACCAGGAGGTGCGGGCGGCGCGCGAGGTCATCGTCTCGGCCGGCGCGCTGCAAAGCCCGCAGCTCCTACAGCTGTCCGGCGTCGGGCCGGCTGCGCTGCTCCAGCCGCTCGGCGTTCCGGTGGTGGTCGACTCCCCTGGGGTAGGTGAGAACCTTCAGGACCACCTGCAAGTTCGCGTGATGTACAAGTGCACCCGCCCGATCACGACGAACGACGACCTGGCGAGCCTTTGGCGCACCGCGCGCATCGCACTCAAGTGGCTGCTGTGGCGACGCGGGCCCCTTGCCATCGGTATCAATCAGGGTGGCCTCTTTACCCGCGTGCTGCCGGAATCGACGCGGCCGGACGTGCAGTTTCATTTTGCGACGCTGTCGGCGGAACTTGCCGGAGCGAAACCGCACCCCTGGTCCGGCTTCACGCTGTCGGTCTGTCAGTTGAGGCCCGAGTCGCGCGGCACGGTGCACATTCGTTCGCCCGATCCGTTCGACCCGCCCGCCATTCGGCCCGTTTACCTTGCGACCGAGCTCGACCGGCGCTGCGCGGTGGAGGGCGTAAAACTCGCGCGCCGGCTCGCCCGCACGCAGGCGCTGCGACCCTATGTCGCCGAGGAATACCGCCCGGGACCGCAAGCGCAGTCCGACGACGAACTGATCGATTTTGCGCGCGAGAACGGTGCGACCATCTTCCACCCCGTTGGCACCTGCCGCATGGGGACGGATCCGCTCGCGGTGGTCGACGAGCGCCTGCGTGTACGCGGCGTCGCCGGACTGCGCGTGGTGGACGCCTCGATCATGCCGGTGCTCGTCTCGGGCAACACCCACGCGCCGGTGGTGATGATCGCCGAAAAAGCCTCCGACATGATCCTCGAAGATGCGATGCGCGCAGGCTAGATTGCGCACGGTTTCGGGCAGGGCTTTTCGCTGGCGGCGGGCGCGCTGCCACATTGCTTCGCCCCCGGCGCCTGGCTCGGCTAGCCGGCTGCACTCTCCCCTCTGGCACGAAGATGCAAGGGCGTGAGACTGGAGCTTGCAACGAGCCGGCGGCGGCGCAGCCGTGGCTTGCCGGGCGCGTCGCGCTCGTGACCGGCGCGGCGCGTGGCCTCGGGGCCGCGATCGCGGCACGCCTTGCCGAGCACGGCGTCGCCGTGTTCGCGGCTGACATCGACGAGCGCGCGATGCTACGCATGGACGTGCGCGATCGCGCCGCTGTACGCGCCGCGATCGAGCGCATCGAGCGCGAGGCGGGGGACCTCGACATCCTCGTCAACAACGCCGGCCTGCTCGCAACGGGGCCTTTCGACGCCACCACCGGCGAGGCCTGGGACAACCTGGTCGCGGTCAATCTGACCGGTGTCTTCAACTGCGTGCAGGCGGCGGTTCCCGCGATGCGCCGGCGGGGGCGCGGGGTCATCGTCAACATCGCCTCGGTTTCGCACGAGCGCGGCGGAGGCGCCCTCGGCAACGTCTGGTACGCGGCGACCAAGGCCGGGGTCGTGGCGATGACAAAAGGGCTGGCACGCGAACTCGGTCCCTGGCGCATCCGCGTCAACGCCATCGCGCCGGCGGTGGTCGCGACCGACATGGTGCGCGCGCATCTCGCGCCCGAAGTGCGCGAGCGCATCCTTGCGCGCATTCCGCTCGGGCGGCTCGCCACCGAAGACGACGTTGCGCGCCTCGTGGTGTTCCTCGCCTCGGACTGGTCGGGCTTCATCACCGGCGAGACGATCGCCGTCGACGGCGGATTCCTTCGCACCTGAACTCGCTGTCGCGGCGCGGGGAATCGGGGCGGTGGCGGGTGCGCTGCGCGGTGTCACTGGCTTCGCCGGGGCGAGGGTGGTGACCCCGCCTTTTGCGCTGCGGTGCGGACCCGCCCCGCGTTCGCCGTGCCCGTAGTGCTGCTGCTTGAGTCGCTCGCCGCGGCGCCGATGCCGGTGCACACGCGGCGGCAGGTGCGCTGGCGCCGCTTCGTGCTCGCGCTGCTTGTCGCCGTCTCGACGGCGATCCGCGCCGTTTGGGGCGAGAGCGCTCCGCTCAGCCCGCGAAGGTGGCGGCCATCTCTGCCGCCGCGCGGCGCAATCGCGGCAGGTGCTCGAGTGCACGCGCAAGGGGCATGCGCGAAACGGGCGCGTGCACCGCGAGCGCCGCGCAGGTGCGGTGGCTTGCCTCCTCCACAGGCACGGCGACGCACACGAGGCCGGCGTGGTACTCCTCGTTGTCGGTTGCGTACCGCTGCGACCGAATACGCACCAGTTCGGCCGCTAGCGCCTTCGGATCCGTGAGGGTGGTTTCCGTGTAGCGCGGCAGCGGCAGGTGTGTAAGCAGCCGTTCGCGTGCCGAGCGGGGCAGCATCGCAAGGAGCAGTTTTCCACTTGCCGTGCAGTGAAGCGGCACGCGCGAACCGGCCGCGAGGTTGATGCGCAAAGGCCAGGCGGCCTCGACGCGGTCGAGGTAGACGACCTCGATGCCGTCACGCATCGTGAAGTTGCACGTCTCGCCGATTTCGTCGACTAGCCGCGCAAGGATCGCGTGGCGGACGACCGCGAGCGTGCCGTTCAGCATCACCAGGCGACCAAGCTTGTCAAGGCGCGGCCCCGGGGCGTAACGCCGCGCACCGGGTTCGCGCGCGACAAAACACTCGGCCTCGAGCATCGCGAGCATGCGATAGACGGTCGGCCGGGGCAGTGGCACGCGCTCGCTCAGTTCGGCAAGGGTGAGCGGCCGCTCGGCCGCAGCAACCGCCTCGAGCACCGGTAACGCCCGCAGCGTCGCGGGTGTGCGGTCGGCCTTGCGCGCCATTGGAATAGATTATCAAAAAACGGAATTCTAGGTTCTATTAAAACAGAAATCTTGCGCCATAGGCGAAGACTGTGCCAAACTGCCCTTTACGCTCGCACCGGTGGGCGGGTGGGAGGGAAACGGACCGTGACTCAGCTCAGCGAAGTTCAACGCCTGGTCGTGACGGGACGGCAGCGCATGACGCCGTCGGAAGCCTTCGTCGAGACGCTCGTTGCCCGCGGCGTGGCGGATGTCTTCGGCATCGTTGGTTCCGCGTACATGGACGCGCTCGACCTCTTCCCGGCCGCTGGCATCCGCTTCATCCCGACGGTGCACGAGCAGGGCGCCGCGCACATGGCCGATGGCTATGCGCGCGTCTCAGGCCGCTGCGGTGTGTGCATCGGTCAGAACGGGCCCGGGATCACCAACTTCGTGACCGCGATTGCCGCGGCCTACTGGGCGCATTCGCCGGTGGTTGCGATCACGCCCGAGACCGGAACGATGACCGTCGGTCTCGGTGGCTTCCAGGAAACCGACCAGCTGGCGATTTTCTCGCGCATCACCAAGTACCAGGCGCATGTGAACAACCCGGCGCGCATGGCCGAGCTGACGGCGCGGGCGTTCGATCGCGCGCTGCTCGAGATGGGGCCGACACAGCTCAACATCCCGCGCGACTTTTTCTACGGCGAGATCGAGTGCGAGATCCCCGAGCTGGTGCGCATTGAGCGCGGTCCGGGCGGCTCCGCGAGCCTTGACGCGGCTGCCGACTTGCTCGCGCAGGCGCGCTTCCCGGTGATCATCGCAGGCGGCGGCATGGTGATGGGCGACGCGATAGCCGAGACCGTAGCCCTTGCCGAGCTGCTCGACGCTCCCGTGTGCAACTCCTATCTGCACAACGACTCGTTCCCGGCCGGGCACCGGCTCGCCTGTGGGCCGCTCGGCTACCACGGATCGAAGGCGGCGATGAAGCTCCTTGCCCGCGCCGACGTCGTCCTCGCCCTCGGCACGCGACTCGGCCCCTTCGGCGTGCTGCCCCAGTACGGGATCGACTACTGGCCGCAGAACGCGAAGCTCATCCAGGTCGACGCCGATGCGCGCGTGCTCGGTCTGGTGAAGAAGACGGCGGTGGCGGTGAACGGCGATCCGCGTGAAACGGCGCTTGCCCTGGCCGCGCGCCTGCGCGGCCGCCCGCTCGCCGCGGCGGCCAATCGCGCCGAGCGGCTCGCCCTGATAGAGAGCGAAAAGCGCGCCTGGCAGGAGGAGCTCGCGCGCTGGGATCACGAGACCGACCCCTGGAGCCTCGAGGTCGCGAAGAATTCGTCGTACATGCATCCGCGCCAGCTGCTGCGCGAACTTGCGCGCGTGATGCCCGCCGACGCGATGGTCTCGACCGACATCGGCAACATCTGCCAAATCGCGAACGCCTATCTGCGCTTCGAGCGTCCGCGCTCGATGTTTGGCGCCATGATGTTCGGCAACTGCGGCTACGCCTTCCCGACCGTCATCGGCTGCAAAGTCGCCGCTCCCGACCGTCCCGCGGTGGCTTTCGTCGGCGATGGAGCCTGGAGCATGAGCTTTGGCGAGCTGCTCACCTGCGTGCGGGAGAAAATTCCGGTGACCGCGGTCGTGTTCAACAACCAGCAGTGGGGTGCCGAGAAGAAAAACCACGTCGATTTCTACGGGCGGCGTTTCATCGGCGTCAATCTCGAAAATCCGAGCTTTGCGGCGGTCGCGCGTGCCATGGGCGCCGAGGGCCTGACCGTCGAGCGCGTCCAGGATGCGGCCGTGGCGCTCGTCGACGCGTGCCGGGCGCAGAAGGAGGGGCGCACGACGGTTCTCGAGATGATGTGCACGCGCGAGCTGGGCGATCCCTTCCGGCGCGATGCGCTCAGAAAGCCGGTGCGACTGCTCGAAAAATACCGGCGCTACATGTAGCGGACGGAGTCGGAAAAAAGGAGGAGGCAATTGGTCATGGTCTGGAAAAGCTTGTTTGCGAGTGCGGCGCTGGCACTCGGAGTGGTCGGCGGTGCGGCCGCCCAGGAATGGCCGACGCGGCCGGTGCGCTTCATCGTTCCCTTTCCGCCGGGCGGCGGCACCGACGTGATCGCCCGCATCGTGCAGCCGCGTCTCTCCGAGGCGCTCGGCCAGCAGATCCTGATCGAGAACAGGGGCGGGGCGGGGGGCGCCGTGGGGACCGAGGCGGCGGCGAAGGCCGCCCCAGACGGCTACACCTTCCTCTTTACCCTTTCGTCGCACACGATCAATCCGCTGCTGTACAAGCTCGCATACGAGGTCGAGCGCGATTTTGTCGGCGTTTCCCTCGTCGTCAGTGTGCCGCAGCTCATCGCGGTCAATCCGGCGATGCCGTGGCGCACGCTCGGCGAGCTGGTCGCTGCGGCGCGTACCCAGCCGGGCAAAATCGCTTTTGCCTCGGTTGGTAACGGAACCCCGTCGCACATCGCCGGCGAGCTGCTCAAGCTGCGCACGGGCGTGGACCTGCTGCACGTTCCGTATCGCGGGGGTGGCCCTGCGGTCGCCGACGTCATCGGCGGGCAGGTCCCGGTGCTCTTCGTGACCGCACCTGCGGCCATGTCGCACGTGCGCGCGGGTAAACTTCGGGCGCTCGCGGTGACCACGCTCAAGCGCTCCCCCGGGGCGCCCGAGATCCCGACGGTGGCCGAGGCACTCCACCTGTCCGACTACGAGGTCGATTCGTGGTACGCGGTCTTCGCGCCGGCAAAGACGCCCGCGGCGATCGTCGCGCGCATGCAGCGCGAGGTCGCGCGCACCGTGCAACTGCCCGAGGTGCGCCAGCGCCTGATCGAGCAAGGAGGCGATCCGGCGGGGAGCACGTCTGAGGAGCTCGACCGCGTCGTGCGGACGGAGCTTCGCAAATGGGCCGAGGTGATACGGGCCGCGAACATCAAGGCGGACTGAGCGACATCGCGCGCACGGTCGCGATGCTCGTCGCGCGTGCGCGCGCGGCCCAGGTCGCATTCGAGCGCTGGCCGCAGGAGCGCGTCGACGACGCGGTGCTCGCCTGCGGTTGGGCGATCCTCGAACCCGGCCGCAACCGCACCCTCTCCGAACTCGCAGTGCGGGACACGGGTCTGGGCGATGTCGCCGACAAGATCGAGAAAAACCACCGCAAAACCCTCGGGCTGCTGCGCGACCTGAAAGGAGTGCGCACGGTCGGCGTGATCGCGCACTACCCGGACAAGGGGATCACCGAGATCGCGCGACCGGTCGGCGTCGTGGCCGCGGTCACTCCGTCGACCAATCCGGTAGCGACTCCAGCTAACCAGATCATCAACGCGCTCAAGTGCCGTAACGCGATCGTGCTGGCGCCTTCGCCCAAGGGCTGGACGACCTGCGCGCAGCTGCTCGCATACGTGCACGCCGAGCTGGCGAAGACGGGCGCTCCCCGCGACCTCGTGCAGATGCTGCCCGCGCCGGTGACGCGCGAGGCCACGCTCGAGCTCATGCGCCAGTGCGATCTGGCGACCGCGACCGGGTCACAGGCGAACGTGCGTGCCGCGTACGCAAGCGGCACACCGGCCTTCGGTGTTGGCGCCGGCAACGTCGTTTCGATCGTCGATGTCTCGGCTGACCTACCCGACGCGGCGGCAAAGATCGCGCGTTCGAAAACCTTCGACCATGCGACGAGCTGCTCGTCGGAGAACGCGCTCATCGTGCTCGATCCTGTGTACGCGAAGATGCTTGCCGCGCTCGCGGGCGAGGGCGGCGTGATGCTCGCAGCCGAGGAGCGCGCGGCGCTCGAGCGCACCATGTTCCGGGGCGGCCGGCTCGCGTCCGAAGTGATTGCGCAGCCGGCGGGGAGAATCGCGCGCCTTGCCGGCCTGACACGCCGCGCGGCGCTCGAGGCGCGCTTTCTCATGGTCGTCGAGACTGGCGCCGGGCCGGCGCATCCGTTTTCCGGCGAAAAGCTCTCGCCCGTGCTGGCGGTGTATCGGGCGCGGGACTTCGAGGAGGCCTTCCGTCTGCTCCTGGCGATCTACGACTACCAGGGCAAGGGCCACTCGGTGTCGATTCACACGCGCGACGAACAGCAGGTGCTGCGCCTCGGTTTGGAGGCGCCTGTCGCGCGCGTCATCGTCAACCAGGCGCACTGCTTTGCCACGGGCGGCAGTTTCGAGAACGGGCTGCCTTTCTCGCTCTCGATGGGCTGTGGCACGTGGGGTCGCAATAGTTTCACCGACAACCTGCACTGGCGCCAGTTTCTGAACATCACCCGCATCGCGCGTTCCATCCCGGAGCGCGTGCCCATCGAGGCTGAGATCTTCGGCGACTGGTTCGCGCGCTACGGCCGATGAGCGCGACGCTGCGTGAAGCGTTCGAGGCGCATCTCGCGCTGCGCCCGGCGCAGCCGCTGTTCATTTCTCCCGAGACGGGCAGCACGCTCGGCTACGGCGATCTCGCTCGTCAGACGGCGCGCTTGGCCGCGCGCTTGGAGGAGCTGGGCGTCGGTCCGGGCGGGGTGGTCGCGCTGTACGCCTCGAACGGACTGCAGACTGCAGCGCTCTTCCTCGCCACGACGCTTGCCGGGCGCGTCGTCGCACCGATGAACCTGCTCGCGCAGCCGGCTCAGCTTGCGCGCGCGCTCGACCACTCGGGCTGCGGCGTCGTGCTCGTCGGCCGCGGAGAGGAGGAGGCGCTCAGCGGCGTGCTTGCTCTGGCCTCGCGCGCGCCCGTGCCGCTGGTCTTCGATCCGGACGATCCCGACGCTTTTGCAGACGTCGAGCCAGCGCGCTGCGGGCCACCTGCGCCCGCAGCCGACGCGTCGGCGCTCCTCATGTACACCTCGGGCACCACCGGCACGCCGAAAGGTGCGCTTCTTACGCACGCAAATCTCGCCTACGCCGCACGGACCGTCGCCGCCTGGCACGGCCTCGGACCGGGAGACCGCTGCCTCTCGGCGCTCCCTCTCTATCACATCAACGGGCAGGTGATTGCGACGCTGACGCCGTTCGTCTCGGGAGGCAGCATCGTCGTACCGCGCCGCTTCAGCGTGTCGCAGTGGTGGTCGTGGGTGGAGCGCTGGCAGCCGACCTGGCTCAACTTGGTGCCGACGATTGTCGCGTACCTGCTTTCAGCGGCCGAGCCAGCCACCTCGTACCGCTTCCCTGCGGTGCGGTTTGCCCGCTCGGCTTCGGCGCCACTCCCGGTCGAGCAGCACCGCGCCTTCGAGCGGACCTTCGGCATTCCCGTGATCGAGGCGATGGGAATGACCGAATCGGCCTCGGTCGTCTTTTGCAATCCGCAGGATCCCGCGCGGCGCCGCTACGGCTCGCCGGGCCTGCCCTGCGGCGTCGAAGCGAAAGTGATCGACCCGGCGAGTGAGCGGGAGCTCGCAGCCGGTGAGGTGGGCGAGATCTGCCTGCGGGGGCCGAATGTCATGTCCCGTTACCATGACGCGGTGGAGGAGACCCGCCGCGCTTTTACGCGCGATGGGTGGCTGCGCACGGGCGATCTCGGCCATCGGGACGCCGACGGGTACTACTACATCACCGGGCGGCTCAAGGAGCTCATCATCAAGGGCGGCGAAAACATCGCGCCCCGCGAAATCGACGAGGCGCTCCTTCGGCACCCCGCCGTTCTGGAGGCGGCCGCGGTGGGCGTTCCCGATCCCGCCTACGGCGAAGAAATCCTCGCCTGCGTCGTGCCGAAGCCCGGCGCGCGTATCGAGACGGAGGAGCTGCGCGCATTCTGCGCCGCGCAGCTCGGCCGCTATAAGACGCCGCGCTACGTGCGCGTTCTGGCGGAACTGCCGAAAGGACCTTCGGGCAAGGTGCAGAGGCTACGCCTGCGCGAGCTCGTCGGGAAAGGGCACTGACGGCCCGAGCGCCGGGTTACGGGGCGCCCGCGGCGGCGGTGCGATTTTCTAGCGCGCGGTGAGCGCGCGGTACGCGGCGAGCGCTTCGGCACGAGCGGCGGCGAGGTCCGCGACCGGCAGCGGATAGTCCTCGCCCAGCCGCAGGCGCGCGGCCGCGAGCACCTCGGGCGGCGCCTGCCACGGGGCATGGCGGGCCGCGGGGCCAAGCGAAGCGAGTTCCGGGACCCAGCGCGCGAGGTACTCGCCGCGGGAGTCGAACTTTTGGCTCTGCAGCACGGGGTTGAAGATGCGGAAGTAGGGTGCAGCGTCCGCGCCGCAGCCGGCCACCCACTGCCAGTTGAGCGTGTTCGCGGCAAGGTCAGCGTCGACCAGCGTATCCCAGAACCAGCGCGCGCCGGCGAGCCAGGACAGCCGCAGGTGTTTGGTGAGGAACGAGGCGACGATCATGCGCACGCGGTTATGCATCCAGCCCGTGCGCCACAACTCGCGCATTCCGGCATCCACGATCGGAATGCCGGTGCGACCGCGCTGCCAGGCGGCAAGGAGCGCGGCATCCTCGCGCCACGGAAAGCGCGCGAAGCGGCGATCGAGCGGCTCGCGCACCGTGTGCGGATAGTGGTGAAGCACGTAGGAGGCGAATTCGCGCCAGAGCAGCTCGCGCCGGAAAGCCGCCGCGCCCGCCCCCGTGCCGCAGGCGGCGCGCCAGGTGCGCGCGACCGAGATCTCGCCGAAGTGAAGGTGGGGCGACAGCCGCGAGGTCGCGGCAAGGGCAGGTGCGTCCCGCTTTTCCGCGTAGCCGGAAAGGCGCGCGCGCATCGCCTCGAGCCGTTCGTGCGCCCCTGCCTCGCCCGGCTTCCAAATCTCGTGAAGGCCCGCATCCCACGGGATGCGGGGCCGAAGCCGCAGGTCCTCGACCGAAACGCCTTCGGGCAGGCCCGGCGGTAGCGGCGGAAGGCGCGCAGGCGCGGGCAGCGGCGCCGGGAGCCGCAGGGCCTTCTCGGCTGCACGCGCAAAAGGGGTATAGATCCGGTACGGCGCGTTGCCTGCGCTTCGCAGCGAAGCGTGCTCGAGAAGAAGATGGCCGGGGTACGAGCGCGCCTCGATTCCCGCCTCGGCGAGCGCGCGCGCGACCATGGCGTCGCGGGCGGCGAGATGCGGTTCGTAGAGGCGGTTCCAGTGGACCGTCCTTGCGCCCACCGCGCGCGCAAGCCTCGCGATCGCCTCTGACGAGCAGCTTTCCTCGAGCACGAGGAGGCGCGAACCGCGCGCGGCGAGCGCTTGGGAGAGCGCCTTCAGGCTTGCGTGCAGCCACCAGCGCGAGGCAGCGCCCGGAGCCCATTCGCCTTCTTCTGCGGGCGCGTGCACGTAAACGGGTACGAGCGCGTCGGCCTCGCGCGCCGCGGCGGCGAGGGCCGCGTTGTCCTCGAGCCTGAGGTCGCGGCGAAACCAAAGGAGCGAAACCGCGCGGTTTGCAACGTGGGGCACGGGAGCAGGCGGGGATCGCGACCCCTGCCGCATTGTACGGGCCGCCCGATCACAACCGTATTCCTATGGGATTGCTGCACCAGCCGGCTTTGCTGCGCTCCGAGGCCCCTTGAAAGGTGTCGACGCGTTGGTTCGATCGCGTTCGCGCGCAGGGGCTCTCGCGCTTCCTCCGGTGCGCCGGCGACTGGTGCTAGCCTAAGCCGACCCTGCCCGCAAGAGGCGCTCGAGGCCGCGCGGTGCGCGGGCGGCGTGCGCGGATCTCAGCGCAGGGTCAAGGCGCCACTTGCGCAGGAAGAGGGGAGAAGCCGATGGCCGAACTGACCGATAACCCGATGGGTCTGATGGGATTCGAGTTCGTCGAGTTCGCCTCGCCCGAGCCGGGTCTCGTCGAAGCGGTGTGCGAGAAGCTCGGTTTTGCCAAGGTGGCGGTGCACCGCTCGAAGGACGTGCTTCTCTACCGGCAGGGCGAAATCAACTTCATCGTCAACCGCGAGCCGCGGAGCTTGGCCTGGTATTTTGCGCAGGAGCACGGGCCTTCGGCCTGCGCCATGGCCTTCCGGGTCCGGGATTCGCACAAGGCGTACGCGCGGGCGCTCGAGCTCGGGGCGCAGCCGCTCGAGGTGCCCACCGGTCCGATGGAACTCCGGCTGCCGGCGATCAAGGGCATCGGCGGCGCGCCGCTCTACCTCATCGACCGCTTCGAGGAGGGTAAATCGATCTACGACATCGATTTTGAGTGGATCGAGGGGGTGGAGCGGCATCCCCGAGGGCACGGCCTGCGCCAGATCGACCATCTGACGCACAACGTCTACCGGGGCCGCATGAACTACTGGGCGAGCTTCTACGAGCGCATCTTCAACTTCCGCGAGATGCGCTACTTCGACATCAAGGGCGAGTACACGGGGCTCGCCTCCCGGGCGATGGTCGCTCCCGATGGCAGGATCCGGATCCCGCTCAACGAAGAGGCGTCGCACGGAAGCGGCCAGGTCGAGGAGTTCCTGCTGCGCTTCAACGGCGAGGGCATCCAGCACATCGCCCTTTCGACCGAGGACATCGTCGCCACGGTCGACGGCCTGCGGCGCGCAGGCGTTCCGCTCATGACGGCGCCGGCTCCGGCGTACTACGAGGCGCTCGAGCGCCGGCTGCCCGGCCACGGGCTGCCGGTCGCAGAGCTCGCGGCGCGCGGGATCCTCGTCGACGGCTCGCGCGAAGGCGGGACGACGCGGCTCTTGCTGCAGATCTTCTCGCAGACGCTGCTCGGTCCGGTCTTCTTCGAGTTCATCGAGCGCCGCGGCGAGGAAGGCTTCGGAGAGGGAAACTTCAAGGCGCTTTTCGAATCGATGGAGCGCGATCAGATCCGGCGCGGGGTGCTAAAGTCCGCGCAGAGCCGCGCATGAGGGCCGATCGCACCGACCGCGTCGATTGCGATCGCGAAAGACCGACGGCGCGGGGATCGCCAGAGGAGGGGGCGGGCGCGAAGCGCGCCGCACCGCGCCTTTTCCTGCACGTGGAGGAATCTGCGCGATGAGCGACGAGACGCACGACCCGGAGCTTGCAAGCTGGGTCGAATCGGCAAACGATGCGGCGAGCGACTTTCCGATCCAGAACTTGCCCTTGGGCCGCTTTCGCAGCGCGGCGGGCGAGCCCTGGCGCATCGGCATCGCGATCGGCGACCAGGTGCTCGACCTCGAGGCCGCCGGGCTCGTCGACAGCGCGGACATGAACGCGCTCATGAGCGCAGGTCCCGAGCGGCGGCGCGAGCTCCGGCTTGCCGCCTCGCGCGGACTGCGCCGCGCTAGCCCCCAGCGGACGCGCTTTGCCGAGGCGTTGCGGCCGCGTGCGCGCGTTGAGCTTGGGCTGCCGTGCCGGATCGGCGACTACACCGATTTCTACACCGGCATCCATCACGCCACGGCGGTGGGCAGGCTGCTCCGGCCCGAAAATCCACTGCTACCCAACTACAAGTGGCTACCGATCGGCTATCACGGCCGCGCCTCGTCGGTGGTGCCAAGCGGGACGGCCTTTCCTCGGCCGCAGGGGCAGGCCAAGGCGGCCGATGCGCCGCAGCCGGTGCTTGCGCCGACGCGCCGGCTGGACTACGAGCTCGAGGTCGGAATCTTCGTCGCCACGGGCAACACACTGGGCGAGGCGGTGCCGATCGCGAAGGCCGAGGAGCACGTCTTCGGGTTGGTGCTGCTCAACGACTGGAGCGCGCGCGACATCCAGAGCTGGGAATACCAGCCGCTCGGACCGTTCCTTGCAAAGAGCTTCGCGACCACGATCTCGCCGTGGATCGTGACCCTCGAGGCGCTCGAGCCCTTTCGCGCCCCCTTCGCGCGGCCGGCCGGCGACCCGCAGCCGCTGCCGTATCTGGACTCGCCCGAAAACCGCGCGCGCGGCATGTTCGACATCACGCTCGAAGCGTGGCTGCAGACGCCGCAAATGCGCGCGCCGCAGCGGCTTACGCGCGTCAACTACTGCGACGCGTACTGGACGGTTGCGCAACTTGTCGCGCATCACACGGTAAACGGCTGCAACCTGCAGCCCGGTGACCTGCTCGGCTCGGGCACGATCTCGGGGCCCGCGCCGGACCAGGGCGGTTCGCTGCTCGAGCTGAGCGCCGGTGGTACTCGGCCCTTGCAGCTCGCAAACGGCGAGACGCGCACCTTCCTCGAGGACGGCGACACCGTGATCCTGCGCGCCTATTGCGAGCGGGCCGGTTTCCGCCGCATCGGCTTTGGCGATTGCAGGGGAACCGTGCTCCCTGCGCGCTGAAGGCAAGCCGGGGAGCCGGCCGCGCCCCGCGCGGCACGCGTGCCGCGTAGCTGGAAGGCTGGTGGAGGCGGGGGCGCGAATGACGGCGCGAGCTACGGCGCTATCCCCAAGAACGGGCAGAAGTGGAAGGACATCTTCGCCACCGAAGTCCGCCCGCAGATCAGCGACGCCGACTGGGCGCGGGTGCATTTCCTCGGCCAAATCCCCTATCAGCATTTCATCCCGCTCTTGCAACTTTCCACCGTCCACGTCTATCTCAGCTTGAACCGCCTCGAACAAGGACCGATTCGGGGTCGAGCCGATCTGCGCGGTGCTGCCGATCGCCCCGTCGACGTACTACGAGCAGAAGGCTCGGGAGCGCGACCCGGAGCGCCGGGCGTCCCGAGCGCGGCGTGACGAGCGGCTAAAGCCCGAGATCGGGCGCCTCCGGGACGAGAACTTCCGGGTCTGCGGTGCGGATAAGGTGTGGAAGCAGCTCGAGGGGGAGGGCATCGAGCTCGCGCGGTGCACACGGTGGAGCGGCCACTGCGGGCGCTTGAGCCATGCGGTCTCGTACGAGGCAAGAAGTCCAAGACGACGATCCCGGAGGAGCTTGCGGATCGACGGCAAGACCTGGTCAATCGCACGTTCATCACGGTGTCGCGGCCCCATGCGCTGTGGGTGGCGGATCTCACGTACGTCGCGACCTGGCGCGGGCTGCTCTGCGTTGCGTTCGTGATCGACGCGTTTGCGCGGCGGATCGTCGGCTGGCGGGTGTCGAGCTCGCGACGCTCGAATGGGTCGATTGGTTCGATCATCGCCGACTGCTCGCATCCATCGGCGAGGTGCCACCGGCGCAGAAGGAAGACGAGTACTATCGGCGACTCGAGTCGGCCATGGTGGCCTGACTCACAATCCGGAGCCTCCGGGAATCCCGGGGCGGTTCAGCGCTCATCGAGATATTTCGTGCGGTTGTGGGCTCCTCGCACCGGATCCGGTGGGTGTGCGCCAACTGATGCTTGATGACCTCCGGTCGATAGCCCAGGACCTCCGCAGGCAGCTTGCGCGCGGTGGCTCGCCAGGCGTGAAAAGCGCCAGGACCTGGGGTTCTGGCACTTTTTGGTGAAATGCGATTTGGTGGAGGCGGCGGGAATCGAACCCGCGTCCGCAAGTCCTCCGCGGTCAGGACTACATGCTTAGCCTCGTCTATTGGATCTCGCCTTGCGCCTGCCGGCGGGCAGGCCGGCGCTCGGCCAGCCGCTTCGACGGTTCCGGCGGGCCAAGCGGCCAAGCCCGCCGGAGAGGCTGATGTGGATGGCGCTGCACCGGCCTTGCGGCCGGCCTAGCCCATCAGCAGGCTAGTGCAGCGTCTCGCCGGTGTTAGGCGGCGAGAGCGTAACGCTCGTCGTTGGCGTTTGTTTGCTTACGGTTGGATTTACGAGGTGCTCCGTCCCTCGGCATGCCCTGCGCCGCATCGTGACCCGCGTCGAGCCCTGTTCGCCCCCGAGGTCCCTTGACGGCATGAGCATTCTCGCACATGGGGTCGGCCATCGCCATGGGCAAGCCCGGTTGCGTTGCGCGCGCCGGGGTGGTGGCGGGTCAAGCGCCCCGCTCGAGCAGCGCAAGCAGGTCGGCCGGTCGCTCGATCAAGGCGTCGGCCTGCCACGAGACGGGGTCTCCGCCCTCCGGGTGGTGGTAGCCCCAGAGCACGGCGACCGGGCGCATCGCCGCCGCGCGCGCCGCCTGCATGTCGCGCAGATCGTCGCCGAGGTACCAGCAGCGCGTCGCGGCCACGCCCAGCCGCTCCGCCGCCGCAAGCAGAGGCGCTGGATGGGGCTTCGTGTGCGGGGTGGTGTCTCCGCAGACGACGCAGTCGGGCGCTAGGCCGAGGCGCGCGACGATCCGGTCGGTGAAGCGCTGGAGCTTGTTGGTGACGATGCCCCAGGGGATTGCGCGCGCGCGCAGAGCCGAGAGCAGGGGCCGGACGCCGGGGAAAAGCTTGGTCTTCACGCAGGTGCGCGCGCGGTAATGCTCGAGGAAGGCCGCGCGCAGCGCCTCGTACTCGGCGTCGCCGGGCCCGACGCCGAACCCGGCGCGAAGCAGTCCGCGCGCCCCCGCCGAAGCGAAGGGGCGCACGCGCGCAAGGGGAATGGGCCGTTTGCCTTCCTCGCGGCGCAGGCGGTTCAACGCGTCGGCGAGGTCGGGGGCGGTGTCGGCGAGCGTGCCGTCGAGGTCGAAGAGGACCGCCTGCTCAGCCATCCTTCGTCGCGCACAGGAGGTAGTTCACGTCGCAGTCGTGCGAGAGGCGAAAGCGACTGGTGAGGGGATCGTAGGCGATACCGCCGATCGCCTCCGGCCGCAGCGCGGCGCTGCGGCAGCAGGCGGCGAGCTCTGCGGGCCGGATGAAGCGGGCGTAGTCGTGCGTACCGCGCGGCAGGAGCCCGAGCAGGTATTCGGCGCCGACGATCGCGAGCAGGTAAGACTTCGGGTTTCTGTTGAGGGTGGCAAAAAAGGCCCTGCCGCCGGGCCGCAGGAGCTGCGCGCACGCTGAGACGGTGCTCTTCGGATCGGGCACGTGCTCGAGCAGCTCCATGCAGGTCACGAGGTCGAAAGCGCCCGGCCGCCGCTCGGCGTAGTCCTCGGCCGAGGCGTAGTCGTAGGAGACGGCGAGGCCGCTTTCGACGAGGTGCAGGCGGGCGACTTCGAGCGCCTTCTGCGAAACGTCGATTCCCGTGACGCGCGCACCGCGCGCCGCGAGCGCCTCGGCGAGCAGGCCGCCCCCGCAGCCGACGTCGAGCGCTTCGGCCCCGGCCAGCTCGGCGTGCGCCTCGATCCAGGCGAGCCTCACGGGGTTGAGCGCGTGCAGGGCAGCCATTTCTCCCTGCGGGTCCCACCAGCGATTCGCAAGGGCGTCGAAGCGCGCGATCTCGGCGGAATCGACGTTCGGCTTCGGGGTCACGCGCAAAGTCTGCCGCAATGGGGCGGTGGAGGCGAGGGCCGCGCAAAAAAAAGCCCCGCTCGGCGGGGCTTTGTTCAGTGCGCTTAACTCGGCTGCGCTAATTGACCCTGCGCGTTCCGATCACCTCGACTTCGACGCGCCGGTTCTTCGCGCGGCCTTCCTTCGTCTTGTTGGAAGCGACCGGCTGCTTCTCGCCCTTGCCTTCGATGTAGATGCGGTTCGGCTCCACTCCGCGCGAGACCAGGTACGCCTTGACCGCGCCGGCGCGGCGCACCGACAGCTTCTGGTTGTAAGCGTCGCTGCCGATCGAGTCGGTATGGCCGATCGCGATCACGACCTCGAGGTCGATCCGCTTGACCTTATCGACCAGGTCGTCGAGCCTCGCTTTGCCGTCCGGCTTGATGACTGCCTTGTCGAAGTCGAAGAGCACGTCCGCCGCGAAGGTCACCTTTTCGGCCACCGGCTTCGGCTTCGGCTTCGGTTCCGGCTTCGGCTCAGGCTTCGGCGCAGGCTTCGGCTCAGGTTTCGGCTCAGGTTTCGGCTCAGGCTTCGGCGCAGGCTTCGGCTCGGGCTTCGGCTCAGGCTTCGGTGCGGGCTTCGGAACGAGGTCAGGGTCGCACTCCGCGATCGCCATCGCCGGCGTCCAGTAGCCCGCACGCCAGCAAAGGCCTGTCGCGTTCTTCCACACCGCGTGATCGCCTGCCGGCTGCGTCCAGTAGCCCTGCTTGGACTGAGCGGCAGCGTCCCCCGACGCGAAACCGGAAATCGCCACTCCGGCAGCGACGAAGACCGGCATCAAGAAGTGCTGGCTCATAGGGAATCCTCTCTGAACGTGGAAATCTTCTTCGTTTTTCAATGGCCTGCCCAGGCCGTAAGGGCATTCTGCCACAAGTTTACAGGGCTGTCCAAGAGGTCCGGGGTCATCGTTTCGAGCTTTCCCGCCGCGACGAGCAGCCGGCCCGCCACCCAGACGTGCGAGACGTGTTCGCGACCGGCTGCGTAGACGAGGTGCGAGACGGGATCGAAGCAGGGCGACAGTTCCGGTGCGCCGAAATCGACGGCGACGAGGTCGGCCGACTTGCCCTCGCCGATGCTGCCGATTTTGCTTTCCAGCCCGAGGGCGATGGCGCCGCCCAGCGTCGCCGCGCGCAATGCCGCGTGCGCCGGCATCGCCGCGGCGTCACCCGAGACCGCTTTTGCCAGCAGCGCGCACAGGCGCATTTCGGCCATCAGGTCGAGCCGGTTGTTGCTCGCCGCCCCGTCGGTGCCGAGCGCGACATTGACGCCCGCGCGCCGAAGGCGCTCGACGGGCGCAAAGCCACTGGCGAGCTTGAGATTGGACGAGGGACAGTGCACGACCGAGCAGGCGTGGCGCGCAAGGAGCCCGATTTCGGCCTCTTCCAGGTGCACTGCGTGCACGGCGATCAGGCCGGGGCCGAGCAGGCCGAGGCGCGCCAGCCGTTCGATCGGGCGCACACCGTGCGTCGCAAGCGACTGCTCGATCTCGTCGCGCGTCTCGTGCAGATGGATGTGCAGCGGAACGTCGATCTCGGCAGCGATGCGCGCGATTTTGCGCAGCGACTCGTCCGAGACCGTGTACGGCGCGTGCGGCGCGAGGCAGAAAGACACGAGGGGCAGGTCGCGCGCACGGTCGCGCAGCGCAAGTCCCTTGGCGAGGTAATCGTCGGGATCGGCGGCGTAGCCGGAGGGGAACTCGACCACGATCATGCCAAGGGCCGCGCGCATGCCCGCTGCGCGCACCGCCTCGAGCGCCGCCTCCGCATGGAAATACATATCGTTGAAGCAGGTGACACCGCCGCGCAGCATCTCGGCGCAGGCAAGCCGCGTGCCCTCCTCGACGAAGCGCGCCGAGACGTGCTTCGACTCGGCCGGCCAGATGTGCTCTTTCAGCCAGCGCATGAGCGGGAGGTCGTCGGCAAGGCCGCGCATGAGCGCCATCGCCGCGTGGGTGTGCGCGTTGACGAAACCGGGCAAGAGCGCGTGCGCGGGAAGCTCGATGACTTCGGCGTTCGGGTGGCGGCGGCATGCCTCCGCGGTGGGCAGCACCGCCCGGATCGTTTCCTCGGCGATCACGACCGCGTGGTCACGCAGCACCGCCCCCTCGGGCTCGACCGGGATCACCCAGCGGGCGCACAGGATCTGCTCACTCGGCAAGGCGGTCTCCGCTCTAGAAATTCGATCGCGCGCACGGCGCGTAGGCTCCAGGGCGCGGCCCGGCGGCGGGCCATTAGAGCACGCGCCTTGTCGCATCGACAAGGGCCGCGCGGGCGATTTTTGCAAGGGAAAACCGCGGCTTGCGTGATAGAATCGATTACCTATAGCCGCCGTGGGGCGCACCTGCCCGCGGACTTCCGCGTTCGAGTCGCCGCTTGGAACCCATCGCCAAGGAAACGCTTCCGGTCAGCCTCGAAGAGGAGATGCGCCGGTCGTACCTCGATTACGCGATGAGCGTCATCGTGGGGCGGGCGCTGCCCGACGTGCGCGACGGCCTGAAGCCCGTGCACCGGCGGGTGCTCTTCGCGATGCACGAGTCGAACAATGTCTGGAACCGCCCGTACGTGAAGTGCGCGCGGGTGGTCGGCGACGTGCTGGGGCGCCTGGGTGGACAGGTGGGCATGAACGGTGGTCAGCTCGGTGAGATGCTGGCGCAGGCGCTCTCGGGCGATCGCCGCCTGCTTGGTTGGCGCGGGCGGTGGGCCCTGCTCCACGAGCTCGGCGTAGGGCGGCAGTCGAGCATCGTTGTCGCGGGCCGCTGTGCCGGATCGCAGCAGGCCGTCGACGTCGGGTGGCATGCCGCCCAGGGTGGGGGCCAGCCAGGGTGTGCGGCCCGCGGCCAGTTCGGCCATGTAGCCATAGGCCGTGATGTCGGCGCTGCGCCAGGGGGTGCGACCGATGAAGCCGGGCAGCACATAGGCCAGGGCGAAAAGCCAGAGCGCGAGGTGCGGCAGGCGGCGTACGGCGCCCTGGGGAACGATGGCGGGACTGGGCTGGTTCACGGCGGCGATGATGCCAGAGACGGGTGTAGATCCGGAAATGAAAAGGGCAGCGCGGTGAACCGGGCTGCCCTGGGCTGAACGAC
>OGCL01001351.1_pt1 | contig 21328 bp, 17 predicted proteins | sample 1570041 | NCBI WGS metagenome assembly OGCL01 (sample SAMN06266162, study PRJEB24511) | hot springs metagenome | isolation source: Hot spring water | place: South Africa: Limpopo | collected 2015-06-22
ATCTCGATCCGGTCCACCATCACATGCTCCGCCTGCAACCAAAGCGGACATTTCTAACTTGCTGAGACCGGACATTAATAACTTGCTCTTACAGCCGAAGATTGGCGAATCTCCCGGAGTCAGCCTGAGTGCGCTAAAATTCCATTTCCATCATTCCACCTCATCCAAGTCAGGAACCGAAATGAGCAAAGGGCTGCAATTACAAGACCCGTTCTTGAACGCGCTGCGCCAGGAACAGGTGCAGGTGTCCGTGTATCTCGTCAACGGGATCAAGCTGCAGGGTTACATCGACAATTTCGACCAGTATGTAGTGCTGCTGAAGAACGCGGTCACGCAGATGGTGTACAAGCACGCCATCTCCACCGTGGTTCCCTCCCGTGCCGTGGCGTATCGCCAGCCTGGCGACGATGACTGAGCTCCCCCCGTTCCGCGGACGCGGAACGGCATACCGGCGCTGATCGCGCAAATCCTCCATCATGTTTGAACGTCCCGAACGCGGCTCTGCCGTCGTTCTGGTCAGCATCGACTTTGGCGACCCCGAGCATGCGGATAGCCTGACCGAATTCCGTCTGCTCGCTAGCGGCGCCGGTCTCGATGTCGTCGCCGTGGTCGAGGCGCGCCGCGCCAAGCCGGATGCGGCCCTGTTCGTGGGCAGCGGCAAGGCCGACGAGATCGCGGCGATCGCAAAAGAGGGGGGCGCCGGACTGGTGCTGTTCAACCATGTGCTGTCGCCGGTGCAGGAGCGCAACCTGGAGCGGCGCATGCAATGCCGGGTGCTCGACCGCACCGCGCTGATCCTCGACATCTTCGCCCAGCGGGCACGCAGCAACGAAGGCCAGTTGCAGGTCGAGCTGGCTCAGTTGCACCATTACGCGACCCGTCTGGTGCGTGGCTGGACCCACCTGGAGCGGCAGAAGGGCGGCATCGGCCTACGCGGCGGTCCCGGCGAGACCCAGCTCGAACTCGACCGGCGTCTGATCGGCCAGAAGATCAAGACCATCGAGACGCGTTTGGCCAAGCTGGAGAAGACCCGCGCCCTGCAGCGCCGGGCGCGCCAGCGCGGCGGCACGCTTTCGGTATCCTTGGTCGGCTACACCAATGCCGGCAAGTCGACCCTGTTCAATCGCCTGACCCGGGCCCAGGTGTACGCCGCCGACCAGCTGTTCGCCACCCTTGATACCACTTCGCGCAAGCTCTGGCTGAACGAGGCCGGCCAGGTGGTGCTGTCCGACACCGTCGGCTTCATCACCCATCTGCCGCATGCCTTGGTGGCGGCCTTCCACGCCACACTGGAGGAAACCGCGCACGCCGACCTGCTGTTGCATGTGATCGACTCGGCCAGCCCGACCCGGGACCGCCAGGTCGAGGAAGTGAACGCCGTGCTGGCCGAGATCGGCGCCGACACCGTGCCGCAGATCGAGGTGTACAACAAGATCGACCTGACCGGCGTAGCGCCGGCATGGGTCCGGGACGAGTGTGGTAAGATTGCCCGCGTCGCCTTGAGCGCCCGCACTGGCGCGGGTGTCGATGATCTCAAGCTGGCGTTGACGGAGTTCGCCCGGTCGCGCCGGACCAAGCAACCAGATACGACTGAATCCGAATACGATGGCCTGGAACGATCCCCAATGGGGTAATCAGAACCGGGGCGGCGGCGATGGCGGCCCCCCGGACCTCGACGAACTCTGGAAACGCTTCAACCAACGCCTCAACACCATGTTCGGACGCAAGTCCGGCGGCGGCAACGGCGGGAGAGGGCCGGGCGGTGGCGCGGGCATGCCGTCCGACTTCCGCATCCCGGGTGGCATCGGCCTGCTCATCGGTATCGTCGTCGTGGTCTGGCTGGCCTCCGGTTTCTACATCGTCAACGCTGGCGAGCGAGGCGTGGTGCTGCGTTTCGGCAAGTTCCTGGAAACCAGCATGCCCGGCCTGCGCTGGCATCTGCCCTATCCGTTCGAGACCGTGGAAAAGGTCAACATCGACCAGGTGCGCACGGTGGAGATCGGCTACCGCAACAACGTCCGCTCCAAGGTGCTGTCCGAATCGCTCATGCTCACCGATGACGAGAACATCATCGACCTGCAGTTCTCGGTGCAGTACACCCTGAAAAACCCGGAAGACTACCTGTTCACCAACCGCAGTCCGGACGATGCGGTCAAGGGCGTGGCCGAGACCGCGATCCGTGAGGTGGTGGGCAAGAGCAAGATGGACTACGTCCTGTACGAAGGCCGCGCCGACATCGCCGACCGGGTCACCAAGCTGATGCAGGAGATCCTTGATCGCTACCAGACCGGCATCAACGTCAGCAAGGTCAACATGCAGAATGCCCAGCCACCGGAGCAGGTACAGGCGGCTTTCGACGATGCCGTCAAGGCTGGCCAGGACCGCGAGCGACTCAAGAACGAGGGCGAGGCCTACGCCAACGACGTCATCCCGAAGGCGCGCGGCGTGGCCTCGCGCCTGATGGAAGAGGCTGAGGGCTATCGCCAGCGGGTAATCGCCAACGCCGAGGGCGAGGCCTCCCGCTTCGCCCAGGTCCTCGTCGAGTACGCCAAGGCGCCTCAGGTCACCCGCGAGCGGCTGTATCAGGACGCCATGCAGCAAGTGCTGTCGTCCACCACCAAGATCATGGTCGACGACAAGCAGGGCGGCAACCTGCTCTACCTGCCGCTCGACAAGTTGATGCAGGCCGCCGGCGCGGTCCAGGCCGAGGCTGGCAGCCGTGCCGAATCGCCGCTGGCGCCAGCCACCGAAAGTACGGCGCGGTCGCGCGATGCCTTCCGTGGCCGTGAGCGCGAGGAACGTCCATGAAAAATCCTGCCACCCTCATCGTACCCGTCGTCGTCGGTCTCATCCTGTTGGCCATGTCGCTCTATACGGTCGACCAGCGCCAGGTGGCGATGGTGTTCCAGCTTGGCGAGGTGGTTGGCATCAAGCGCGAGCCCGGGCTTTATCTCAAGATCCCGCTGATCCAGAACGTGCGTTTTTTCGAAAAACGCATCATCACCCTCGACTCATCCGAACCCGAGCGTTTCATCACCTCGGAAAAGAAGAATGTGCTGGTCGACTACTGGATCAAATGGCGCATTTACGACGTGCAGCGCTACTTCGTCAGTTTCGCCGGCGACGAGCGACGGGCCGAGAACCGTCTTGCCCAGACCATCAACGATGGCATGCGCGCCGAGTTTGGCAAGCGTACCGTGCATGACGTGGTCTCCGGCGAACGCGACCGGATCATGGAAGTGCTGCGCGAGAAGGCGGACCAGGATGCGCGTCGCTTTGGCGTGCAGGTGATGGATGTGCGCATCAAGCGCATCGACCTGCCCGCCGAGGTGAGCGAGTCGGTCTATCGCCGCATGGAGGCCGAGCGCAAGCGGGTCGCCAACGAACTGCGTTCCACCGGTGGCGCCGAGGCGGAAAAGATCCGCGCCGATGCCGACCGGCAGCGCGAGATCATCATCGCCGAGGCCTATCGCGACGCCCAGCGCATCAAGGGTGAGGGCGATGCCCGCGCCGCCGCCATCTACGCCTCCGCTTTCGGCAAGAATCCCGAGTTCTATGCCTTCTACCGCAGCATGGAAGCCTACAAGGCCAGCTTCCGCGGCAAGAACGATATCATGGTGATGCAACCGAACTCGGACTTCTTCCGCTACATGAAATCGCCCAAGGGTGGTGGCCGTTGAGTCTCGCCGAGGTCTTTCTGCCCGCCCTGGCCTTGATGCTGGTGTTCGAAGGCATCCTGCCCTTCATTGCGCCGGTCGCCTGGCGCGAGGCATTCAGCCGCATGATCAGCCTGCGTGACGGGCAGATCCGTTTCATGGGACTCGTATCCATGCTGATCGGGCTGGCCTTGTTGCTGGCGGTGACCCGATGACTCCGCCCTGGCTTCTACCCGAGCACGTCGAGGACATCCTGCCGCCGTTTGCCGAGGCGGCTGAATCCTTGCGCCGCCGTCTCGTCGACCTGTTCTCCGGTTACGGCTACGAGCTGGTTTGTCCGCCCTTGGTCGAATATCTGGAATCGCTTCTCACCGGTGCGGCGGCCGATCTCGACCTCAATACATTCAAGGTGGTGGATGGCCTGTCCGGCCGCCAGATGGGCATCCGCGCCGACATCACGCCACAGGCCGCGCGCATCGATGCCCATCTGCTCAGCCGCCGGGGGGTGACGCGCCTGTGCTACGCCGGACCGGTGTTGCACACCCTGCCGACCGGTTTGCTGTCCTCGCGCGAGCCGTTCCAGATCGGCGCCGAACTGTTCGGCCACGCCGGTATCGAGGCGGACGTCGAGATCGTTGAGCTGATGCAGCGTGCGTTCGCGCTCGCCGCCCTGCCGGAAACGCGGATCAGTGTCGCCCATGTCGGCCTGTTCCGCGCCCTGGTCGAGGCTGCAGCGCTTGCATCGGGTGCCGCCGAAGCGATCTTCACCGCATTGCGCAACAAGGATGTGCCCACCCTGATTGATCTGACCCAGCCGCTGGAAAGACAATGGGGCGACGCATTCCGACACTTGCCCGAACTCTATGGCGGGGCCGAGGTGCTGCTGGATGCGCGCCGCCATCTGCCGACCATCGACGGCGTGACTCAGGCCCTCGACGAGCTTCAGGCACTGGCTGAAGCAGGGGAGGGCAGGCTGGCATTCGATCTGGCCGACCTGCGCGGTTATGGTTATCACACCGGCGCCGTATTTGCCGCCTACAGCGGCGGGCAGGCGAGGGCGGTGGCCATGGGCGGCCGCTATGACGGCGCGGGACGCCTGTTCGGGCGAGCCCGTCCAGCGACCGGTTTCAGTCTCGATCTGCGCGCCATCCTCGATTGTCTGCCGCCGCCCGCGCGCCGACCCGGCATCCTGGTCCCGCATGCCGAGCTTGCGGGCTTGCGTACCCGCGTCGCCGAGCTTCGTGCCGCGGGCGAGCGGGTGGTCGTCGAGTTGCCCGGGCAGGAGGCGTATCGCGCCGAATCCGGTTGCGACCGATTGCTGCGTCTGGAGTGCGGCAACTGGAAGATCTATCCACTGTAAAAACGAACCCAATCAACGAATCAATGGATGGTTACATGGCCAAGAATGTCGTGGTGATCGGCACCCAGTGGGGTGATGAAGGCAAAGGCAAGATCGTCGACTGGCTCACCGACCGCGCCCAGGGCGTGGTCCGATTCCAGGGCGGTCACAACGCGGGGCATACCCTGGTGATCGGTGGCGAGAAAACGGTGCTGCACCTCATTCCCTCCGGCATCCTGCGCCAGAATGTGCGCTGCTACATCGGCAACGGCTTGGTCTGCTCACCCGAGGCGCTGATCGAGGAAGTGGAGATGCTTGAAGCCAACGGCGTCAACGTCAAGGACCGCCTGATCATCTCCGAGGCCTGTCCGCTCATCCTGCCGCACCATGTCGCACTCGACCATGCCCGCGAAGCCGCCAAGGGGGCCGGCAAGATCGGCACCACCGGCCGCGGCATCGGCCCGGCCTATGAGGACAAGATCGCCCGCCGCGCCATCCGCATGCAGGACCTGTTCCACCGCGAACGCTTCGCCGCCAAGCTGGGCGAGGTCCTGGATTACCACAACTTCGTGCTCAAGAACTATTTCCAGTGGCAGACCGTGGACTTCCACAAGACCCTGGATGACACCATGGCACTCGCCGAGCGCATCAAGCCCATGATCGGCGACGTGCCACGCATGCTCTACGAGGCCAACAAGCGCGGCGAGAACCTGCTGTTCGAAGGCGCGCAAGGGACACTGCTCGACATCGATCACGGCACCTATCCCTTCGTCACGTCCAGCAACTGTACTGCCGGCGGCGCTGCCACCGGCTCGGGCATGGGGCCGGGCAACATGCATTACATTCTGGGCATCACCAAGGCCTACACCACACGGGTCGGTTCCGGCCCATTCCCGACCGAACTCTTTGACGACAACGGCCGCTGGCTGGCGGAGAAGGGCCACGAATTCGGCTCGACCACAGGCCGCCCACGCCGTTGCGGCTGGTTCGACGCCGCGGCCCTCAAGCGCGCCATCCAGATCAACGGCGTATCCGGCCTGTGCGTCACCAAGCTGGATGTCCTCGACGGCATGGAAACCGTGCGCATCGCCACCGGTTACCGAATCGACGGCCAGGTGTGTGACATCCTGCCGGTGGGGTCCGAGACCTTGGCCGACTGCGAGCCCGTATACGAAGACATGCCGGGCTGGAAGGAGAGCACGGTGGGCGTGAAGACTTTCGACCAGCTTCCCGCCAATGCCCAAAGCTACCTCAGGCGCATGCAGGAACTGTGCGAGGTGCCGATCGACATCGTTTCGACTGGACCGGACCGCGCCGAGACGATCGTGCTGCGACATCCTTTCGAATGATCACGCCGTATCCGCCGTATCGCTGGCTGTAACAGCTTGGTAAAAAGTCTGGGCGCCGAGGGCGCCCAGTTTTTTTGGGAACCCAAAAACCAATCGGTCGTTGATCCACCACAGAGCGTTCGTGCGCCGGAGCAGCCAAAACAATATTTACCATAATATACATTACACGTCATTCGTAGGCCGGGCTTGATTCGCGGGCCTCCGAATTTGTGTTCAAATCACGGATATCTTCCATATGCCCCATCATACGTTGATCCAGTTTCACGCCGTGCTGAGCGAATGGCCCGGCGAAACCTTTACCCGCCGGCTCAAGCAGGCCATCGAAGCCTTGCCGGCGGAGGTATTGCCCTTGCGCGCGGCGGCTGCCCGCAGCGGCCTGGTCGAGGACCGTGGTCACACGGTGGGCATTCTCGGCATGCACGCCGCCCCTCAGCAGATTCATGTCCGCCTGGGCGTATTTTTCCGGGAAATCCTGGCTGCATGTAGTTGCGGCGAGGATCCCCAAGCCTTGGATACCTATTGCGAGCTGCGGCTCGAAATCGACCGATCCAATGGGCTCGGTCGCTTCACACTCATCCCCGACCCCATGGAGTAATCAGGCATGAACCGGTCCAAGATCCTCGCCCTGGTGATGGCTGGCGGCGAAGGCACCCGTCTCAATCCGCTTACCGCGGAACGATCCAAACCCTCGGTGCCTTTTGGCGCACGTTACCGCATCGTCGATTTCGTGTTGTCCAACCTGGTCAACTCAGGCATTCATGCCATCTACCTGCTGGTTCAGTACAAGTCGCAGTCGCTGATCGAGCATGTGCGCAAGGGCTGGACTCAGCCGCCCATGTTCTCCGAGCGTTTCATCACCGTGGTGCCGCCGCAGATGCGTTCCGGGCGGGACTGGTTCCAGGGCACCGCCGACGCGGTGTACCAGAACCTCAACCTGATTCGGCAGCACAAGCCCGACATCGTTCTGGTGTTCGGTGCCGACCACATCTACCGCATGAACATCCGCCAGATGATCGATTTCCATGTATCGCGGGAAGCCGAAGCCACCGTGGCCGCGCTTCCTGTCCCGATCGAGCAGGCCTCGGCCTTTGGCGTGATCGATACCGAGGCCGATGGTCGCATCCGCCAGTTCATGGAAAAACCCGCGCAGCCGCCGGCCATGCCAGGGCGGCCCACGCATGCCTATGCATCGATGGGAAACTATGTCTTCAACACCGAGGCCCTGATCGACGCGCTGAAGCTCGCCCGCGAACGCGGCTGGAACGATTTCGGCAAACATGTACTGCCGCACATGATGGAGGGCGGTCGCCTGTTCGCCTATGACTTTGCCAGCAATGTGGTGCCGGGCGTGAAACCTTATGAGGAAGAGGCCTACTGGCGCGATGTCGGTACGCTGGATGCCTATTTCGAGGCCCACATGGACGTGCTCGGCATGGAGCCGCGTTTCGACGTGTTCAATGCCCGCTGGCCCATCTATTCCAGCAATTACCAGGGGCCGGTGGCCAAGTTCGAAGATTGCAGGATCGACAACAGCATCGTCAGCGCCGGCTGTCTCCTGCATGGCGCTGCCCTGCGCAACTGTGTGCTGCGCCGCGAGGTGGTGCTCGAACCCGGGGTCGAGCTGGAAGATTGCATCATCATGGACAATGTGTTGATCCGGCGTGGCGCCAGGCTGCGCCGCTGCATCGTCGACCGCTATAACCTCATCGAGGCCAATACCCGCATCGGCTTTGACCCGGAACAGGACCGCGCCCGCTACACGGTCACCGACAGCGGCATCGTCGTCCTTTCCGAGGGGCCATTCATCGAGACCGAACGCACCTCGTTCAGCGAGGATCAGGGATGACCCGGCGGAAGGCGCTGTGGCCGGGCAAACCCTACCCGCTCGGCGCCACCTGGGACGGCTATGGCGTCAATTTCGCCCTGTTTTCCGAACACGCCAGCCAGGTCGAGCTATGCCTGTTCGATGCCAGCGGTCGGCGCGAGATCGAGCGCATCCCTCTGCGCGAACATACCGACCAAGTCTGGCACGGCTACCTGCCGGAGGCCCGGCCCGGCCAGCTCTATGGCTATCGCGTGCATGGCCCCTACGATCCCGGGCGCGGGCACCGCTTCAACCCCCACAAGCTGTTGCTCGACCCCTACGCCCGAGCCATCGTCGGCGAACTGAAGTGGACCGATGCACACTATGGCTACCGGCTCGACTCCATGCTCGACGACCTTTCATTCGATCGACGTGACAATGCCAGCCACATGCCGCGCTGCAAGGTCATCGACCCGGCCTTCACATGGGGCGATGACCGCCCCCCAAACACTCCCTGGCACGAGACGGTCATCTACGAGATGCACGTCAAGGGATTCACCCGCCTCAACCCCGAGGTCCCCCCTGCCCTGCGCGGCACCTATGCCGGTCTCGCCAGCGAGCCTTCCATCGAATACCTGAAACGCCTAGGCATCACGGCTGTGGAATTGCTGCCGGTGCATGCGTTCATCGACGACCGTTTCCTGGTCGACAAGGGGCTGCGGAATTACTGGGGCTACAACTCGATCGGCTATTTCGCCCCCGACATGCGCTACTGCGCCAGCGGAAAGCTGCAGGAATTCAAGACCATGGTAAAGACCCTGCACGCGCATGGCATCGAAGTCATCCTCGACGTGGTCTACAACCACACCGCCGAAGGCAACCACCTCGGCCCCACACTGTCCTTACGCGGCATCGACAATTCGGTCTACTACCGGCTGCTCGCCGATAATCCGCGCTACTGCATGGACTACACCGGCTGCGGCAATACCCTCAACATGATGCATCCGCGTGTATTGCAGCTGATCATGGACAGCCTGCGCTACTGGGTGCTGGAGATGCATGTCGATGGCTTTCGTTTCGATCTCGCCGCCGCCCTGGCGCGCGAACTCCATTCGGTGGACCGGCTCGGCGCATTCCTCGACATCATTCACCAGGACCCGGTGCTGTCCCAGGTCAAGCTGATCGCCGAACCTTGGGACCTGGGCGAAGGCGGCTACCAGGTCGGCAACTTCCCGGTCGGCTGGACCGAATGGAACGGCAAATACCGAGACTCGGTACGCGACTTCTGGAGAGGCGGAGGCGGCCTGATCGGCGACCTGGCCTATCGCCTCACCGGCTCCTCCGACCTCTACGCCCACAACGGCCGGCGCCCCTACGCCAGCATCAATTTCATCACCTGTCACGACGGCTTCACCCTGGAAGACCTGGTCAGCTACGACCGCAAGCACAATGAAAACAACCTCGAAGACAACCGCGACGGTGAAAACCACAACCGCAGCTGGAACTGCGGCGTCGAAGGGCCGACCGACGATCCGGACATCCTGACCCTGCGCCGGCGCCAGAAGCGCAACCTGCTCGCCACCCTGATGTTTTCCCAAGGGGTGCCCATGCTCGCTGCCGGAGACGAGCTTGGTCGAACCCAGCTCGGCAACAACAATGCATATTGCCAGGACAATGAAATCAATTGGTTGAGCTGGAAACTTGATAAAGAGGATGAGATGTTGCTGGAGTTTGTCCGACACCTCATGCGATTGCGCCGGCAGCATCCGGTATTCCGCCGGCGCAGTTTTTTCCAGGGGCACAGCCTGCGCGGCGAAGACGTCAAGGACATCATCTGGCTCAACCCGGATGGCCATGAAATGACTGAAGGGCAATGGAAGCAGTCCTTCGCGCGCTGCCTGGGGGTCTACCTGTCGGGCGATGCCATGGACGAATTCGACAGCCGCGGCCAGCCCATCCGCGACGACGATTTCCTGATGCTGATCAACGCCCATCACGAGGCCATCGATTTCATTCTGCCACGCTATCGCGGCAACAAGGGCTGGACCCGATTGATCGACACCGTCCTCGAAGAGCAGGCCCCGCAGTCGGTCGACTATCCGGCGGGCACCCCGTACAGCCTCGAAGGCCGTTCACTGGCCCTGTTCACCATCATCCGCAGCCACTGATCTTGATCTTCTCCCCTCGCCCACATGACCTCACCCGCCCCGTTCCTGCACGAGCTGAGCCACATGCTCGGCATCCTCCCCGATTATTACGACATCTGGGGCAACGCCCATGCCGCCAGTGACGCCACCCGGCAAGCCCTGCTCGCCGCAATGGGCATCCACGCCGGCGACGAGGCCAGCGCCGCGATCGCGCTGGCCAGCTGGCGCCAGCGACACTGGCATCAGGCCCTGCCGCCGGTACGGGTGGTTCCAGTCGGCCAGCCGGCGCGGGTGTTGCTGCGCCTGCCGGACACGGCGGAGGCGCGCCCCCATCGCTGGCGCATCATTTTCGAGGACGGCCAGCAGGATGAAGCCGGCTTCATCCCCGCTGAACTGGAATGTGTGGAACGCGCCGAGCTCGCTGGCGAATCCATGCAGGCCCGCGAACTGATCCTGCCCGCCAGCGATGTCAGCGGCTACCACCACCTGGAGTTGTGGCGCGGGGATACGCCCCTGGCGGAGATGTCGCTCATCGTCCATCCGCGGCGCGCCTACCAGCCGCCAGCCCTCGAACAGGGGCAACGGCTGTGGGGCGTCAGCGCCCAGCTGTACGGGCTCCGCTCGCGGCGCAACTGGGGCATAGGCGACTACGCCGATCTCAAGCGGGTGCTGGAATGGGCCGCAGAGGTCGGCGCCAGCCTGGTGGGTGTCAATCCACTGCACGCCCTGTTTCCCCACAACCCGACGCACGCCAGCCCGTACAGCCCGTCCAGCCGGCAGTTCCTCAACGTACTCCACCTCGCCGTCGACGAGTTGCCGGAATGGGCCGAATGCGCCGAGGCCCGGGCCGAATTCGCCAGCCCGGCATTCCAGGACCGCCTGCATGCGCTGCGCTCGGCGCCGCTGGTCGATCACGCCGGTGTCGCCGCCGCCAAGCGGGCGATCCTGGAGCCGCTGTACCGGCATTTCCGCCAGCACCATCTCGCCTCTGCCACCCCTTACGGCCACGCATTTCGCGCCTGGTTCGAGGCCGGCGGCGAAACCCTGCGCGGCTTCGCGCTTTACCACGCCTTGCAGGAACACCTGCATCGCCAGGATCCCGCGCTGTGGGGCTGGCCGGTGTGGCCGGAGGCGTATCGTCGCCCCGATGCGCCGGCGGTGCGGCAATTCGCCCAGGCCGAGGTGGAGGCGGTCGAATGGCAGGCCTGGCTGCAATGGCAGGCCGAACGCCAGCTCGCCGGCGTCGGCCAGCGCTCGTTGGATCTCGGTCTCGGCATCGGCCTGTACATGGACCTCGCCGTCGGCGTCGACAAAGGCGGCGCCGAAACCTGGCTGCACCAGGACCTGTATGCGCTGGAGGCGCGGGTCGGCTGCCCGCCGGACGATTTCAATCCGCTCGGGCAGGATTGGGGGCTGCCGCCCTGGGTGCCGCACCGGTTGCGCGAAGCCGGTTACGCGCCTTTCATCGCCATGCTGCGCGCCAACATGAAATACGCCGGCGCATTGCGCATCGACCATGTCATGGGGCTGATGCGCCTGTATTGGGTCCCCCCGGGGATGACCGGGGATCAAGGCGCCTATCTCGCCTATCCCTTTGCCGACCTGCTCGGCATCCTGGCGCTGGAGAGCCAGCGCAACCGCTGCCTCATCGTCGGCGAGGATCTCGGAACCGTTCCGGGCGAGGTGCGCGTCGCCCTGTACGAGATGGGCGTGTTGTCCTACCGCCTGTTCTATTTCGAACGCGAGCATGGCAGCGCCCTGCCCTCCCCGGAGAGCTACGCCGAACACGCACTGCTTGCCGCCAGCACCCATGACCTGCCCACCCTGGCCGGCTACTGGAGCGGTCGCGACCTCGAATGGCGGCAACGCCTGCGCCTGTATCCCGATGAGGCCATGCAGCACGCCCAACTCGCCGATCGCGAGGCTGACCGTCGCCGCATCCTGCGCGCCCTGCAAGCGCACGGACTGTTGCCGGAAGGATTCTCGCCCGACGCGGACGCGCCCCCCGGATTCGACGCCCGGCTGGCCGCCGCGATCCACCGCTACCTGGCCCGAGGGCCGTCGCGCATCGTCCTGGCCCAGGCCGAAGATCTGAGCGGCGAGCTCGAACAGGCCAACGTACCCGGCACCATCGACCAGCATCCCAACTGGCGCCGCAAACTCGGCCTCGACCTGGAGGAGTGGTTCGCTGCCGACGCCCCGCCACGACGCATTGCCGCCGCGATGCGCGCCGAACGCGGCTGAACCGGGTCGGTCGGCATGACATGTGCCATGCCGGTAACACCATTGTCACGGCATGCCGGGATAATTTCCGGATGGCTGCCGGTTCGTGCTTTTCCTGCTAGAGTTTGTAGTAAGCGGCTTGGCAAACGTACCCGCACCGACCGCTGTCATCAATTTTCAGGTAGGAGAGATCATGGCCGAACCCAAAGTCGCCCCGAGCAAGTCCGTCACCAAGAAAGCCACTGCTGGCAAGGCGACGGACTCCACCAAATCCACTACCGATGAGCCGGCCAAGAAGGTCGAAGCCATCGAAGCCGTGAGCAAGACCGCCGCCAGGCCTGCCGCGGAAAAGCCGGCCAGCAAAACCAAGTCCAAGTCCACCAGCACAAAGGCAACAAAGGCAACGGCACCTGCCGCCGCCAAGGCCGCCCCCGCGAAGAAGACGAATGCCCCGACTGCGGAACCCGCTGCCAAGAAGGCCGCGCCCAAACGCTTGGTGAAGAAACCCGCCGCGCCTTCGGAGGAAGAGCGCCAGCGCTGGGTTGCCACCGCCGCCTATCACCGCGCCGAGAAACGCGGCTTTGCCCCCGGCTACGAGGTGGAAGACTGGCTGGCCGCGGAAAAGGAAATCGACGCACTCATCGGCAAGGGCTGACTCCCCCGCCCCGCCCTGTTCCGGGACCGTCTTTCGTCCGATCCCGGGGCATCCTGGCCGGCCAGCGCCTCAAGCCGACTTTTCCCGTTTCTTCTCCACTGCCCAGACTGCGGCCTCCAGGCGCGAGTGCAGGTTCAGCTTGCGCAGCAGATGCTTGACGTGGACCTTGACGGTACCGTCGCTGATCCCCAGTTCACGGGCGATCAACTTGTTGTTCTTGCCCTGGGCGATGAGTTCGAGGATAGGGCGCTCCTGTTCGGTCAGGCCGGCCGCATCCGGATCGCGCGGCTTGTTGTCCTCGCGCATTGAATGGGCCAGCAGACGGGTCAGTCGCTCGGTGAGGATGACCGCCCCGGCGGCGACGGCCTTGAGCTTGTCGATCAGGTCATCCGGCTCCATCTCCTTGAGCAGGTAGCCGTCGGCGCCGGCACGCAATGCGGCGACCAGATCGCCGGCATCGTCGGAAACCGTGAGCATGACCACCCGTGCATCGCTGTCCCGGCCCTTGATGGCCTTCAGCACGTCGAGGCAGTTCATGTCCTTCATGTTGAGGTCGAGCAGGATGAGGTCCGGATTCAGGCTGCGGGCCAGTTCGAGCCCTTCCTGCCCGGACGATGCCTCGCCAACCACCTCGAATCCGTCGGCCTCGCGCACCAGCTGCAACACCCCCCGGCGAAACAGGGGGTGATCGTCGATCATCAACAGGGATTGCCGGTTTGCTCCGCTCATCGTCCCTCCTCCATGCCTTCTTCGTTCTGGGCGTGGCTACCGGGGATGAATTCGAGCACGACCCGGGCCCCGCCTTCGGCCCGGTTCTCGAATCGCAGCTGGCCACGCAAGATCCTTGCCCGCTCTTCCATGATGGTCATGCCGTAATGATGCACGTCGGCCGGCTTGACGATGCCACCGCCGTCGTCCTCCACGCTCAGCCGTAGACGGCCTTCATCCACCCGGCCGAGCATGACCCAGGCGTGGCGCGCCCGGGCATGGTGCAGCACATTGGCCAGTGCCTCGCGGACGATGTGCAACAGATGGATCTCTTCATTTGGACTCAAGCGACAGGGCTCCATGTCCAGGCGCAGTCCGATCTCCAAGCCACCGCGCTCGCCAAACTCGGCGATGGTTTTTTCGAGCACCCTGGAAAAGGGGGCATTTTCCATCGTCAGCCGGAAACTGGACAACAGTTCGCGCAACTGCCGATAGGCACTGTTGAGACCTTCATGCAGCTCCTCTAGCACGCCATCGACCTTGGAGGGATCGACCGAATCAGTGCGTATGGCCGATTTCAGCCGACTGACCTGGATCTTCATGTAGGCCAAGGACTGCGCCAGGGAGTCGTGCAGTTCCCGGGCGATGACCGCGCGTTCTTCGAGCGGGGCCAGGCGCCGGCTCTGCTCGATGCGACGTTCCGCACCAATGGCCACCCCGATGTGGCGCGACAACGCCTCCAGCAGATGCACCTGCCAGGATTCGAGATGATGTCCATCCGGGATCTCGATGATGAGCACACCGTATTGCCGCTCCGGGTCGGCAAGCGGCAGGGTCAGGTGCTGGTGGTGGTCGCGGTCGATCTGGACGCGTGTCTCGCCGCCGCGATGGCATCCGATGCAGTCGCCCACGATGCACGGCGAGGGCTCGCCAGGCTGGATCGTGCTCGCCAGCACCCGGCCGGAATGCCCCTTCACCTCGCTCAGACAGATCAATCCGTGCCCGAAACCAAGCACGGACTCGATGTCGTCGAGCACGGAGAGGAAGGTTTCCCGTCTGGGAGGCTCGCCATGCAGGCGGGCGATCGAGTGATAGAGCAGCTCCAGCGACTGGTTGCTGCGCGTCAGCTCGGCCGTCTTCTCCCGCACACGCTCCTCCAGGTCCGCGTAGAGCTTGGACAGGTCCTCGGCCATGGCGTTGAAGGCCTGGCCCAGCCGGCCCAGCTCGTCGTCGCCGCTGTATGGGGTGCGCACCGAGAGGTCGCCCTGGCCGACTCGGCTGGCGAAGGCGAGCAGGGCCCTGAGCGGCTGCACCAGGCCGGTATGGATGAGATAGACGGTGAGCAGCACCACCAGCACGGTGAACACGAGGGCGACGCCCAGCACCATCTGCATGACCTTGATCTTGGCCTCGGTGGCGAGCTCCATCTGTTTGACCAGATCGTTGATGGCGGCGACGAATGCGCCCACTTCGGCCAGCATGGCCGCTTCATCGGCCTCATCGGGCAGTGGCGTCCTGCCCTCCGCCATGCCCATGAAACGCGGCCGGATGCGCCGTTCCCAATCCGTTCGCACCCGCACGTAGCTCCCTGCCAGGTCCAGCTCGCTGCTGCCGGGCAGCATGTCGAGTATGGGCTGCGCGGACAACGTGGCCTCAAAGCCGGTGATGGCGTCCCGCATCCTGGATCGGCTGCCGGCGGCCTCGGCCGCGGGATGGGATAGATACAGACTGGCTATCTTCCAGCTCTGCATGCGCAGGCTGCCGGCCAGGTTGATGGCCTCGCCGCTGCCGCGGGTGGACAGGGCCACCATGCTCGACACCGACATGCCCAGCACCGCCAGCAGGGCGATGGCGGCGATGGCCCCACCCATGCGGGCGACCATCGAGCGTTCGAACCAACGGACGGGAGAGAGGTTCAACGAGAGATCTCCAGTGACAACCTCAAATAGGGTCTGCGCTTGCTGCACGGCTGCGTGCCAACCGTTCATAGCCAGATGGCCGCCCCTGCTCATGAAAGACGTCGTTGACGGCCATGAACGGTCTCTCTCCTCCAGCCCCCCTGGGGGGAAGGTCGTGAGTCGCTGTCGCGACCATCACGGTAACGGGCAAAGGGCAGTGGTGATACCCCCTTTGCGCCGGCATCCGTGTCATCCGACCCGATGCATAGACGACGCCTATACATAACAACAGCTTACGCGCCTACCACCATACCTCGAAAGTGGTATTCCCGCACCCGAGTCGCTCATTCCCCCCCTCTGGCGCGGGCGACGGCGATCCCTACACTGGGGTCATGGAAAACAGACTTCAAGGTATGTTGATCTCGAGGTGGCGCCATGACATCGCTTAAACAGAAGCAGCTCTCCGTCCTAATCATGAGCACGCTGGCCTTCACGGTGTGCTTTGCCGTATGGATGATGTTCGCCGTGATCGGTGTGCCGATCAAGAACGAACTCGGCCTGAACGAGACCGAGTTCGGCATCCTCATCGCCACCCCGGTGCTCACCGGCTCCCTCATCCGCCTGCCGCTCGGGATGTGGACCGACAAGCTGGGCGGCCGCATCGTCTTTTTCGTCCTGATGCTCTCCACGGTGGTGCCCATCTGGCTGATGAGCTACGCCACCGAATTCTGGCAATACCTGGTGATCGGCCTGTTCGTCGGTCTGGCCGGCGGCTCCTTTGCCGTCGGCATCGCCTACTGCGCCCGCTGGTTCGAGAAGGAGCGCCAGGGCATGGCCATGGGCGTGTTCGGCGCCGGCAACACGGGCGCGGCGGTGACCAAGCTGGTGGCGCCGGCCATCGTCGTGGCCTATGGCTGGGCCATGGTACCGCAGGTCTATGCCGCCGCCATGCTGGTGACCGCCATCCTGTTCTGGTTCTTCACCTATGACGACCCCGCGCATCGGGTGCCCTCCCACGTCACGGTGCGCGATCAGCTGCGGGCGCTGAAGGACCCCGCGGTGTGGAAGTACTGCCAGTACTACTCCATCGTCTTCGGCGGCTACGTGGCCCTGGCGCTGTGGATGACCAAGTACTACGTGTCCGAGTATGGCTTCGACCTGAAGACGGCAGCCCTGCTCGCCACCGCCTTCTCCCTGCCGGGCGGCGTGCTGCGCGCGGTGGGGGGCTGGCTCTCGGACAAATGGGGTGCCCATCGCGTGACCTGGTGGGTGCTGTGGGTGTCCTGGATCTGCCTGTTCCTCATGTCCTATCCGCAGACGGAGTTCACCGTGCAGACGGTCACCGGTCCGCAGACCTTCCACATCCATCTGCCCCCGGAGCTCTTCACCGTGCTGCTGTTCATCGTCGGGGTGGCCTTCGCCTTCGGCAAGGCGAGCGTGTTCAAGTACATCTCCGACGACTATCCGCACAACATCGGCGTCATCTCCGGCATCGTGGGGCTCATCGGCGGACTGGGGGGTTTCCTCCTGCCCATCCTGTTCGGCGTCCTGGTGGACCTCACCGGTATCCGCTCCTCGGCCTTCATGCTCATGTATGGCGTGGTGTGGGTCAGCCTGATCTGGATGTACTTCACCGAGGTGCGCAAGCTGGACCTGCTCATGAAGCCGGCCGCCAGACCCGATCCCCTGGAATGAAGGCGATCGACGCGAGCCTCCGCCCCTGCCTGAAAAACGTTCGACCAACCGCATAGGAGAGATCAATCATGGCCAGGCTAACCCGCTGGGAACCCGAAAACCCGCAGTTCTGGAAGGAGACCGGCAGCGCCATCGCGTGGCGCACCTGCGGCATCACCACCTTCTCGCTGATTTTCTCCTTCGCCACCTGGTTCGTGATGAGCGCCGTGGTGGTGCGCATGCCCGCCATCGGCTTCAAGTTCAGCACCATGGAGCTGTTCTGGCTGGCGGCGATTCCAGGCCTGGCCTCGGGCATCCTGCGCCTGATCCACTCCAACTTCATCCCGGTGCTGGGAACGCATCCGGTGGTCAGCATCGCCACCATCATCAAGGTGCTGCCCATGATCTGGCTGGGCTTTGCCATCCAGGACCTGAACACGCCGTGGATGACGTTCATGATCATCGGCTTCCTGTGCGGCCTGGGCGGCGGCGACTTCTCGTCCTTCATGCCCTCCACCAGCATCTTCTTCCCCAAGCGCTTGCAGGGGTTGGCCATGGGCATCCAGGCCGGCGTGGGCAACTTCGGCGTCTCCCTAGTGCAGTTCGTGGCGCCATGGATCATCGGATTCGCCGCCCTCGGCGGCATCGTCGGCGGCCCCCAGGTCTTCACCAAGGGCGAGCCGGTCAAGGGCGCCATCGAGGTGGTCAAGGACCCGCAGACCAAGCTGGTCACCGACGTGGTGGTCAAGAAACCGGAACTGCTCACCGCCATCGAGGTGGTGCGGGACGAGAACGGCAGGCTCAGAGACGTGATCCTGCACGAGACCGACGGCGTCAAGCCGATCCGGGAAGAGGTCAAGCGCGATGAGCAGGGACGCATCGTCGAGGTCACGCCCACCAAGGGCATGAAGGTGGACGTCAAGCGCAACGAGACGGGCGAGATCACCGACGTGGCCGTGCTGAATGTGGCCAAGAAGGCCATCTGGCTGCAAAACGCGGCCTTCGTCTGGGTGCCCTTCCTGGTGGTCGCCTTCATCCTCAGCGTGCTGTTCCTGAAGAGCGTGTCGCTGCCCTCGCGCGGCTTCAAGGGCCAGTTAGAGATTCTCTCCAGCAAGAACCGGGCGCGCACCCACACCTGGAACTGCACGATGACCTACATCACCTCGTTCGGTTCGTTCTCCGGTTTTTCGGCAGCCTTCCCCATGCTGATCAAGACCCTGTACGGTGGCTTCGAGGGCGCGCCCGACCCGCTCGCCTACGCCTTCCTGGGCCCGCTGATCGGCGCCTCGATACGCGTCATCACCGGCGGCATCTTCGACAGAATCGGCGGCAGCAAGGGCATGCACTGGACCACGCTGGGGCAGATCGCCGGCGTGTTGTTCCTGGTCTTCGGCGGCTATCTCACGCCGACCTCGGTCGACCAGTTCCAGGGCTTCCTGGGGGGCATGCTGTGGATCTTCCTGATGTCCGGCACCAACAACGCCGCGACCTTCCGCCAGTACCCCATCGTCTTCGCCTACTCCCCGGCCAAGGGTGCGCAGATGCTGGGCTGGACCGGGGCCTGGGGGGCGTTCGGGCCGTTCGTGTGGAACGTCCTGATCGGTTTCTCCAACGACAAGACCGGCAGCGTCGAGGCGTTCTTCCTCGGCGTCGCGGTGTTCTACGTCTACACGCTATTCATCAACTGGTGGTACTACACCCGCCGCGGCGCCGAGCGCTTCGACTACGGCAACCGCGGTGGCACCTGGTGGGACAAGCTGAGCGAGGCCGAGAAGGATCGCATGCGCGCCATCGACCTGGGCAAGGCCTGAGTTAGCGTAAACGACACGTGAACGGAGCGTCGACCATGAATCACCCGGATGTGCTGATCAACGTGCTGGGTTGCCTCTACGGCCTGGTGCTGGTGTCCGCGATGTTCGTGCGCACGCGGCTGACCGAGGCGATGCGCATCGACGCCCTGTTCATCCCCCGATACTCGGAAAAAACCCGGCCGCTGAACCTGCTGGCCGGCCTCCTGTTCGCGGGCTACGCCCTCTACTCACTCCTCACCCCCAACCCCTAACTCCTCACCCCCGGCAAGGAGCCCAATATGAGTCACTTCCTCGACCGCCTCACCTACTTCACTCACCCCCGTGAGCCCTTCTCCGGTAGCCATGGCGTCAAGACCATCGAGGACCGCAAGTGGGAGGACGCTTACCGCAACCGCTGGCGGCACGACAAGGTGGTGCGCTCCACCCATGGGGTGAACTGCACCGGCGGCTGCTCCTGGAAGATCTTCGTCAAGAACGGCCTGGTCAGCTTCGAGATGCAGCAGACCGACTACCCGCGCACCCGTGAGGACATGCCCAACCACGAACCGCGCGGCTGTCAGCGGGGGGCCTCCTACTCCTGGTACCTGTATTCCCCCAGCCGTATCCGCTACCCCATGATCCGCCGGCGTCTGCTCGACCTGTACCGGGCCGAGCGCAGGAGCGGCAAGGATCCGGTGGAGGCCTGGGCCGCCATCCAGGCCGATCCCGCCAAGCGTGACAAATATGTCAAGGTGCGTGGGCTGGGCGGTTTCGTGCGTACGAACTGGGACGAGGTGCTGGAGATCATCGCCGCGGCCAACGTGCACACCATCGGCAAGTGGGGGCCGGACCGCATCTTCGGCTTCTCCCCCATCCCGGCCATGTCCATGATCTCTTACGCGGCCGGTTCGCGCTACCTGTCGCTCATCGGCGGCTTCTGCGGCTCGTTCTACGACTGGTACTGCGACCTGCCGGCCGCCAGCCCGCAGACCTGGGGTGAACAGACCGACGTGCCGGAGGCGGCCGACTGGTACAACTCCACCTATCTCATCATCACCGGCGCCAACCTGCCGATGACGCGCACGCCGGACGCCCACTTCGCCATCGAGACCCGCTACAAGGGCACCAAGATCGTCTCCATGGCGCCGGACTATGCGGAGTATGTCAAGTTCGCCGACCTGTGGATGCCGGTCAAGCAGGGCACCGACGCTGCTGCCTTCCTGGCCATGGGGCACGTGGCCCTGAAGGAGTTCTATGTCGAGCGCCAGGTGCCCTACTTCGAGGAATACGCCCGCAAGTACACCGACCTGCCCATGCAGGTGCTGCTGAGGAAGCAGGGCGAAGGCTACGTGACCGACCGCAACCTGCGCGCCAGCGACTTCCCGAACAACTTCGGCGAGAGCAACAACCCTGAGTGGAAGACCATCGTCTGGGACGAGCTCTCCGGCGGTTTCGTGGTGCCGAACGGCTCGGTGGGCTTCCGCTGGGGCGAGCAGGGCAAGTGGAACCTGCTGGAGAAGTCCTCCGGCGGTGCTGACATCCGAGCGGAACTCACCTGCAAGGGGAAGAACGGTGTCGAGATCGTCTCCGTCGGCTTCCCACACTTCAACCATGACGAACCTGCTTTGCTCTACCGCAATGTTCCGGCGCGCAAGGTCAAGCTCGCCGACGGCAGCGAAGCCTATGTCGCCTCCGTGTTCGACCTGCAGGTGGCCCAGTACGGCATCGACCGCGGCTTGGGCGGCGGCAACGTGGCCAGGTCCTACGACGACGCCGAGGTCGCCTACACCCCGGCCTGGGCCGAGAAGGTCACCGGCGTCAAGCGCGCCGACCTGATCCGTACCGGCCGCGAGTTCGCCGACAACGCCGCCAAGACGCGCGGCAAATCCATGGTCATCCTGGGCGCGGCCATCAACCACTGGTACCACAACGACATGAACTACCGCGCCATCATGAACCTGCTGCACCTGTGCGGCTGTGTCGGGCAGTCGGGCGGCGGCTGGGCGCACTACGTGGGCCAGGAAAAGCTCCGGCCCCAGGCCGGCTGGGCGCCCATCGCCTTTGGTCTGGACTGGCACCGCCCGC
>OGCL01001353.1_pt1 | contig 21317 bp, 27 predicted proteins | sample 1570041 | NCBI WGS metagenome assembly OGCL01 (sample SAMN06266162, study PRJEB24511) | hot springs metagenome | isolation source: Hot spring water | place: South Africa: Limpopo | collected 2015-06-22
CGAAACCCTGATATCACCTTTAGTTGGATAGATGGTGCCAAGGATTAAAGAAAGCAAGGTACTTTTCCCTCCCCCATTCTTTCCTATCACACCGAGGCACTCACCCTGTTTGACATTGAAGTTTATCTCTTTTAAAGCCCAGAAATGTGAATTCTGATTCCTTTTGACAAATTTAGGAAGATTCACTATAAATTCTTTGAATCCAGGTCGTTCCCTTTTGAAGGGGAATTTCTTCCAGACATCCCTTACCTCAACAATATAACTCATATGACCTCGTCCAGCCTCTTTCCAAGCTTTTGAAAAATGGCGATACCCATAAGAAAAAATACCAATGAGCTTACAAAAGAGATACCAATATTCTTCCAATCAATTAAATTTGACATAAATAAATCTCTCCAGGCAGTAATCAGGTAGGTTAAAGGATTTAGCACGAGATAGGTCTTATAGGCTTCTGGAACTATATTTAAAGGATAAACAATGGGGGTCATCCAGAATAACATGTTGATGATGATACCGATGATGTATTCCATATCTCTAAAATAGGCATTGATCATTGAGATCGCCAAGCATATTCCTGTTGTCACAGTGAATTGTATGATGATTAAGATGGGGATGATCAGCAACCAGCTCACCCCAGGCCCTACTCCATAAAAGCATGAAATGCCGGCGATGATGGGTAGGGTGAAGATCAGATTTACAAGTTGAGCCAATATGGTGGCGATGACGAGAAAATATCTCGGGAAGTGAACCCTTTTGATGAGATTGACATTGCCAATCAGGGCCCCGGCAGAAATGGTGACAGATGCTGAAAACCAATTCCAAGGGAAAAGAGCCGAGAGGAGAAAAAAAGTGTAGTTCTCCATCGGAATCCTCATAAATATCTTGAAGGCGATAAAAAGGACCAAGGCAAGAAGAATAGGATTCAATAAAGACCAGAAAATACCCAGGACGGTCCTCTTGTATTTCAGCGTGATCTCCTTCTTCGTTAAAAGCCAGAGGAGGTCTTTCTTCCTTTCAAACTCTCTGTTCATCGCATTCATTTAATTTCGCTCATTTTTTTGCAAATATTTGAGTTAACCTGGTATGTATTATGTGTATTATGTATAAGGTTAAACTAACTGGTAACCATGTTCCTAAAAATTATATCTATAAATCCATCGTTCAAGAATTGCAGAAATCATAGCACAAGATGTTGAATCGAGTCAATTTTCTATAACCTTAAGTATATCCTAAGGTTTATGCGACAGTGGCAGAAACGGACAAAGGCAAATTCTGTTAGAAACGTCATCCATCCAAAGGGCGGTAGGTGGAGATCAGTTCTCGGAGAGTAAGAAGGATGTTTGTTTTATCCCGAAATCTGGCAAAAGTGCTCAATGCTTCGATTTTCCCATTTAAGAAATCGCTGTCAAACAATCCCTGAATTTTGGCTTTAAAAATCTTGGGATGGACGGTGGCCTCAACCCCCTCTTCGGACGTCAATACTTCCTCAAAGAGTTTTTCTCCCGGTCTGATTCCTGTAAAAACAATGGGAATATCCTTCTCGGGCTCAAGCCCGCTCAGCCTGATCAATTCACAGGCAAGATCATAAATCCTTACCTGTTCGCCCATATCGAGCACAAACACCTCTCCACCTTTCCCTATAGAGCCGGCCTGCAAAACGAGAAGCACTGCCTCTGGAATCGTCATGAAATATCGTTTCATCTCAGGATGGGTGACTGTCACAGGCCCTCCCTTCTTGATCTGTTCCTGGAAAATGGGGATGACGCTCCCGCGGCTTCCCAAAACGTTCCCAAACCGAACTGCCACAAATTTCGTCTTCTCTCGATGATTCATATCCATGATGACCATTTCAGCCACCCTCTTACTGACCCCCATCACACTGGTTGGATTGACGGCTTTATCCGTTGAAATGAAGACAAACTTTTCAACTCCGGATTTCTGAGAGAGCTCAGCGAGGATCTTCGTGCCCAAGATATTGATCTGAATGGCTTCCTCCGGAAAGGCTTCGATCATGGGCACGTGTTTATAGGCGGCGGCATGAAAGACCAACTGGGGGTTTACTTGTTCAAAAACAGCCGTCATCTTCTCTCTATTCAAAATGTCGCCAAGGATTGAATGCACCTCAAGTTTTGGATAATCCTCCTTCAACTCCTGATCGATGTTAAAAAGCTCTGTTTCATCGAAGTCTAAAAGCGCAAGAAGGCCGGGTTTAAATTGGGCGATCTGTCTCCCTAATTCCGAACCAATGGAGCCTCCAGCTCCTGTAATGAGAATCCTCTTTCCCTCGAGGCCTTTTCTCACTTGAGAATATTCAATCTGGATAGGCTCTCGACTCAGCAGGTCCTTCAAATCGATCTTTTTGATATCGAAGATGCTGATGTTTCGCGACATGATTTCCTTCGTCCCCGGGATGATTCGAATTTCACTGACCCCCGCTTTCTGAAGGTAAGAGACGATATTCCTGATTTCCTTGGAAGAAACGGAGGGCATGGCAATCACAGCCGTTTCGACATTTAAATTTTTGGCGATCGCCGGAATATCTTTTCGGTTCCCCATCACTTTGATCCCATGGATCATCACCTTCTTCTTAGCTGGATCATCATCAACAAAGCCCACCGGAAGATAGGGAGAATCTTTGGTTCTCATCATATCCCTGACGATCTGTTCCCCTGCATTTCCGGCTCCGATGATCAATGTTCTTTTCTGTTCGGCCAGGGATATCTTCGTCCCATGAAGATAAACCCGCTTGGAGATCCTGAAGCCTCCGACCAGGATCAGAGAAAGGGCATAGTCAATCAGAAAGACGGATCTCGGAAACCCTTTAAAGGATTCCTCATAGGCAAGAAAGAGGATGAGGGATGAAAGAATTAATGAGCAGAGCGTGAGAATTTTGAATATTTTGAGAAGCTCATAAAGGCCTACATAGGACCAAGTAAACCGATAAATTTGAAAGAGGTAGAAGGCAGTGATCTTGAGAACTACGAAGACGGGGAGGCAGATGGAAAACTGCCTCAGATGAAAATCGGGAATGGCTCCCTCAAAGCGAATATAAAAGGAAAGGTAAAAAGCCAATGCCAAGAGAACCGCATCCGAACCAAAAAAAAACAAAGTTCTCTTGAGGGGACTCCTTTTGACCAGTTTCGTAAACGTCCGATTCAAAGAAGTAATCCTTTCTCCCGAGTAGTCGTGTTCCCTTCTTCACACCCTGGCAACGGTATAGATGACCTTGTATTCGTGGTTTGGGGTGTCCGCGGAAATGCTTCCTGGAGGGGCATATTCACAGATCCCCTCTTCGATCTCTCCTTTCAGAGGTATCAGCTTCCCATAAAAAATCTTTTTTAGTAACTCCTTGCCTTTCATCGTCTTCGGAATGAGGTGTAACCCCACCGCAGCCTTCCTCACCATGGCGATGATCTTATCTTTAACACCCTTTGGCAAAACCGAAAAGGCCCCATACATTTCAGGCTTAAACCCCTCTGATTTCAGAAGTACATTCAATTCTGGAACCGAAAAGTAGCGCGTGCTGAACGGGCTTGGATTGAATTCCGACCAATCTTTGTTAACAGTCGCCACGAGCAACACCCCGTCTTTTCGCAATAGTCGTCTGGCTTCTTTTAAAAAATCTTCGGGTCTGACCAGGTAATAGATCGCTTCATACAATATGAGAACATCGAAAGATTGGGTCTGGAATGGCAAGGAGTGTGCATCCAGGCGCAATAGGGGCATTTTTTCTTTATAGGTCCGCTTGGCCTCCTTGACCAGGTTTTCCGTATAGTCGCCTCCAACCACTTTTGCTGCCTTTTGGGCCAGATAACCTAAGCCAACCCCCGCTCCACAGGCAACCTCCAATACATCTTTCCCTTGAGAAAAGCCAGCCGCAAACCGATAGCGATGAAACATCCGCGCCAATTGCTCTTGCGTTACCTGATTTCCCGGAACTTCAGTTACAGTCGTGTAGTCAATTCCCATGTTGTGCCTCTTCCTTAATGGAAAAAATCCTTAACTACTTTGATGACAAATTCCACTTCTTCATTCGTCAATTCCGGGTACATGGGGAGGGAAATCACCTCTGCTGAAATTCGTTCGGTCACGGGGAGTTCGAAATGGTCCAGTCCCAATGCCTTCTGCTTGTGCATGGGGACCCGCCAAGAGACGAGGACTTCAACGCCCGATTTCTGAAGGTGAGCAAACAGTTCATCCCGTCTCTTACAGCGAATCACATAATTCTGATAAACATCGAAGTAGTCCCCGTCTGACCTCGGAGGGAGGAGGAGTTCTTGAATGCCTGATAGGCCTTCGTCATACATGTGGGCAATAGCTCGTCGCCTCTTGATCCACTGTTCGAAATAATTGAATTTCATGTTGAGGATTGCCGCATGGAGATTGTCAAGCCGGGTGCACCATCCAAAGCACTCCACCACGTCCACCGAATCAACTCGACCATTATCCCGAAAAGCCTTAATCTTTCTTGCCAATCCGTCATCATTGGTGCAGACCAGTCCGCCATCGCCAGCCGTGCCCAAGACCTTGGCAGGATAGAAGCTGAAAATACCAGTATCTCCGAATGACGCACATCGCTTGCCTCTGAATTCAGCTCCAAGCGCCTGTGCTGCGTCTTCGATCATCTTGAGGCGGTATTTCTCGACGATCTCCATGATCTTGTCCATCCTGCAAGCATGGCCGTTGAGATGAACAGGAATGATTCCTCTTGTCCTCGGCGTAATGACCTCCTCTATTTGATTGACATCCATATTGAAATCGTCCGTGACATCCACCAGAACGGGTTTCGCTCCGCACTGCACAATGGCTCCTACCGTCGCAACGAATGTGTGGGCGACCGTAATGACTTCGTCACCGGGTGCGAACCCAATGGCACGTGCCGACAAATAGAGGGCGTCGGTCCCCGTGTTCACGCCGATAGCATGTTTCGTGCCTACGTAGCTTGCGATCCTCTGCTCGAACTCCTCCAGGTGCCTTCTCAGAATAAAGTCACCTCCTGACATGATTTCCTCAAAGACAGCGTCAAACTCTTTCTTGTGCTGCTGGTACTGTCTGGGATAATTGACGAACCTGACTTTATACCCCATTCGAAACCCCCTTAAACCCCATAACATTCTTCACAGCATTTAGGATCTCCTTGGAATTGGGGTAATAAACACTCTCCAGCACGCGACTTGCTGGGGCAGGCGCATCGGGCAAAGTGATCCTTAAAATGGGTGCTTTGAGATGTTCAAAAACCTTTTCCGATACCCTTGCTGATATTTCTGCCGCCATGCCACAGGTCTTCCAACCCCCGTCAGCGATGACCAATCTGCCCGTCTTACTTACAGATCCCACCAGAAGCGCTTCATCGAGAGGCTTAACGGATCGGAGATCGATAACCTCCGCATCAATTCCTTCTTTCTCTAACTCTTTCGACGCTTTCATCGATTCCATCACCATATAAGAGATTGTTGCTATGGTGACATCTCTTCCTTCCCTTCGGATCATCCCCTTTCCGATCGGGACAGAGTAGATTTCTTCGGGAACGTCCTCCTCCACTGGATATAACCAGCGGTCATCAATATAGACTACAGGATTTTCATCTTGAATGGCTGCCACCATCAACCCTTTAGCGTCATAGGGGGTCGATGGCATCACAACCTTCAATCCCGGAATATGGGCAAATACGGCGTGAAGCGCTTGCGAATGTTGGGCGGCCTGCTCCCCTCCTCTGTTGATAATGCCCCAGATGACCACAGGCACAGATGATTCTCCACCAAACATGTAGCACCAGTTCGCGGCCTCATTAATGATCGGATCCATAGCATACATCATGAAATCGACACGAGGATGGACAACGATAGGCCTCATGCCCACCAGGGCCGCTCCAACTGCTGTTCCGGTCATTGCATTTTCAGAGACCGGTGTATCGATCACCCTTTCCGGTCCGAATCTCTCAAGAAGACCCCTTGCCGTATTTCCCACATACCACGGGCTCTTTACTCCCTGTCCGATGAGAAAGACAGACGGATCCGCCTCCATCATCTGGTGCAGGGCTTCATTAATTGCTAAACTGTAGGAAAGTTTCCGCATCCTCAGGTGAACCCGACAGACCCAATTGACGCAATAGACTCAACATTCTTTAAACACATATTTCGTAAGTTCGTTTGGATTCGGATAAGGAGTTTTCTTTGCAAATTGATGTGCTTCCTTGACCTCCTCTTGGACTTCACGGTCGATTTTTTCCAGAGCTTCTTTTTCTAATATCCGGTTTCTGACGAGAAATGCCCCAAATCTTTTTATTGGATCCTTCTTCTTCCACTTCTCTATCTCCTCCTTTGGTCGGATATCCATGTGAGTTCCCTGAATATTATCGTCTGGACCCACATGCCCTCGTAACCGGTAGGTCATAAACTCAATAAAAACTGGACCATGCCCGCTTCGGCATTGGTCGGCAGCCTTTTTCGATATCTCGTAGACTTTTAGGACGTCATTTCCATCAACCCTGTAACTTTGAATGCAAAAAGGCTTTGCGATTTTGAAAATGTTATTCTTAGGACGGCATTCTTGGATGGGCATATGGGTTGAATAATAATTATTCTCGCACGCGAAGAGGATCGGAAGCTTGTTCAGTGCTGCAAAATTGAGCGACTCATAAAGGACGCCCTCACAGGCCGCACCGTCGCCAAAGAAGCTCACTGTTACCCTTTTCTCCTTTCTTATTTTTGAAGCCAGCGCTGCACCCACAGCCAGAGAAATTGTCCCACCCACAATCGGTGCCGATCCAATCATTCCTATCTCAGGGGCTATAATGTGCATGGACCCACCCCTGCCCTTCGAACAACCGCCCTCTTTGCAATAGATTTCCGAAACAAGCTCTTGCAAGTTTCCTCCCTTTGCAAGGTAATGGCCATGGGATCGGTGGGTTCCAAAGACATAATCTCCTTCTGAAAGAGCCGCACAGACACCCGTAGCAATCGCCTCCTGTCCAGAGTAGAGATGAACAGGACATCGCACTTCTTCATTCAAGATGGGCCCTACGAAACTCTCCTCACAAACCCTTATTCGAACCATGGTGCGGTAGAGGATTTCCAAGAATCCTTTTGAATGGTTCACTCTTAACCTCTTTGATAGGCTACAATTTTTTTAGCAATTCAAAATATTGTTCTCTTGTCATACCAACTGTTCTCATGTTGTTTTTGATAATTTCTATATCGATTTCATCATATTCAGGAATGACAACTGCCCTTTTTGCACCCGGATAGGTCAAGACGTGATGCGAACCTTCTTTGCGTCTATATTCGCATCCAAACATCTGGAATATCTTCAGGAGTGTTTTCCAATCGACCGGAGTTAATCTTGGCATTAGGGCACCGAGACCATGGATTTTTCAAATCCCATTATTTCAGACTGAGGTGTCACCTGATCCCCTTTCGTCTCGAACCCACATTCAATCAAATATTCTTCAAGAGTACCCATTCTCTTCATTTCTTTAAACTGAATCCTGATGACTTCAAAAAGGTTCTTCTTTGCGTCTTCAGGAGTCTTACCCTGAGAGACAAAATCTAGTTCGGGTGCTCTTGCCAAGTACCAGTTACCCTTTTTCAAAACTTCAATGGTTAATTGTATTTCCACAGATTCCAACCCCCTTTTCATTCTTGGTCACACATGCTTTAACAGATTTGGCCTTTTTTTCAGCTATCACTTCCCCCATACCATCAAAAGAAAATACTTCTAATCTTATACCTTATCACCTTTTGAGAACCGTCTTTAGCGTCTCAAAGATGATCCGCAGGTCTACCAAGAATGATCGCTCCCTTACATATTTTAACTGAAGCCTGATTTTTTCCGGTCTTATCTTTTCCATGTACGTCCTTTCGGGGTCCGGACTTCCTGCGAGGATGGCCCCCTCGTCAGGGTTCCAGATCGATGCCCAATCGGTTATTCCGGGTCTCACGCTCAATATGGCTTTTTCCTCTTCCGTGAACATATCCACATAGATCTTGACCTCCGGCCTTGGTCCGACAAGACTCATTTCTCCTTTTAGGACATTGAAGAGCTGAGGAAGTTCGTCTAACTTGAATTTTCGGATAAATTTTCCCATTTTCGTAATTCGGGGATCATCATCCGCAGTTGATGGCCCCCCCTTTTTCTCCGCATCCACGACCATCGTCCTGAACTTAAAGATCTTGAAGGGTTTTCCAAATCTCCCAATTCGAACACCCCGATAGAATACGGGTCCTCCATCTTCTCTTTTAATGAGAATAGCTATCGTCACCAATACGGGAGAAACCAGTATCAACCCAACCAAAGATGACAGAAAATCGAATGTTCGCTTCAGCATGGATTGTTATTGTTTCCTCTTTTTCAATTCCTCCCTGAATGCTTCCAGTCTTGGAAGTTCTTCTTTGTCTCTTTGTCTCTTCGCTGCTTTCTTGCTTTCAATGATGTCTTCAATAGATGCACATGGGAACTTCCCATCAATAAGCGCTTTGCGCATCTCTGCTCTGTCAAAAGACTCTATTCCGTCAGGTGCAAACACCAAATCGAGAGGAATAGGCCCACCTCTAATCTGAATAAAATCCTTTCCTGAAGCGATTGCCTCCTCAAGCTGCTTATCCATTTCAAAACCAAGCTCTTTTAAGGCGTCTAAAAGGTTCTTACAATTGGTCTCTGTCTTTTCCGGGAAAATATCGATATCCTGGGTTGTTCCTGGATAGCCATAAAGTATGGCGGCGCCTTTTCCGATAAGAAGGTATCGGACCCTATGTCTCTCAAAAACCTCGCTTATTCTTAGGAGCTTATCAATCATCTTTCGAATGGTAACCTAACCATATCGGTGTATTTTCATTGGCCCATTTCCGGTATTCCCTCGTAGTGCCAAATATCCGGTAGGGCGCTTCATCAATAACCGGTAATTTCATCGGTACAAATCCCAATAGGATTCGTTCGTCAACTGTCCGCGAAAGGCCATCAGAAAAATCAAACGCTAATTGCTCCTCTTCACTTAACCTGCCTATCTGATAGATGACTTTTCTCATCGGTTGCTCCTTATTCCACTGAGGTAATTTCTCCAGAATCGGGCGCTTCCCAGGATTTTAAACACACCCAATAAGGATCCTAGTCCATAGCTGAAATGAAGTATTCCGAAGATAAACGGCATGGTAATCATATACCTAATATTTCTTCTTTCCAGAGCAATGCGAAGAGAGGCACCGAGATTTGCCAACCCGTAGAAGCCCAGAATGAACAAGAACAGGTAGAAAAAGGGCGTCCAGAATAATCCTAGAAATGCTGATCCAAGAAGGCTCGCCACAAAGAGGAGCGGAACCAGATGGCGCCAGGAAACCGGCATAATCGGACTATGGAGAAACGGCAGAATTGCCCATACGCCATTTGTGAAGTTATGCTTCCAAAAGGATTTAATGTCTGAACGCGCATAATAATAACTTACGATTTCTGGTACGAGCAGCGTTTTTCCTCCGGCTTTCTTAAGCCTGAGGTTGAATTCCATATCCTGGCCTCTCACGAGGTTTTCGTTAAAAAGCCCGACCCGATCAAACACCTCCCTTCTATAACATCCTCCAAAGACCGTATCAACCCATTTTGGTTCACTGGCTTGAACTCTAAAATACGAATTGCCGACGCCAAACCGATGGCTCAGACTTGCTACAATGGCTCGCCCCGTAAAGGTATCTTCACGGGGAAGCGTTTTCATAATGCCGCCCACATTATCCGCGCCGAATTTTTCAAGACACTCCACAGATCGAGACACATAATCCTTCTCATAACGATTATGAGCGCTCATCCAGAGGATGACTTGCCCTTTGGCTTGTTTGATGCCCAGGTTTAGCGCAACCGGCGTAATGAGCTTCGGGTTTTCAATTATTTTGATCCAAGGATATTGCTCAGCATAGCCTGCAATGACCTCCCTGGTCCCATCCTCACTCATCCCATCAATCACCAGCACTTCAAGGCGATCTTTGGGATAATCATTCGCAATTACGGAGTTGAGACAATCACCAATAAATCTTTCCTCATTGCGACAAGGAATTAGGATTGAAATAAATTCCAATGGATTGCTCCAAAGATTGATAAGCTACAACTCAATAATCGTATTTCCGGATCGTTCACGGGTTACTGGATATACCTGTTTTTAATGGATACAAAAGTGTCCCTTAGAAAATGTACCTCCTTCCAACCTATCAGTTTCAATAAGAATGGAACGGTTAAAAACACTAAAAACAAACTCATTTTTAAAGTTACGCTGTAAAAACTCAAATCGCATGGGATGAATGTATAGGTAAACAGAATGATACTGCTTACCATCACATACATAGCAATGTTTAATTTTAACCTGTAGGAAATTGGGTAATATCTTTGTGATATAGTCATCAATACCGTTCCCAGTAACACGAAGGAGATAAGGGTAGCCAACCCAGCTCCTACTATACCCAGAGGCGGGATGAGTGCATAATTCAGTCCTAAATTGATGATCGCCACCACACCCCCTGACCAAGTCATATGAATATTTTTTTTGGCTATGCCGATGCCAACCGCAAAATAGGCGCCAAACGTATAGGCGACGATGCTTCCTCCGATTAAGGGAACGACCTTATATGCCTCTCTGTATTGCTCTGTCGTAAAAATCAAAAGAATCTCCTCCGCAAATAAAGACAATAGCAGGATGACGACGCAAACAACAATTGAGAGATAATCGTATGTTCTTGAGAATACTTCTTTCGCGTCCCTTTCTCTATAAGTTGAGTACACGAAAGGGCCCCAGGCGTTTTGAAAGCCAACGACTACTAAACTCATAACCGAGGCCAAACGATATCCTATTCCAAATAACCCTACTTCATGTAAGTCTGAAAAATATTTTAAGAAATACCTATCCGAATAGGTCATAATATAATGAGCCAATGACAAGGGAACCAAGGGAACCCCAAAATGAAGCAACTCTTTCAGTCTTTTAAAAGAAAAGACGAGCGAGTAGCTCTGCCTCGTTAACCAAAGCCCAATTATTGAAAAAACGAAAAAAGTAATTAAGTTCGCAATATAGATGCCGAATAATCCGGCTCTGATGATTACCACAAGATAAATCGTCAGTGAAATTTGGAACAAAAAACACCCTATCGTTATGACGACATAGACCATTGGTTGAAATCGAAATCTGAGCAAGACTTGGCAGAATGAGAAAATCAAGAGGAAAGGAATCCCGACCAATGCAACATTTATCAAGTTTGAATAATTTGAATCTCCAAACAGAAGACTTGAAAAATCTGAAGACCTGTATGCAAAGAAGAAAACAATGGTAATTGAAATTGCGGTGAGGTAAATGAGAGCTGTGGAGGAAGTCAAACGGCGATCTCGATCTTCGTTGGTATCCACATAATATCTCCCAACAGCACTGTCGAGGCCAGATACGAGGAAGAGACTCAGAAATAGGACTGTGGTTCCTAAAAGATCTACTACTCCATATTCCTCCGGGGAGAACATCCTCGTATAAACTGGGACCAGGAGAATCCCGACAGATGTTCCTCCGAATCCGCCCAGGCTGTAAATCAGAGAGCTCCTGATCAGTCCTGCAAATTTACTGGCCATGCATCCCTTAACCCACCCCTCCTGAGTTCTTAGCCTTTTTAGATCTCGCCGATCAAGCGAAGAAAATCTTGGCTCACCTTCTTATGGTCATGATATTTCAGGACATAGGCTCTTCCCTCTTGAGCTATTTGGGTTCTTAATTCCCTTTCTTCCAACAATAATCTCAAATTTTTATAAATCGTGTCTGGCGTCGTAGTCAGGATGGGAAGCTCCATGGGAAATCCATTGTAACCCGCAACAGCGCTTCCAAGCACGGCACAGCCGCTCCCCATAGCTTCGATTGCAAACAATCCATACCCTGGAAGGATCAGCTGATCTATGGCTATCTGAGCCGATGCCAACTTCTCCCTTATTTCTGAATTTTTCATGCCACTGCAAAGGTGAAATTGAAACGGATGACCCTCTCGTTTTAATTTTTCTACGGCTTCAATCACATATTTTGTTCCTTTCACCCTGGGCTCACTCGGAGCATGAACAACGGCAAGGGGCCCCAAATTTTTCTCTTCCGAGAATTTCAAGGTCTCCAAATCTACAGGAAGCCATAAGGGATAATAGTCTCGTTTCAAAAACTGCGCACAGTCGGAACGGGTAAAAATATAGTCAGCGTACCTCTCTATCTGTTTCGCTTTTCCATTTCTTATCTCTTCTGATCCAGGCGTGCCCATATCCAATTCAATAGCAGCGTACTTAGCATGTTGATTTAATCCTGCTTGTTTCATCTCTTCTATAAGTAATCGGGGAGAACGGAGGTCACTGCCGACTGCGAAGACGATAATTTTTTTCCCCAATAATTTCAAAATTGCCAGGTCACCATAGGCAAGGTGACGCAAAAGCCTTTGCCCACTGTGTTGCAGATATCCGGTGAAGCTCTGCCCCCAGTTGAAAACAAAGATATCATGCCGCAATATTTGCCGCAAGAATTCGATGATCAGTCGGAGTTGAAAGACATAATGATTATGCCCTCTTCGAATATACCTGTCGTGCTTTATCTCCCTTTCCAAGATTGGAGAGGGCAGCTCACACACGACATTCGTCACCTGGAACCCCCAATGCCTCAACCCTTGAGACAAACGGAGGGTGAGGTCTCCCGTTTCATATAAGCCAATAAATATACGTGATTTTCGCTTTGGGACCATCAGATGTGAATGGGTGTTGGAATCCGTTTTGGCATTATTCATTCCCAGCTTAAGGCGAAGTATCGTAATACTCGTAATGGACTTCGCCATTCTTTTTTATATGAACTTGACCCACTATTTTGGCCGGTTGGCCGATGGCTATTGAGAAATTGGGCAATGTTTTATTAACATAGCTCAAGGCACCAATAATGCAATGATCGCCGATCTTAACGCCTTTTGTGATGACCGAAAGAGGCCCCACATAGACGCAACTCCCTACCATCGTAGATGCCTTTTCGTATTTTGCTTTACCGCCAGAAACTGACCATTTGACTGTGTCATGGGTATAGATTTGGGCCCCCACAGAAATACAACAATAATCTCCTATTTTAAGTTTCCCTCCACTTCCGTCAAGAATGGTGTATGGCCCTATCCATGTATTTTTACCTACCTTTACATCGCCAAGAACCAAAGCATTGTCGTAAATATTAGTCCCCTCCCCAAACCCCAATCTTTTAGCTTTATGCCATCGATCTACGATCATTTCATTCAAAGGCAATAATCTTTGCCATTGCTCAGAATAAAAATTAGCTCTCCGGTCATATAGTTTGAGCATCTCCATTAACATTTCATCTTTCGGTTTCAAAATCGTTCTCCTTGGTTTATTTTTTAATAGCCCTTTTTCTTTGCAATGTCCGATGTTCATTTTTAATGATCGCCTGAAGGTTTTCGATTACATAATTCGCATCTGCCTGTTCCATCCCCGCGTATAGGGGTAATGCAAGACTCTTTTCATCGGCCGTCTTGGAATTTCTAAAATCCCCTTTCCTGTACCTGAAATTTTCTCTGTAGACCTTTATTCCAGGAACATGATAAGTTCCTTTTCGGGTGGCTATCCCCCTTTTTTGAAGTTCGTTAGATAATTTGTCTCTTCCAATTCTCGCCTTATCCTTCAACAAGATAACATAAGATTGATAGGAGTGAAGAAATCCTTCTCTTTGCGGAGGAAGAAGCAGGCATTCCTCTTTTTCCAAATCGGAAAGAAGACGATTGTATCGGCCGGCAATCTTTCGGCGTTCTTCAAGTATGGCGGGAAGCTTTTTCATCTGCTCCACTCCAATGGCCGCCTGAATATCGGTCATCCGGTAGTTGAACCCTAACATCTCAAAATCGGGATAGACGACTTCATCTGATTTATGTCTAAATTCGTCTGACAGACTCTCTCCATGAGATCGCAACATCCTCACTCGATCCCTAATCTCTGGATGGTCTGTCGTCACCATTCCGCCTTCACCTGTGGTAATCGATTTTCTCGGATGAAAGCTGAAAGCCCCGCAATCTCCAATCACTCCTACCTTTCTACCCTTGTATACCGTTCCTAAGGCACAGGCCGCATCTTCTATTACTTTCAGTTTGAAATGTCTTGCCACTTCCAGGATAGGATCCATATCAGCGGACAGGCCAAAGAGATGAACAGGAATAATGGCTTTCGTCTTCTTAGTTATCTCCCTCTCGATCTTTGAAGGATCAATATTGAAATCAGGCAATTTGATATCCACAAACACAGGGACCGCGCCCACATGCCTGACCACGTTAGCCGTTGATGGGTGTGTAAAGGCAGGGACGATCACTTCATCGCCCATGGTGATTTTTAATGCAATCAAAGCGAGATGGAGCGAAGCCGTTGCCGAAGTCGTTGCGATCGCATATTGACACTCTTGAAAATCTTCTATCAACCTTTCAAATTCCATCACCTTCGGCCCCTGAACGATCCAACCGCTTGAAAGGACCTCTGCCGTTGCCCTGATCTCTCTTTCATCAAAGTAAGGTTTTGCAATAGGAATAAATCTTTGTCTCCTCATCGAAATCACCGTTTACGTTCCTTCGTTTAAGTACCAATGAATCGTCTCGTGAAGTCCTTCTTCAAGTTCGATCTTCGGTTCAAACCCTATCAATTGATTTGCTAATCGAATCCCACCGCAATGGCGTCTCACATCTCCTGGTCTGGGTTCAACATGATGGAGGGGGTAGCCCTTGGCATTCATTATCTGGATGATCTTCTCAACTAAGTAATTGACGGATATTTCCTTCCCGGATGCCAAATTAATGATTTTCCCAATGGCCTCTTCTGTTTGACACAGTTCTAATGTTGCCTTGGCAGTCTCTTTAACAAAAAGAAAATCTCTTGTCTGCTCTCCATCTCCAAAAATTTCTACAGGTTCCCCCTGTTTAATTTTTTTGATCACAACGGGAATGATACCCGCATAGCTCCCCTCATTTTGGCGAGGACCATAGTTATTGAAGGGTCTAATGATCAAGGTCTCCAACCCAAATGTCTTAAAATAGGATAATGCGATGTAATCCGAAGCGACTTTGCTCGCTGCATAGGGGGTTGAAGGAATAAGGGGATGATCCTCGTTCATGGGAACATACATTGCCGTCCCATAGGCTTCGGAGGACGAAAAGTGGATAAGCCTCTTGTAAAACCCTTGCTTGCCCAGTTCGCATAGGTTCGTCGTAATTCTAACATTTTCGGCAATCGTCCAAGCTGGTTCCTCAAGAGATTTCGGAAGAGGGACCACGGCTAAATTGAAGACGAAATCAATATCATATTTCTCTAAAATAGATTTCATCCTTGTAAAGTTTCCAGAATCCTCAACAATAAACTTCAAATCTTCGAATTTCTTAGTCGCCTCCCTCAGGTTTTCTTCTTTTCCCAAGAACAGATTGTCCACGACGATGAGGTTTTTAGGAACCTCCAGTGCGATCGCATCAACCAGGTGGCTTCCAATAAACCCCGCTCCTCCTGTCACTAAGATATTTTTTCCCGTGATCCTCATGCCAATTACCTTTTATATGATCTTATTTAAAATTCTTAATTTTTCAGGAAGCTCTTCAAACCTTGCGGGTACTCCCTTAGCTAAATGCCACGGCGGGACATCTTCCAGGACAACTGCACCTGCTGAGATGAAGGCCCCTTCACCAACCGTAACACCGGGGAAAATGGTGGCATTTCCTCCGACGGTCACCCCTTTACAGATTCTTGGTCCCTTTAGCTCATTCTCTATCCGAATTGGAAATCTGTCGTTGAGAAAAACGCAATTGGGCCCAAGGAATACATAATCTTCAATGATTGTATTCGTGGGAATATAAACGGTCGATTGAATGCTTACATAATTTCCAATGGTTACATTTCTGTCAATCACGACATTGGTTCCAACAAGGACATCATTTCCGATCCTTGAATTCTCCCTGATGAGTACTTTATGTCCGGTTCGAACATAATTCCCAATCTTCACATTGCTATAGATCACTGTTTCAGATCGAACGATGACATGATTTCCAAGCTGACACCCAAAATAGTCAAACGTTTCAGCGAACTTCTTCTCTTCTCTCATTCGAACGAGTATTTCCGTCGTAGGATAACCTAAAATGACTTTCTCAAGAATGATGCAGTTCTTTCCGACAATATTTCTTCCATAGCCAATCACCGAATCATGGATTAACGTCCCCTCACCTACATCTATTCGCATGGCACACTCCCTCAAATTGTCTCCTAAGTTTTAACCCCAAAACGAGGGTCAGAGGGTCAAGTCTTGAATCTTGACGTCTCTCCTCGTACCCCTCCCTGTGAGTCTTTCTACAAGCCGATTAACCTCGCCCCTCCGATCGCCAACATTCGTTTCCCTCTGATATCCATCGATCCTCTCTCCTTACTTTTTTCGTTGTCCATGCTCCTACCTACATTCATACTCAAAGCTGAGCCCCAACTTCTGGTTCAGATCACCGAGTCCATTTGGGTCGCTAAATCTTCATACAGCATGTTCTTTTAATACTTTCCCAACTTCTTCAACCTTTAAATCATCGCTCTTTAACCTCGATCTCATCTCTTCAATCTTCTTCATGGCTTTCCGATCATAATATCTTTCCCCACAGCTCTGACAAACCAAAACCTCCATTGGAACAATCAAAATATTATTTCCAGATCTGATTTCCTCTTCCACCTTTTTCATTTCGACATGTAAACTGTTACAAATCACGCATTTCATCGTCGTCTCCTTTCAAAATCAATCCACTGATCGGGACTCGGCTCGTAAGCCGTAATTATTATAACTTTCCGATCATCTTCCGCATAGGCACAAACCATATGGAGAGGCCTTCCCTGAGAAGTCTTTCCATAAATCAGGCAACTCGGATAAGGCAAGTCTCCGGGATAATCTTCAATAATCTTACCACGCAATATCGCCTGACGCACCTCTTCATCCATTATTTCCCCAAGCTCTTCTGTCTCCATTTCATCCCTTGCATGCTGAGAATAAAGATAGTGTCCTTCTTGAATACATTTTATAATGTTTTCGAGCATTGCCGAAGTCTGAGCCTGTTCCTCCTTAATCTCCAGGTCCCTTACTCAAAAAGAAGTTAAGGATGTTGAGGGTCATTGAATCTTAACCTCCCTCCTCCTGTCGGCTATCTGTGAGTCCTGCTATAAGCCGATTAACCCCAGGCAGATAGGGTCAGGTCTTGCATCTTGACATTCCTCTTCACATCCGCCCCTGGGGGTCTCAGGTTAAACCGATCCGCGCAGCCCCCGGTCATCAACATTCGTTTCTGTCTGAGATTCATCTATTATGCCTCCTGGTCTTTTTCAGCATCCATTAATACAACTATTTTGAAATTTAAGCCCCGAATACTAACATAAATGGACGGCAGCATAATTCTTATTCAACCTCTAAACCATTTTCTTCGCCGATGAATTTCCCTAAGTAATGCAAGAACCTTTCGAAATCGGATAAATTATTCTGTAAGATCTTATAAATTTCATTTTTGTCAACCGTCCAGTAAAGATGGACGAGTCGGTTTCGAAATCTTGCCATATCCATGAGGTTCTTTAGGAATTCCTCCGGAAAAGCACCGACCTCCCCCATGACTTTAAATGTATCGGCATAATCCTCAGGACTCCTATAGCGTCTTCGAGAAATGATGTGATTGCATAGATCGATTGCCGCCTCAATCGCAATCAAAAGGTTGTACTTTGCGCTACTGACCAAATGGGAATTGCCAAGAAATTCTCCGGTCTGACGGTTTTTCAGATCTTCCAGCTCCCTCAGCGCACCTGTGAGCTCAGAAACTAATTTTCTCAATTTATTCTTGTTTACTTCCAATACCCAATACCTCCTTCAAATAACTATCTCTGAAGGGTGCAAAATCAAAATAGTTACTACAAGTCGATGTTTCGAAATCAACCCTACTCTCTTCATTCCTTGTCGTTATGAGTTTTCCATTCTTAATCACCTCATATCGAAATGAAAGAGGGGCACCATTCAGGATTCGGACATCAAAGCTAAATCTCCCGACCGTCTTGTTTAACAAGGACTCCATTTGTAATTCGTATCGGAGGAAAGATGGTATCTTATCTTCATCAACAAAGATTGCAACGTCAATGTCGTTAAATCTTCCTTCCAAAAAAGAACCGTGAACGTAACCGAACACTACGGCGTTCTCTTTTTCGAGAACCGAGGATACGGAGGAAATAATTTCCTCTCTTTCCGTATCAGATAATAAGTATTTTTTCGTATTCATTGTGGCCTGTACCCGGCTCCATATCTATCTACGCATCATTCTCGTGGCCACCGCCACAACAAACTTAGCCCCTTCCATTGCCTCTTCGGCATCCTCGCGGCTATATTGATCTGTGGGGATGAAATCGATATCGCCATAGAAGGCAAGCTCTCTCTCCTTTCTCAATTCTCTTGAGATCTTCGCAAGCCTCGTCATCTCTTCGGACGAGATATCTTTGAACCTCTCGTGATGCTCAATAAGCAGGGGCCCCACATCATGGTATTTGGGAGGCTCTATCCCTACGTTTCGAAGGATCCCCTTGAGACAGAGTTCGACAATTTCTTGTGCCTCTCTTATCACATCAGAATAAGCTTCCTTCTTCAGAAGCAGATCAAGAATATCGAGTCTGTCTGTAGATTTCTTGAAATAACTTTTAGCGAGATCATCATTGGTCATAACTCAATCACATCTCCTGGCTTATAGTCCGGTTTAAGGTCCCAATACCAGGCGTTACCCCTCCATATTCTCTTGGCACCCAGCTTTCTTAACCTGTTTCTCAGTTCTTCAAGAACTCCCTTAAAGAAACCCTCCCTATCGAAAAGTATCTTGGCATCCTCCACCATATCAAGAAAAAGAGGGCTCCCCTTTTCAGCCTCTTCTGGGCTCTTAATAACGGTAGAGATATAGGTATTGATTCCTTTCTTTTCTCGAAGGAGTCTCAGAACGGGCTCGAGCTTTTCTTCAATGGGATCGAATTCTCTCATTCTCTTCATCCTTCCCTGCGGAAGCCCCTTTGCAATGATCAATAGGTCAAGGTCAGAATCGAAACCTTGAGTCTCCCTTGCCACCGACCCGAAAACAACCACAGAGATGAGCCTCTCCCCATAGAAGAGCAGTATCTCTGACAAAAGCTTTTTTTCAAGCTCTCTAAATTCTTCTTTTAACATCGTTTTCAAAACTCCCGCGCAGCGCTTTCGGATTTATCCCAATATTTTAAGTCAGATTGACCATACCTCTTCATCCAAATCATCGTGATAAAATGAACGGCACCTTTTTCATCGCGTCCCTTTTGTTTTCGTCAGTTCCCTGCTTTTCAATCCTTGTTCTGCCAAAATCTTAATAATCCTCTCGGCCGTTTTGCCGTCCCAGTATTCCGGGATCTTAGCCTTCTTGGCCTTGCCGTCTAATATTTTTGATGCCTCCTCAACAATTTTCTTCGTGTCATTCCAGACCAGAATATTCGTGCCCTCCTTGAGGGTAATCGGCCGTTCGGTCGTATCTCTTAGAGTCAGACACGGGATGCCCAGAACAGTCGTTTCTTCCTGGATGCCCCCTGAATCCGTCAGGACAAGCGTTGCGCGTGTCATCAAACTCAAGAAATCCAAATACCCCAACGGATCGAGGCCATGAATACCGGGGGACGACAGATCAACGTTCTCTTTGGAATTGTGAAAACGGACCTTCTCCCCCAACCCGAGAGCAAGGAGCTGTTTCTTCGTCCGGGGATGGAATGGAAAGATAATTGGGACTCTTTTTCCGATTGCCTCAAGCGCGGCCATAATCTTCTTAAACGAATCTTCTTCGTCCACATTGCTTGGACGGTGGAGCGTCAATAGGACATAACGCACAACAGAATCTTCAGAGGCGCCCCCTTCTTTCGCCAAACCCAACCTCCGGTGGATTGTAGACATTTTGGCCTCTTCAAGGTGAAACAGGAGACTATCCACCATGATGTCCCCTACCCGATAGATCTTGTCGGGAGAAATTCCTTCCCTTAGGAGATTCTCGTCACCATCCGGTGAAGGGGTGAAGAGATAAGTAGAAAGGGCATCTGTTACTAAGCGATTGATCTCTTCCGGCATCCTGCGGTCAAAGGATCGCAGTCCCGCCTCGACATGTGCTACAGGAATGTTCAACTTCACTGCTGCCAGGGCAGCGGCCAGCGTGGAGTTCACATCCCCGACCACAACAACCATGTCAGGACTCTCGCTTAGAAGAACTTTCTCAAACTCTATCATCACTTTGCCGGTCTGCTCCGCATGTGTGCCTGAGCCCACACCCAGGTGGATATGGGGCTGAGGCAACTAAGGTCATCAAAAAAGGAATCTGACATATTGTGGTCGTAGTGTTGTCCGGTATGGACTAAAAAATATTCGATGGATGTCCCCAAAGAAGCGGCGAGCGAATTATGACTCTCGATGGCCCTTACCAGAGGCGCAATTTTCATGAAATTCGGACGTGCTCCTGCCACCAAGATCATTTTCATCTTCATCCTCAGATCGTGAAGACTTTGATGGAATTCAATCCTGCCTGTTTTAAGAGGTTTTTGAAAGCACCCGGCTGCTCTTTCAAAGACGTTATTAGAATTGCATCTAATGCGAGATTCTTCGCCTCATTCAACCCGATCAGTTTATAGCCGAAAAGTTTTCTTCCGTTTCCTCTTCCGTGCTCATCTATAATTCCAACGAGCTTCATCGCGGATCCTTGTAGGGTAACGTAAGCAATTTCCATCTCGTCACTCACCCCATAAAATGCGATCCGCCTGATTCCCTGTTCTTCCATCTCGAGAAGCCTTTTGGATATGAGTTTCTTCATTTCCGCATAGTGCTGAATATTATAGGAGAGGAAATGCAACATCAGTTTTGATTTTTCCGAAAAACCCTTGGGCGTCAGATAGTAGGCAATCCGTCGGGGCGGGAAACCCTTTAGGCGGATCAACCCCCTGCGCGCCATTCTTTTGATGCAGGCATTCGTCACCCCCAGGGCGATCCCGAATTTATTAGAAAGCTCTCTCTGGGAAACCTTGGGGTTCTGCTCGATCGCTTCCAAAACCTGTAGATCAAGCATGCTTTCCGACGGCTTAAATAGGTAATTTTCTGCTCTATTGTTCATTTCTTGAACAATAATAACCCAGAAAAAAGAATTGTCAAGAAAAATATTGGAGATTTCTGAAAAAGTATTTAAAAAAGTATTTTTAGACTGGGGAGGTGGGGTGAAAAAGTCTTCGAGCGGATGCCTTCAATAGTTTGGCACTATCGATTAATACCCTTAAAATGC
>OGCL01001354.1_pt1 | contig 21309 bp, 17 predicted proteins | sample 1570041 | NCBI WGS metagenome assembly OGCL01 (sample SAMN06266162, study PRJEB24511) | hot springs metagenome | isolation source: Hot spring water | place: South Africa: Limpopo | collected 2015-06-22
CTTCAAGATATCTATTGGGTAATCGTTCTGGGGACCGGGACTGATAAAAATTTGCTTCCAAAAATTCATAATATGAGAATTTTCGAGGAAATTGAACATGATAGGGTCGTGGAATTTTATAATGCAGCTGACTTTGTTCTCTTTCCTTCAAGATACGAATCTTTTGGGTATGTGATTGCAGAAGCCCTTGCCTGTGAAGTGCCTGTTATCACAACGAATGTTGGGGTTGCACAGGCTATTTATAAAGATTATCCTCTCAAGATGCTCTTGCTGCCAGCCGTTTCAGATAATAGCGGCGCAATAGCGGATTTATGCATCGAAAAAATTTTGCTGACAAAAGAAGATATAGAACTCAGAAAGGCTCTTGGCTCAGAAGGCAGGAGTGTTATAGAGAAGAACTATAGTCTTGCGAAGTGGCATGTTCAAATGGCTAAAGCATTAGGTATATATATATGACAGTTCATGAACTCCCTCCGGCGAAAAAAGTTTTAATTCTTGCTCCCCATCCCGATGATGAAGCACTGGGCTGTGGCGGTGCAATAGCGCTTTATTCGTCAAAGGGTGCAGAGGTGCATCTTATTGTAGTTTCCTCTGGCGAAAATATCTTGATGAAATTTGCTGGCGATATTGATATCGCTAAAGCACGGGAACGGGAGACACTGGAGGCTTCAAAGGTTTTAGGCATAAAGAATGTTTATTTTCTAAGGTTTCCTGACGGGCAATTATTACTACACAATGATAAGATAAGAGAAAACCTGCAAACTTTGATATCTGATATTCAACCAGATATAATTTTTGCACCTTCGCCACTGGATTATCATGATGACCATAGAACTCTTTCACAAATAGCTATAAAGTTCATAGAGAAGGGATGCAGTTTTAAAGTTGCGTTTTATGAGGTTTATGGTTTATCAAGATTTAATACTCTTGTGGATATTTCTGATGTTATATCTATTAAAGAGAAAGCTATTATGAATTATCATTATAGTCTGTACGAAAAACCTGCGGTATATTGTGAGGCTATAAAAGGATTGAATAGGTTCGAGTCTTTTTATATGGGGCAATTAAAATATTATGAAGCCTTTTGGTTAGTTTCAGGTAAGATGACCCAATCAGAAATTTATTCATGGCTTACTTATGGTATGAATGAACCACCTGATAATATTAAAGTCGTTGATAAACTATTGCATGAGATTGATATGAAGAATCAAGTTCTTTTATCAAAGGAGTCTGAGATTGCGGAAATATCTAAAGCTAAGAATAAAGCTCTTGATGAGTTAGCCGATCTAAAATCAAAGCTTGAAGCTATGGAAGAAAGCCTAATGTGGAGATTTGGCAGAAAATATTACGCAATTCGTGACAGAATATTGCCGGAAGGCAGTTTTCAAAGAAAAATTTATAACCATTTATTAAAATGCCTCAAAAAGGGGCAGACTTGAGTATTGAGTATTTTACTCAGATGCCAAATTTTTTAAATATCATGCCTATCTTAGATTGAGACTTTGAAGTATCTTGGCAGGGCTGCGGGAAATTAGCCCTTTCTGAGGGGAACAACCCAAGGATATAGGTATTTTCATTTAAAATAGAAAAACCAAAAGACTCGAGTTCTTTTTTAGTCCAGCAGGAACGGTGGTTTTCAAGAGGATTTTCGGGCACGACCTGCTCTGCAGGGTCGGTAGGAGTGGCTATGATTACATCCTTTCCTATTCTCCTGAGTTGTCTAATAAATTCTATGCCATAATCCTTTTCAAAATGTTCTAATATATCTATTGCCATGACAAGGTCGTAAGATCTTTCTTTGAACTTTTGTAAACTTTCTTTTACCTCTGAAATGAATATTTCGTTATAGACATATCTATGCAAGTCGGTTATGTATTTGTCAAAGCCTTCTATACAGTCAATCTTTACCCTGTAATTTTCCTTTTTATTGAATGTTAGGTTGGCTCTGTCATAGAGGTTATCGCCTTCTAAGTAGATACGGGATAATGCCCCGTAAATTCCTAGCCCACAGCCAACATCAAGAATGGATGCAGGATTTAATTTTACAACTACATCAAGGATTTTACTTATTTGTAAGTAAGTGCTAATGGGCATAATATGTTATTTAAGTCTTAGCTTGGTAATTAATTTGTCAAGGACATGGTGATTCTTAGAAAATAAAAATATTTCATATCCAAAGGCTTTTTTTTCAAACATTTCTGTGCGCATATTCCACCCCTGTAAGAGTAACTCAATCTCTTCTTTGACATTTTCTCTTATAGGTGCAAAGTCTTTGATAATAAGGTCTTTATTTTTAATGATAAAGTTAGATGCCAGGATGCTTGTGTTTATGATTTTTTCGGTAATGTCCTCGTTATGCACGACCTTAAAATTATGTTTATATGCCATGCTCAGGATGTTCTTTTTTTCGTGAAGAGGACCTTCAGGTATATATCTTATCTCATCACAAGTTAATATGCAGCCGACTTTATTTAAGAGCTTATGGGAGTGGGCAAAAAGAAAATCTAAGTCAAATATGTATTGAGAAGATTCCTGAAAAAGAATCAGGTCAAATTTTTTGTCTGTTTTGTATTCCTCAAAGGAAGTCTCTATCAGATGTGATGTATAATCTTTATATTTTGTCTTTGCCATTTCCATGAGTTTAGTGTCAGGGGAGATGCCGATAGTCTCATATCCTGCCATTGTCAGGTCAACTGTGGTTTTTCCTAATCCACAGCCAACATCGAGGATTCTTTTTGCTCCAGCTGGTATCAAAGATTTCATCATGGATGCCAGATTTTCTTGAGCTGTTTTGATATCTCTGGTTTCTGGTGTCCATAAACCGTAATGAAAATAATCTATAGAGCCTTCTTTGTCGATGAGATAAGCATGATAACAAAAAGGGAACTCAAGGTTCTTGATGAATTCTCTGGATTCAGCTTTCATGTTGCGCCTAATGCTACATTAGTTGATAATAAATGTCAATTAAGCCATTTTGTTAAGATATCTATTCTGACCACCGATAAGGGATGTTCAGGAACCTGATTCTATATCGTTGTATATTTGGCATTTGGACAGCTTTTAAGCTCATCATTGTATGGCACTGCCAGTTCGTGGTTAAATTTTGGCAACTCTTCCCTGACAATGGTTGTTCTACCTTTTTTCATGAGAATGGTTTCAGTGTATTGATGAAAAATTGTAGTGTCGCAATTTGTGCAAAGAGACAATTTTTCCTGCTCGCCTCTTTCATGAAGCCGTCTTGCTCTGGTTAAAGCCTTTCCTTGCCAGATATCAAGAAGAGTTTCTTCAGATGTATCACCTGTTATATAATCTCCCCAAAGATCCTCACAACATAATCCTGTCTTGCCAGGCCAGCCAATAACAAGCTGTTGGTATAATAAACTACAAGGCTTCATCAATTTTAATCTTTTGTTTTTTTCCCTCATGGTTGGCCTTTTAAGTGAAATGGTAATAGAGTCAACAAGTCCAGCCCATTTATTAATAAATTTTTCTAAATCTGCTTTTTCATGTTTGACCATGTTCAAAAAGATATTGGGTTTTTCATTTTTTTTAAGAGATAATAAATATTTGATATTTTCTTCAACATAATCGAGAACCGCGCCCTTTCGATAGTATTCAAAAATCTCTTTTTCCGCTCCATCAAGAGAGAAACAGACCCAGTCAACACGAAGGTCTATAATTGCTTTAGCTTTCTCTTTATCAAGAAGCGTTGCATTGCTAAGAAAACCAACTGAAATGTTATTGAAATTTTTTGCATGACTGACCATGTCAAAAAAATCAGGATGCAGAAGGGGTTCACCTGCACCGTGTATATCCAGATTTACTGGCGACGGCCAAGAACCGATTTCATCAGTGATCTTTGCCCAGCTTTCTTTTTTTATGAAACCTATATCTCTTTTTCGATTTACGCCTTCACCGTATATGGGACACATTCTGCATTTAAGATTACAGGCATTGGTTGGCTCAAGAATAATGCTTTGAGGATATTTTGGTATTTGAAGAGTAATGGGTCGTTTTAATATATATTTAATTTTTCTTAAAATTTTCATTTTATACTCCTTCCAAAATCCATTCATGTTTTAAATTTATTATCCCTAATTCGATAGACTCCCTAGGAATCTTTATTGGCGGAGCCTCCTTCCTGTCATACCAATAGACGCCCTCCACATCAAAGATAAAAGCCTCAATTATTAAGTTTACCGACCTTAGCGGGATCTCGGGGAAAAGCAAAACAACAGTTCTGCTTCCATAAAAAGGTTCCATGTTCAATGTCCCTATGCCTATAATAAAAAGACCATCAACGGTTCTAAGTGTCACAGCAACTCGATAAGGTATTTTGTCGTTGTTGGCAGCTATCTGAACTTCAACATACAAGTCATCGCCCATATGAACAGTCTGCGACGGGCGTGTTACAACTTTTCTAATATAAAAAATCGGAGTCTCTGTGGTGCGCTGGGAAAAGGTTTTCACCGAATCTGTGTCAGTATTTTTACTAAGCTGGTAGTTTTGGTATTCCTGTATGACTTCAAGTGGGTAGCCTTCCATATTTATCTTGCCTTCTTTAAACCATAAGGCTCTGTCGCAAAGCCTTGCTATGTGGTATAGTTCGTGCGAACAGAATACGATTGTCTTACCATTGTCTTTCAAATAAAGTATTTTGTCCGCGCTCTTCTTTTGAAAATGCAAGTCTCCCACCGCGAGCACTTCATCAATTATAAGTATTTCGGGGTCAACTGCCATTGCAACGGAAAAGGCGAGCCTCACAAACATTCCTGAAGAGTAAGTCTTGATCGGATAGTTTATGAAATCGCCCAGTTCGGCAAACTCAACTATATCTGCGACCTTTTTTTGCATCGTTGCCCTGTCAATGCCAAGAAGCGAGCCGTAGAAAAAGATGTTTTCCATTCCTGTGAATTCGGGATGAAACCCTGAGCCGAGTTCCAAGAGTGAGGATACCCTTCCGTTGATTTTGAATTCGCCTGATGTTGGCGATAGAGTCTTTGAAAGAATTTTTAAGAGGGTGCTCTTGCCCGCCCCGTTTTCACCTATGATTCCAAGTGTCTCACCATTTTTGACTGTGAAGGTTATATTATTAAGGGCTGTAAATTCTCTGTGAAAGGGGCGCCGAAGGATAATCTCCTTAAGTCTGCTGGAAGGCTTATCATAAAGCCTGTAAATTTTAGTTAGATTTCGAACCTCTAAAGCAGTCATAATTTATTATAAAACGTCAGCAAAGCCACTTTTAAGTTTTTTAAATATAACAAAACCGCATATAAATGAGATAGCTGACCATGCGAGAATTATTATAATATTTTCAATTGGTGGCAGCTTATTAAATAGTATGATTTTTTGATATGAGGAGGCAAAATAAGTTATAGGGTTTAAAAAGAGAATAATTCTAAGTTTTTCGGGCACAGCTTCAATGCTGTAAATTATTGGAGAGAGGAAGAAAAGTCCCTGTAAAGCCGTTGCAAGTATCTGTCCGATGTCCCTTAAATATGGCAGAAGACTTGAGAACAACATCCCAAGTCCAAATGAGAAAAAAAGTTGTAAAACCAAAAATGGAATGACCATTAATAGAGACGGGCTAAGCGTTACTGTTATTGAGTAGATTATAATGAATAGAATAAATCCTACCATATGGTGTATGTAGCTTGAGATAGTAACTGTAAGCGGCAGCAAAATATTTGGAAATGAGACCTTTTTCACCATTTCAGCATTTTCATTAATAGAATTAGCTGCCCGCATGAGTCCTTCGGAGAATGCAAGCCAGAAAAAAAAGGAAGATAGAAGAAAATAGATGTACGGAATCTGCATGTTTGCATAAGGACGAGCCTTCAAGATTTCAGAGAATACAAACCAGAATAAAAGAATCTGAATCAGGGGCATCAGCACTGTCCACACTATGCCGAGTCCAGAGCCTGCATATCTGGCTTTTAAGTCCTTTATTAAGAAATATTTAAGAAGATTGATATGTGTTAACACAAGCAAATATTTTACTTATAAAAGCCATATTTGTCTATTATTGGGGTCAGACTTGACTATTGACTTTCTCATTGAACTCAAGGCTGGCTTTCTCTTAATTAAATTAGAGAAAGTCAATAGTCAAGTCTGACCCCAATAACTGTTCTTTGAACTGAAAATATTTGGTTATTATAGTATAATATGAAGTTCAATATACTTTATACTTTTAGGTTTAATTAGGCAAAGAAATTATTTTGTGATATGAAAAATCAGACTGAAAATCCATTAGTTTCAATTATAGTTAGAACCAAAGATAGACCAATACTTTTAAAAAGGGCTCTCCAAAGCATCGCTGCTCAGACATACAGCCCCATAGAAGTTGTGCTTGTGAATGACGGAGATCCCTTGCCTGATATAGAATATTACAAAGTAATTTTGAATAGGTTTATCTTTAAGTGTTTAGATAATCATAAGGGAGGTAGGACTAAGGCTGCAAATTTGGGCTTCTATAATTCATGTGGTGATTTCGTTTGTTTTTTTGATGACGATGATTTTTTGTATAATGACCATATATCATCTCTTGTGTTTTTTCTTCAAAATAGTGATTATAAAATAGCATATACAGATAGCCGTTTCGTTATTTTAGAATATGATTCTTCTAGTGAGAGATTCATTCAAGTCAAGAGTTATCTCGCTCCAACTATGGATTTTTCTCGCGAGACTTTGTTCTTTTATAACTATATTCCTTTCATGTGTTTGATGTTCCATAGAGATGTTATAAACGAAGTCGGAGTGTTTGATGAAGAATTTGAACTTTGTGAAGACTGGGACTTAATAATAAGAATATCTAAAACCTATCCATTTTATCATATTAAAAAAGTAACTTCTGAATATAATATTTGGAATAGAGAAACTCAATCGATCTTAAATAATGAGAGACTCTTTGTTTTTAGAAAAAAGATTTATCAAAAGCACATATCTGAGTTAACACCAGAAATAATTGCAAACTTTATATTTAATGGTTACTGGATTAATATTATATTTTTAGAGGATAAGGTATCTATTTTAGAGCAGGAGTCAGTTAATGTAAAACAGGAGTTAGTTAATGTAAAACAGGAGTTAGTTAATGTAAAAAATGAGTATGAGGCTTTAGCAGAAAAAAATAGAGATATTGTAGAAGAGAATAATATTGTTAAATCTGAAAATAAGTTGTTGTTTGAAAAGATAATTAGTTTGGAGAATCATATAAGAACGAACACCATAAGATTTCCTAAGAATATTAAAAAAGCGTTTAAATTTCTTTTAGGCAGGTAATTTTGCCTATGAGTTTTTCCATATCAGTTGTCATTAGAACTAAAAATGAATCAAAATATCTTCACAAAGTTCTTGGTAGACTAAAGGAACAGCAATATAGTGGGGATGTTGAGATAATTGTTGTAGATTCGGGTTCGTCAGATGGCACTCTTGAAATAGCCAATAAATTTGGCTGTAAGGTCATAGAGGTAAGACCCGAGGATTTTTCGTTTGGTCGTGCGTTGAATATCGGAATAGAAAACGCGAGCGGTGAAATTATAGTTAACCTAAGCGGACATTCAGTTCCTGTTAATACGGATTATTTTATGCTTATGGTCGAACCTTTTTGCGATACAAAAGTTGGAGCTACTTTTGGAAGAGATATTCCTTGGCCGGATGCATGCCCATCACAGGCAAGGGATATACTTAATCACTTCCCTGAAAATTATGTTCTTGATGGTAGTATGTTTTCTAACGCAAATGCTGCCTTAAGGAAGAAGTGTTGGGAATTAGTGAAATTTAATGAAGAACTCCCGGCCACAGAAGATGTATTATGGGCTAAGCAGATTATGAATCTTGGTTATAAGATTCATAATATTCCGCAGTCAACCGTCTTTCATTCTCATACTCCTTCGTTACTTTATATCCATAAAAGGGCTTCTGTAGAAAGTAGAAGTATCAATTTAATCTCAGATATCAAGAAAAAATTTGGAATTTCTTCTTTCTTAGGGTTTTTTATTTATAATATCAAAAGAGATTGGTCATTTATGTTTAAAAAAAAGTATGCATTAAAATGGTTTTTTCACATACCTTTTTATAGGTTTTCACAAGCTATAGGATTGTATAAGGGTTATAATACAGCTCTAAAGGGGGAATTAAGTAATTTGACTCTGCCAATTTATTCTTTTGAGTCATGCGCAAAAAAAAACAGAAAAGCTATATTAGTAACTCATTGCTTTTTTCCTGAAAGCGTTGGCGGAACGGAATATTATACATTGAATCTTGCTAAAAAACTTGTTGAGAGAAACTGGGAAGTAAAGATTGTATCATGTCTGAGAGATTTATCACAGAGTAGATACAAGGTTATAGCTAGTAAGTATGATGGGATAGATGTTATAAAGATCAATAATCCACAAGAGTTTTGCACAAAATTTATAGACTATTTTATTGACCATACAGTAGACCATATCTTTCGAAAGATTTTGATTGCAGAGAAACCGGATATAGTGCATTTCCAACACACAGCATATTTATCGTCCCGACTGCCTGAAATCGCATATCAAGTTAATATCCCAAGTGTTTTTACTATTCATGATTATTGGTATATGTGTTTTAGAAGTCAGCTTATAAGACATGGTGAAGGGGTGTGCCCGGGTCCCTCAGATGGACTGTATTGCGCAACTTGTTATGATAATTTAATCCCAAGCCCTGTTAATGTCCCGAGGTTACCTTTTTTTTATAAGGTAATTGAAGTCTCTTTAATAAGGAAATTTGCTGGGGTGGTTAAGAGTTCGCTTCCCCCTCAAGCTAAGCAACTGCTAAAGAAAATTCTTTTCAAAACACAAAATATATCTGAATTGAAGACAGAAAATAAAATCTTTAAGTCTCCTGAGATGTGGAATATACTTGAGCACACATTTAGAATAAACTTTATGAGAAGACAGCTTTCATTTCCTCAGGTTGTGATAAGTCCTTCAATGCATCTTAAAAAGAGATATGAAAAAGAAGGTTTTAGGGAGATTATATACATACCCCATGGGTTTGAGCCCGTAAAAAAAGTTGACACCTTAAAATATGATAAAAAACTTGTTTTAGCATACATGAGCAATATCCTTCCACCAAAGGGGGCAGACATTATCTTAAGAGAGTTGAAGTATGTAGAAAAGAGAGAGAATCTCAAAATACTGTTTTATGGCAACATTTTAGATTACTCATATTATAAAAAACTTCAAGATATGGCAAAGGAGTATTCTTCACAAGTTGAGATTGTTTTTATGGGGCCTTATAACGGAAAGACTGATTTAGAAAAGATATTTACCAACGTTCATCTTGTTGTTTTCCCCTCCTTATGGGAAGAGAATCATCCCTTAATTGTAAAAGAGGCTTTAATATATGGGGTCCCAATACTATGCACATCCTTGGGTGGAGCACCTGATGCTATCATAGATGGTTTTAATGGTTTTGTTTTTGATCCTTATGTGGAGGGTTCACTCGCGGAAAAAATTCATCTTATAATCGATAATCCTGATATACTTGAAAAAATTACCCAAGGGGCGAGAAAAACCAAAATTGAGAGCAACGATGAGCATATAGATAAAATTATTGGAATATACTCTAATGTTTTAGATAAAGCTTATATTTCTGCAAATAGAAATATATAAGATGTTATATTTTTTATGATTTCGATTATCATCCGCACAAAAAATGAAGAATCCAATTTAATATTATTGCTGGAAAGTGCTTTTTCTCAATCCATAGATAATGAATTAGAAATAGTCTTGATTGATTCTGGTTCTACCGACCGAACTTTAGATAAGGCAAGAGAATACAAAGTAAAAGTATTAGAGATCCCATCCGATAAATTCACTTATGGTTATTCGTTGAACTATGGAATTCAAAACTCGTCAGGAAATATTATCTGCTCTATATCCGCCCATTGTCTTCCGTGTAATAAGAACTGGCTTTCAGAATTGGTTAAACCAATACTTGCTGGCAAAGCGCATGCTACTTTTGGCAAACAGACTCCTAAAAAGGATGTTAATCCGTTTGAAGAACTCTTTTTAAGACAAAAATTTCCTGAGAGTGCGACGATATCGGGAAGGATACCTTTTTCTAATGCAAATTCTGCATTTTTGAGAAAATTATGGCTTGAAACTAAGTTTGATGAACACATAACAGGCTGGGAAGATTATCTATGGTATCTAATCATGAAAGATAAATATATCTTTAAGTATGTCCCTAAAGCAGAAGTCTTTCATAGTCATGAGTTTTCAATAACTAAAATGGCTAAGACAGCTTATAAAGATGGTTTGGCATTAAGGTATATTAAAGAGATATATAACATTGGCGTCTTGGGTGATAAAGCGAATCTTTTAGGTAAAGTTAGATATGTTTTTGACGATCTCATCACACACGCAATCTTTTTTCTTAAAAAAGGATATATCTGTTCTATATTTATGTTACCCTTTGTTAAGGCATATATGTATATGAACTATTGGCGAGGCTATAATTCTTTTTATGAAAAGTAAAAGTCCTGTTATATCGTTCATTATCCCCAACTGGAATCATAAGCAATTACTTTCCGAATGTATAGCATCAATTTACGAGACTGTGGGTAATTTATCGAATGAAATTATAGTAATTGACAATGGATCTACAGATGGAAGTTATGAGTATGTTAAAGAATGTTATCCAGAAGTGATATTGATTCAGAATAAGGTCAATCTTGGTTTTGCAAGGGCTATTAATCAAGGGGTGGGAGAGTCTAAGGGTGATTATATATTTCTTCTAAATAATGATGTGAGATTATTGGAAGGTTCAGCAGAGTTATTAGTTAGGTTTTTAGAGAAAGGTCACGATGCTGGAGCCGTTGCACCAGCTCTTTATTATCCTGATGGTAGGTTTCAAGTGTCATGTAGGAGGTTTCCATCTCCTGTATCAATCCTTTTAGAGTTTTTTGGTATTGAGAAGATTGGGCGATTTCGAAAATGGAAATTAAATATTTATGAGCATGTAGAAGGCGTAGTAATGCAACCTATGGCATCTGCCATTCTTATCAGGAGAGAGTGCTGGGAGGCTGTTGGTTTTATGGATGAAAGCCTCCCGATCTTTTTTAATGATGTTGATTGGTGTTATAGGTTTTATAAAAATACGGATTTTAAAATATATTTCTACCCTGAGGCAAAGGCGATTCACCACCATGGAGCTTCAGTTAGCCGTATGAGAACTCGTAAAAGGCTTGAATTTATTTGCTCCCTTGTTAAATTTCAATTGAAGCATTTTCCTGTCGCTAACATAAGCTTGTTTTACCTTTTACTTCTTCATCTTTTTAACCACGTGTATGCATGGTCTTCTTGCAATCACTACGTGGACTCCTTCTGAGTCGAGTTTTTCTTTTAATATCTTTTCCGTTTTTTCGTGGTCAATAGGGTCAACGACCTCTACTGAAGTTGCACCGCAAGCCTTGCAGATTTCTTCGAGGCTGACTTTTCCACCCTGTTCACCTTTTGCAGTTATCCCTGTAAGTGGGGTAGGCTGATGCCCTGTCATGGCAACGGAGGAGTTATCGAGTATCGCCAGAAGTATGTTTGCCTTATTATAAACTGCGCTTATTAGAGCTGGTATCCCCGAATGTAAAAAGGTAGAGTCGCCTATCACTGCGGCAACCCTTTTTATCCCCTGTTGGGATATGCCAGCCGCCTGACTGATGCCTGCGCCCATGCAAAGGCATGTGTCCAGTGCAAAAAGTGGAGGAGCAGCTCCTAATGTATAACAGCCAATATCGCCTGCTGTAAAAGTGGGTTTTGCTTTAACAAGGGCTTGATAGAAATCTCTATGAGAACACCCTTGGCACATAACGGGGGGTCTTCCAGGAAGCAGGCCGGGATTGGATGGTTCTGTTGGTTTGTCCCAACCTTTTACATATCCAGCCATTACATCAGGTCCAAGCTCTCCAATGGTGGGTATCTCCCCTGACATCTTGCCTCTTACATTATGGTGGTATCTCCTAACAATCTCTTCGACAAAGGGGTAGCCTTCTTCTAAGACCCAGACCTCGTCAAGTCCGCCTGCGAAGGCAGAGATAATCTTTTCGTTAATGGGATAAGCTGATATTTTAAGTATTGCAAACTCATCACCATACTCTTTGGCATAGGCATAACCTAATCCGCAGGCTACAATTCCTCTTTTTTGCCCATTTTTATAAATTTTATTTAAGTTGGATTCATCCACCCATTTTATCAATTCAGGCTGCTTGTCATTTAGTATTTTATGACACTTGATTACATTTGCCGGAACGGCTATCATTCTTGACGGATTTTTCTGTAATGAGATGGGATTCTGTGGGCGTATCTCTCCTAATTCAACAACGGTGCTTACATGACAGATTCTTGTAACAACTCTTACGATAACAGGTAGTTCCATCTTTTCAGACAGGTCAAAGGCGGTGATTACCATATCCTTAGCCTCCTGTCCGTCACATGGTTCAAGGCAGGGTAATTTGGAGAATTTTACATAATACCTTGTATCCTGTTCGTTCTGTGAGGAAAACGCACCAGGATCGTCGGCGACAAGAATAACCAGTCCGCCTTTCACTCCAAGATAGGCAGAGGTCATCAATGGGTCAGATGCAACATTCAGTCCAACATGTTTCATTGAGCAAAGAGCCCTTCTGCCCGTATATGAGACTCCTATAGCTGTCTCAAGGGCTACTTTCTCGTTGATAGCCCATTCAGCTTTTCCTTCAAAATTTTTGGCGATATATTCAAGTATTTGAGTTGCCGGTGTCCCTGGATAGCTGGTCGCAAAAGAAATACCTGCCTCTATCGCTCCCCTACCGATAGCATCGTCTCCAAGAAGCAATTCGCGTCGTTTTTGAGTCTTGGTTTCCATTAGATTACTCTCCATGAATAATAGTATTTTTTTAATTAATTAGAAAATGAACTGTAAATTATAACATAAATGAAGGTTATTGGCTATGCGCTGGGAGGATTTTACTTTTTTGGTTTCCACCTGACAGGAAATATCATTTTCACTGTCGTGCCTTTGCCAAAGTCGCTCGTAATCTTTAGTTCTCCAAGGTGCTCAGAGACTATCTGCCTGACCAGGGGCAGTCCCATCCCAAACCTCAATTCTTTGGTGCTGTAAAATGGGTCGAAAATCCTTTCAAGGTTTTCCTGATGGATTCCTCTGCCTGTATCTGAAATGGATAGAACTATGTTTTCTGCTTCCTCTGATGTGTTAATCGTAATCCTTCCCCCTGGCGGTGTTGCCTCTATCGCGTTTCTAATCACATGATAGATTGCTGCCTTGAGCAGATTTCTCTGGAGATTTATTCGCATGGGTTCAGGAGCGAGTTTCAATTGAAGTTCAATCTGTTTATTTGATAACTCCTGCTCAAGTGTGGCAACAACGGAATTAAGGATTTCATTGAGGTCTCCGTATTCAAAAACGCTCTGTCTCGTCTTTAAGAGGGTCTCAAATTCACTTACTATCGTTTCAAGTTTCTTGCATTCATCTATAACATCAAGGAGGTCTGCGTTGAGTTTCTCTTCCTTTTTTACAATCCTTTTACAAAGGGCGCCGATAAGCACAGCGGGGTTTCGCACACGGTCAGCTACTGTCAAGCCCATCAGAGCCATTGTTCTTTCTGCAACAAGGGTTTCCAGCTCCCTGTTTAACTGTATAAGGTCAAGATTAACCTTTTCAAGTTGTTTTTCCTCAGCCTTCATCTTCAGATATACCTTGTATATTATTATAAAAAATAGGCTGATGAATCCTATCCAGAAGAAAAATATGTTGTTGAGGCTTCCGCTGTAAGGGGCGATATGTTCCCAGATATCTTTATGCCCGCCTGCTACAAGGAAGTGCTGTAAAATATAGGCAAAGCCCCTTGAGATGGCATATACACAAAATGATGCCGAGAGCCACATCATGTAATTCCATAAGACTTCTTCTTTGTCTTTTCTGTAAAGCTCTATGCTTTTTGAGAGGCACATGAAGGAAAGGGCTATAAAAACTATCCCGCCGCCTATCTGGACGGCAATAATCGGCAGTATTGGCAGCATCAATGCAGGAGAGACAATGCCTGTTATGGTTTTTGCTGTTTTCTTGCTGTGGGCTCTCAGGGAGAGGTAGAAAAACAACATTCCTGTGTTAAGGGCTAAGTAATCGAATCTCATAAAATAGAAGAGGATATCACCGTCTTTAAGCATTATCGTTCTCTTAAAATATTCCCAGCCTTCTGTAGAGCCAATAAACTCAAATTCCCTGAGGCGTCCTGTAAAAACCATGAAATCCCAGAGGGCAAAAAATATTAATGAGATTAGGAAAAATTTCCATTCCCTGGTTTTATGGAGGTTGCTGCGGAGAATGAAGATAATAACAGCTATCATGGAAATCAAGAAAAAGACCCTGCCTATCATGTGAATATAAATAGCAGGATAATCATGAGGCAGAAAGCCGACAGCGGAGGCGCTTCCGGGAAGCATAGCCATAAGAAGCGAGACGAGAAGAATTTTGATATGTTTATTCATCTTTTTTGGTTTTCTTTGCCTTCTTTTTTCTGTATTCACTGATGTGCCACATTCTGAAAAGCTTCTCGAGTTTGTCTCTATATGCAAGGGCAATCAGTATAACAATAAGAGCTGCGCCGGTAAGGATAAAAAATTTGAAATATTCCTCATGCCTGAGGAAGTCGCCTCCAAAGGTAAGCATGACTGTTCCAAGCAGCCTTCCTGTTCCCCCGATTACGAGAAACTCGGCGGTTGAAAGATGTCCTAACCCCAAAACATAGCAGAGATAGTCCTTGGGAAAACCGGGTATGAGAAATAGGAGAAAGACAATAAAAGCCCCTTTATTGTGCAGTAGGTAGTCAAACCGTTGGAGGGTAGGGGCGCTTACTACCTTTTCAACAAAGGGTCTTCCGAATTTTCTTGAGAGAGTGAAAGCTAAGAAAGAGCCGAGCGTAAGCCCTATTGTTGAAAGTATTATCCCCTTGGTCTTGCCAAAGATAAAACCGCCTAACAACCCGGTAACCTCGCCAGGTATCGGCGCTGCTACTACCTGACATACCTGAAGAAAAATGAACCCTAGAAAGGCTAAGGGTCCAAGCTCATTTAAGAAGTTTATAAGCCTCTCTTTGTCAAGGAAAAATTGCATTAGGCCGGTAATATACAGTAATAAAGTTGTCCCTGCGATAAAAAGTAATAGATAAAAGAGCTTTAGCCACGGCAGGTCTCTTAGTTTTTTAAAATCAAACAAATTAATTTTCGACCTCTTCTTTGATTTGTAATTCTATGCAGCCTGCTTACAGGCGCCGAATGTAAGCCTTGGCAATTAATAAACTCGCGCAACGGGCTTTCAAGCTTTGCTGTCTTTATCCTTAACAAACGCCTTTAAGATGTCAATGGGAACAGGGAAGATGATAGTAGAGTTTTTTTCGGTCGAGATCTCCGTCAGGGTCTGTAGGAACCTGAGCTGAAGGGTTGCGGGCTCTGATTGTATAATCTTTGCGGCATCTGCCAATTGTTGGGCAGCTTGATATTCGCCTTCTGCGTGTATTATTTTAGCCCTTCTTTCCCTTTCTGCCTCCGCTTGTTTTGCTATAGCCCTCAGCATTTCAGTAGGAAGGTCAACATTTTTGACTTCCACAGCCGAGACCTTTATCCCCCACGGCTCCGTTTGCTGATCTATGACCTTCTGTAATTCGGCGTTAAGCTCTTCCCTCTTTGACAGCAGATCGTCAAGCTGGCTTTGACCAAGTATGCTTCTCAAGGTCGTTTGCGCTATCTGGGAGGTGGCAAAGTAATAATCTTCAACCTCAGTAATAGCCTTAATGGGCTCAATAGGCCTGAAATAGACGACTGCATTGACTTTGACGGTGATATTATCCTTTGTGATAATGTCCTGGGGCGGAACATCCATCGTTACCGTTCTTAAACTAACCTTTACCAGTTTGTCTATTATAGGCCAGATAATCACAAGTCCGGGACCCTTAAGCGGTATTAGCCTTCCAAGCCTGAAAACGACCCCTCTCTCATATTCCTTCAGAATTTTTATTGCGCTGGAGAGAAAATAGACAACTAAGATAATTATCAAAATAACTGAAATAAATGAAGGTTGAAACATAGTGCCTCCTCAGGTTTTTTACTATATTATACATAAAACGATTGAGTATTCTAAAATGTCTTTCTTGCTCAAATATAATGAATGATGATATCTTTAATGTAATGAATTTTTGTCTTTTTCAAACCCCAAGCCGTTATATAAATTCTGAAATCAACAGCCTCAATAAATCACATGCAGTGGTCAGGTCTGTCCTTGCCTTTCCTGATGTTTATGAGGTGGGGATGTCTCATCTGGGACTTAAGATTTTGTATGATGTAATAAATTCACTTCCTTATGCCTCTGCCGAGAGGGTTTTTTCTCCATGGATAGACTTTGAGGAATACCTAAGAAGGCAGGAACTGCCGCTTGCTTCATTAGAATCCGGCACGCCTCTGAAAAACTTTGATATTCTTGGCTTCAGCCTTCAGTACGAACTTTCCTACACTACCGTCTTAAATATGATGGCCCTTGGAGGCATCCCGGTTTATGCAGAGGAGAGGCTGAATGCATCTGTCAGTCCCCCAGTAATCATTGCAGGCGGTCCCTGCACTGCCAATCCATCCGTTATGTCGCCTTTTATTGACGCTTTTCTGATTGGCGAGGCTGAGGAGGCTATAGTTGAACTCTTCGAGACGACAAGGCGGTGGAAATTAAACGGGGATGGTCAGAGGATAACATTATTAAGGGATATTGCAGGCATCGAAGGATTTTATGTCCCTCTGATACACAAACAAAAGGACAAGATAAAGAGAAGATTTGTTCATAATCTTGACGATGCTGCTTATCCGATAAAGCCTGTGGTTCCGTTTACAGAGATTGTGCATGACCGTATAGCCGTTGAGGTCTCGAGGGGATGCGCTATGGGCTGCAGATTCTGTCAGGCTGGCTTCATATATAGACCTTTGAGGCACAGGTCGCCTGATAGGATTTTAAATATTGCGGATTTGTCCCTTAACAATACTGGCTATGAAGAGGTTTCGCTTGTATCGCTTAACACTGGCGATTACCCACACCTGCTGCATGTTATAAGAGAGTTTAACAAAAGATATGGAAAATCGAAGGTAGCCCTCTCACTGCCATCTCTAAGGGTTGCTTCTGTTAACAAGGATGTTTTGAGAGAAATCAGATCTGTCAAGAAAACAGGTTTTACGATTGCTCCTGAGGCTGCCACGCCAAGATTAAGGAATGTTATTAACAAGGACTTCTCGGAGGATGATTATGAGAGGTCTTTGAATATGATTTTTTCAGAAGGCTGGCTTAATCTAAAGCTTTATTTCATGATAGGACTTCCCACAGAAAGAGATGAGGATATCGAGGCTATACACCAGATGGTGATGAAGGCGCTGAAGGCCGCCAGAAAAAGCACTAAAAGATTTGTTAATATCAGCGTTACTGTCTCTCCTTTTATACCTAAACCTCATACGCCTTTTCAGTGGCTAGGAAGGGCGTCGCATGAAGATATACGGAATAAACTGCTAAATCTTAAAGAGTTGATGCTGAGAAAAAAGATTAAATTTAAAGGACATAATGAGAAGATGAATTTTCTGGAGGCAGTTTTTGCCAGAGGTGATGAAAAATTATCGAGCCTCGTTTATAATGCCTGGCAATTAGGCTGCAGGCTTGATGCATGGACGGAAGTTTTTGACTTTAACAAGTGGCAGGAGGCTATGGACAGAACCGGTATAGATGGAAACTTTTATGCACAAAGACATTTTGGCATAGACGAAGTGCTGCCCTGGGATAATATTGATTCAGGCGTTAGTAAATCCTTTTTGTCAAAGGAGCTTGAGAGGGCGACCTCTCCCGAAAAGACCCCCGATTGCGTCAGGGTCTGCAGTTTCTGCGGATTGGAGTGCGGCAAGACAGAATTAAAAGCACATGGCGATATTAAAACAACTGAACCAGAAAGCCCATCTACTGTCACAGATTCACTCCAATATGGGGCAAAAAGAATCCGTGTTCAATATTCCAAGACGGAAAAACTTAGTTGCCTGTCACATCATGAACTTATGAGGGCGATTCTCAGGGCACTGAGAAGGGCTAAGGTTCCATTGCTTTTCTCGCAGGGCTTTCATCCTGCTCCACTCGTATCTTTCGGTCCCCCTCTCAATGTAGGCGTTGCTGGAGAAAGGGAATATTTTGATATGGAGATAGCCGCCCCATTTGATATAATATTCTATATTGAGCAATTGAACTCAACTCTGCCCGAAGGGATTAAAATTAGCAAAATGGCTGAAATAGCCAGAGATGAACCGTCTCTGAACAGCTTTATATCAAGGTATGAGTATAAATTAACCGGTCTGGATGTGAAGCTTGAGTCTCTCAAAAGGGAAGGTTTGATAGTTGAAAGGCAGGAGAAGGAAATAGACATATCGGTATGTCTTGAGGATGTTTTTTTGAATGGCGATGAAAACGGAAACAGAGAGCTCAGGATAATTATTGCTGACAAAGGCGACCTCAAGGTCAGGCTCGGTGAAATAATATCAGCTGTTTTCAATAAAGACATAAAGGACCTCGAAATCACAAGAACTCATTTATACGGCTGGAACAATAACTGGATGGAGCCATTATGACAGGCGAGCTTATAATTAATGCAATGAGGGAAGAAAGCAGAGTTGCCCTTCTCGAGGGCGGTCAGGTAGTTGAACTTTATATCGAAAGGAAAAGGGATGCAAGCCTTGTGGGGAATATATATAAAGGCAAGGTTCTAAAGGTATTGCCTGGTATGCAGTCATCCTTTATAGACATCGGACTTGAAAAGGCTGCATTTCTTTATGTCGCCGATATTATGAGAGACCTCGAGGAGTATTATTCTACCTTTGAGTGCAATGAACTCGATGAAAACGAGATATATAAGAAGAATGATCTTTTGGCTAAATCCATGTCTATTGAGGAGCTTATTCAAGAAGGGCAGGATATGCTCGTTCAGGTTTCTAAAGACCCGATTGGGAGTAAGGGTGCAAGGGTTACGTCGTATATTACCATTCCCGGCAGATATCTTGTGCTGATGCCTAATGTGGAACATATCGGTATATCAAGAAGAATTGAGGATGATGAGGCAAGGCTGCGTCTTAAGGCGCTTGCAGCTGAGATTAAGCCCAAAAACTTCGGCTTGATAATGAGAACTGCGAGTGAGGATGCAACGAAGGAGGAGATTTTACGCGACCTCGAGTTTCTTCTTTTGATGTGGGAAAATACACAGCATAAGAAAGACAAACTTGCCGCTCCAGCGCTTCTTTACAGCGATATTGACCTTGTATTCAGGAGCGTGAGGGATTTTATGAGCCATGAGGTAGAGAGACTTGTAATAGACTCTCCCGAAGAATATGAGAGGCTGAGGGAGTTTGCCAAGACTTATTTCCCGCGCCTGATTGATAAGATAGAGCTATACGAAGGCAAAGAGCCGATATTCGATGCCTTTGCGATTGAACTTGACATATCAAGGGCTCTGGGCAGAAGGGTCTGGCTGAAGTCCGGCGGATATATTGTGATTGACCAGACTGAGGCAATGACAGTCATAGATGTTAATACCGGCAAATTCGTTGGGAAGGAAAGCCTTGAGGAAACTATCTTAAAAACCAATATAGAGGCTGTCAAAGAAATTGCCTATCAGATAAGATTGAGGAACATCGGGGGAATAATTATCATTGATTTTATAGATATGGAGAGACCAGAAAGCAGGGAAAAGGTTTTCAAGGCTTTCACGGATATAATGAAGAAAGACAGGGTAAAAAGCACTATTTATAACCTCTCTGAACTGGGCATTGTGCAGATGACGAGAAAAAGGGTCAGGGACAGCTTGGGGAGGGTTCTTTGCGAGCATTGCCCTTATTGCGAGGGTAGGGGGATTATTAAGTCCACCAGGACGATAACTTACGAGATTTTCAGGAAACTCAAGAAAATAAGCCCCCATAGAGGCGCAACAGTTATTATAAACGCCAATCCGGCGGTAGCGGAACTCCTCTCAGATGAAGAAAGGGCAGGCGTAGAGGAGATAGAGAATGCCTTTAATATAAACATCATCGTAAAGGAAGATCAGAATATCCATCAGGAAAACTACAAAATTTCGATACTCTAATAGGATTTCTTTAGGCAAGCCTTTTCGAGTGTCGTGTGTCAAGCGTCGTGTGTTGGGAAAAAGACACTCAAGATTCAAGATTTAAATGGATAAATACAAGAAACTCCGTTCAATTATAATAGAACTCGAATCGGTTGTGCTTGCCTTCTCCGGAGGCGTTGACAGCACTTTATTGGCAAAGGCTGTCAAGGACTCAGGGATAAAGGGTCTCCTCGTTACGGCCTTTTCTGAAACCATGCCAGAATCTGAATTAAGGCACGCAACTCAGATGGCGGTTAATATTAATATCCCTCATCTTGTCATAAAGACCGATGAATTAGCTAATCCACTATACACCGCCAATACGGTTGACCGCTGCTTCTATTGCAAGGATGAACTTTACGGAAGGCTTAGAGACATCGCCGAGAGCTCAGGATATAAGCATGTGATTGATGGCAGCAATGCAGATGATATCTCCGACTGGAGACCCGGAATGAAGGCTGCAAAGCTTCATAATGTCAGGAGCCCCCTTATGGAAGCCGGACTAACAAAGAATGAGATAAGGGATTTATCCAGTCAGCTTGGGCTTCCGACATGGTCAAAACCTTCATCCCCTTGTCTCTCCTCAAGGTTTCCCTATGGTGTTGAGATTACGCGCGAGGCGCTTGGTATTGTGGATAAGGCAGAGGCTTTTTTAAAAAATCACGGTTTTATTGAGGTAAGAGTCAGATACTACCGCACATTGGCGAGTATCGAGGTGCGGGAGGGTGATTTCTCCAGATTGCTTGAAGGGCACTTTCGGAAATCTCTCGTTGAGTATTTTAAATCCTTGGGGTTTAAACATGTGGCGCTCGACATGGAGGGGTTCCGCAGCGGCAAGCTTAATGATGCGGTGGATAGTGGATGGTGGATGAAATCAAGATTTGAGATTTGAGATTTGAGATTTGAGATTTAAAATATTTACAGGTATATAGGTGTCCAAAATAAAAATAATATACAAGCAGGGATATCACACGATTTTTTTGCCAAAGAACTACCTTCTCACACGTGCAAGCCTTTGTGAGACTCCATACTTAGTTTTGAAGTCTTGACAGTTGAGGCTTCCGCTTCGTCTTCAGCCTCCTTGAGGTTACCCGTGGCTTTGGCTCCAGAAATCGCATCATATCCCT
>OGCL01001355.1_pt1 | contig 21298 bp, 21 predicted proteins | sample 1570041 | NCBI WGS metagenome assembly OGCL01 (sample SAMN06266162, study PRJEB24511) | hot springs metagenome | isolation source: Hot spring water | place: South Africa: Limpopo | collected 2015-06-22
TAAAAATCTTGGAGTTCTTTATAATAAAATGGGAATGCATGATATGGCTTTTGAGCAATTCAGCACAGCAATTTCATTAGATTTAGAAGATGCTGAGATATATTCAAATCGCGGGCTCACATTATTTGAAAAAGGACTTTATGAAGATGCAATTAATGACTACAATAAGGCTGTAAAAATAAATAAAAATCTTGCTCCTGTATATGTTAATCGAGGCATAGCCTATGCAGTATCAGGAAATACTGAGCAGGCATTTCTTGATTTTAAAAAGGCATGTGACATGGGGGTAGAAAACGGATGCATTGCATTAGAAATGCTTGGCAAAGAATAGTTCAATTTATTAAATTCTAAATCCAGCGATAAGGATGGGTCTCTGAAGTAAATAGCGATGTTTTGGTAACGGTTCTTTGCGACTGGAGCGTTAAACAGCCGCAAGTGTTTGAACCTGAAGGGTGAGTTTTGCGGCTGTAACGTAAGGAGCATTAGAACTGTCAAAACAAAGCCTCTGAACGAAAGAGACTTATCCTTATCGCTGAATCTCGGTAAACATTATCTGAAAAGGTTATATTTAATTATACACCATATCGCTCTAATCCCATCTTTCCAGCCGATCTTTTTCCCTTCATCATAAGTTCTTCCGTGATATGAAATGCCTACTTCATATATCCTGCATTTAAGCTTCGCTATTTTTGCTGTTATTTCTGGTTCAAAACCAAACCTGTCTTCTTCTATATTTATAGCCTTTGCAATACTGCTCTTGAATGCCTTATAGCCTGTCTCCATATCGGTCAATGTTAAATTGGTAAACATATTGGAAAGAATGGTAAGAAATCTGTTGCCTACCATATGCCAAAAATACAATACCCTTTGGCTATCTCCGCTGCGGAATCTCGAGCCGTACACAACGTCAGCCTTTCCCTTGAGCATGGGTTCGAGTATTTTCTTATAATCATTTGGATCATACTCCAAATCTGCATCCTGAATTATGATATAGTCTCCTGTTGCTGTCCTAAAACCTTCACGTATTGCTGCTCCTTTCCCACGGTTTTTTTCCTGAAAGATTATCTTGTATTTGCCTGTTAACTGCATTAAAAAATCTCTTGTTCCGTCAGTCGAAAAATCATCTACTATAACAATCTCTTTTTTCATGTCTTCTGGAAGCTGGGATTCTTCAACCCTTTTTATGACATCTGGCAGAGTATTTATCTCGTTATAGACAGGTATAATTATAGAAAGCATCTTCATATTCCGCTCTTTCCACTAAATAGTATCTAAAATACATTCCCTACACCCTTTTTTTCAAGTTAGGGCAATTCTGCTATAATCAAGCATGAATCTTTATCTCATAGACGGGAATTCTTATTTTTACAGGGCATACCACGCAATACGCAGTCTGACCAACTCTAAAGGCTTCCCGACAAATGCCATCTACGGCTTCACAAACATGATTTTAAAAATTCTCAGGGAGAAAAAGCCAGATGCAATCGCAATCGTTTTTGACTCGCCTGTCCCCACAGAAAGACGCAAAATATACGAACAATATAAGGCTCAGAGGCCAGAAACACCCGATGACCTGATCGTCCAGATTCCTTATATAAAGAAAATAATCAATGCATTTAATATACAAGCCTTTGAAATGCCTGGCTATGAGGCTGATGACATTATCTGCACCATAGCAAAAAAGACAGCATCGGAAGGCATAAACGTGTTCATTCTCAGCGGCGACAAGGACATGATGCAGGTCGTTGGAAATGGAATAAAGATTTATGACCCTATGAAGGATTTGATAATCGATGAGAATCATGTTATAAACAGATTTGGCGTATCGCCTGAAAGAGTGCCTGAAATTATGGCTATAACAGGAGATGCAATAGACAACATACCCGGAGTAAAAGGAATAGGAGAAAAGACAGCTAAAGAGCTTTTATTAAAAGTGAGCAGCCTTGATGAGCTCATCAACCATCCAGAAAAAATAGAGAGCGAGAGGATTAGAAAAATGATAGTAGACAATATAGAAAACATAAATATAAGCAAAACACTCGCAACCATAGATACAAATATACCTGTGGATATAAACGTCAAGGAAATGGCAATAAAAGAACCGGATTGGTCATCTCTCCTCCGCCTGTTCTCTGAATTTGAATTCAAGAGCCTGATAAAGCTGGTCCCTTCCGAAGGATATAAGCCGCGCGGAGAATATAGGACTATTAAGAATAAAGACGAATTGATAAAGATTTTAAAAGGATAAAATGAGGCAGTATTCGCTTTTTGAAAAGGAAAACATAACAAGCTATAAAGAGGCATCTAATTCCTTACCAATCTCCCACAGCCCGTCGCCTTCAACCTGTCTCTCTTTTGACATAGAGGCAACAGGCAGAAACCCCATATCGGACTCAATAGTCGGGATTGCATTATGCAGGGGAAAGGGCAAGGCATATTATATACCCATCAGGCATACACACGGCGCAAATATTCCGGAGGCCTTTGAAATATTAAAACCAATCATCGAGGATGAAACTATTCCAAAAGTTGGGCACAATCTTAAATACGACATACTTATATTGAGACAGGAGGGGATTCATGTAAAAGGAAGGCTCTATGATACAATGCTCGCATCATACCTTTTAAACCCGAATAAGCCCGACCACAGTCTTGAGGATGTTTCCCTCGAATACCTGTTTCATAAAAAAAGGGCATTTACAGAGGTTCTTGGAAAGAGGCTCTCATTCTCAGAAGTATCAATAGAAGAGGCAACTCGATACGCTTCAGAAGATGCGGAACTTGCGATGGAGTTAAAAGATATCCTCTTTGAAAGGCTTAAAACAGAAGGCCTTGAAGATTTGTATTTCAATATGGAAATGCCTTTGATTTATGTCCTTGCTGACATGGAGGAGATCGGTGTAAAGATAAACAAGGAAAGACTTGAGGAATTATCAAAGGAGCTGGACAGAGATCTCGGGACAATAGAATCGAGGATATATAACATTGCAGGAGAGAGTTTTAATATAAATTCTCCTCAGCAACTGCAGAAGATACTCTTTGAAAAACTTGGTTTAAAGCCGTTGAAAAAGACAAAGACAGGATATTCTACAGGCATGGATGTGCTTGAAGAACTATCAAAGATTCATGAACTTCCTATGGAGATATTGAATTACAGAACCCTTTATAAATTGAAAACTACATATGTCGATGCGCTGCCAAAACTGATAAATAAAAAGACAGGAAGAATACACACCTCCTTCAATCAAACAGTTGCAGCAACAGGAAGATTAAGCAGTAGCGAGCCTAATCTGCAAAATATTCCGATAAGAGGCGAATGGGGCACAAAGATAAGAGAGGTCTTCATAGCAGAAAAAGGACATGTCCTAATATCTGCTGATTATTCTCAAGTTGAATTGAGAATACTCGCACATATAAGCGGTGATGAAGGACTTATAAATGCATTCAACAAAGATATTGATATACACTCAAAAACAGCATCAGAATTGTTCGGTATTCCAAAAGAATCAGTAACAGATGAAATGAGGAGAATAGCCAAGACAGTGAATTTCGGAGTTGTTTACGGGATAAGTCCATTTGGTTTGTCAGAATCTCTAAATATCACCCCAAAAGAGGCTGCTTTTTACATAGAGCAATATTTTAAAAAGCATGAGGGTGTGAAGAACTATATGGATAGCGCTGTCAAAATAGCAAGGGGAAACGACTATGTAAAAACCCTAATGGGAAGAAAAAGGCCGATCCCTGAAATAAACAGCCGCATTACAAACATCAGGCAGCAGGCTGAAAGGCTTGCAATAAACACCCCGATTCAGGGCACAGCTGCTGATTTAATAAAGATAGCCATGATAAATATCTGGAAAAGACTGAAAAAAGAAAACCTAAAGACAAGAATACTTCTTCAAATACATGATGAACTTCTTTTTGAAGTGCCTGAAAATGAACTTGAGATAGCGCAGGGTTTAATAAAACACGGAATGGAAAATGCCCTCAAACTTTCTGTTCCATTAAAGGTTGATATAGGCTGGGGTAAAAACTGGGCAGAGGCGCATTAATCCGAAAAAATGCATTTACATATGGGCATGAACGGCTAAAAGCCTTTACAAAGCACGATTTGGTTTGAATTATCAGCAATATGTTTGTGAGTAAACTTTCATGCCTTATTTCGCACATCAAATGTCTTATAAAAGTAGTGCTGGTAAAGCCATTTATCCGCTCATGCCCATATATATTCAGAGGTCAATTGCATTTCCCGGGTTAATTAGATAACATAGCTTTGTGTTAAAATATTTTAACGTTTGCTTCTTAAATCAGCGAGAGTGGCGGAACTGGCAGACGCACCAGACTTAGGATCTGGCGGGCAACCGTGGGGGTTCAAATCCCCCCTCTCGCACCAATTTATTGTATCCTGTGCAGCCTTATAATATTTGGCTTTCCTAAAAAAGGCGAGCTTGCAGCAAATACAATACTGTCGCCTCTTTTAGCCAATCTTTCTTTTATCAATGCCTTTTCTATATCTGACATAAACCTCGCATCAATGTTCTCAACATCCTTACGCTTCAGCAACTTTGCAGAGACACCCCAATAAAGCTGCAGCATCCGTAAAACATTTTCATCAGGAGTAAACGCTATTATTGGCATACTTGGTCTAATTTTGGAGATCAGCCTCGCAGTAAAGCCTGAATGAGTAAACACAACTATAGCCTTTGCGCCTGTATTATGAGCAGTTTTACAAGCACCGTTTGCTATTGCTTCTGGAAATATTGTGCCCATTTGGTAAGAATACTGCATTGTAGAGGAAAAGCTTTCTTCTGCATAGCATATTATAGCGCCCATCATTTTTAATGCCTCAACAGGGTATTTGCCTAATGCCGTCTCAGCAGAGAGCATTAAAGCATCAGTGCCGTCTAAAACAGCATTAGCAACATCGGTTGCTTCAGCCCTTGTTGGTCTTGTATGTTGTGTCATTGACTCGAGCATCTGGGTTGCTGTTATGACTAATTTCCCCTTTTTGTTTGCAAGGTTTATGAGCATCTTCTGGATTATCGGAACCTTCTCTGTAGGCATCTCTACCCCAAGATCTCCTCTTGCTACCATAATGCCGTCAACTATTTCCATAATCTCATTGATATTGTCAAGCGCCTCCGGCTTCTCTATCTTTGCTATAAGAGGAGGCAGAATTAAATTGTTATTTCTTGCCCAATCTATTACAAGTTTTATGTCTTCTGCGCTCCTTACAAATGATATGGCTGCATAATCAACACCATTTTTAATGCCGAATTCAAGATCATTTCTATCTTTCTCAGTAAAGGCAGGCATAGAAGTTTTTGAGGCTGGCAGATTGACTCCTTTTTTTGATCTTAAAATACCGCCCTCTACAACCTTTGCCCTTAAAGCCTTCCTGTTCTTAGCCACAACAATCAGTTTTATAAGTCCGTCATCAAGGAGTATGGCATCTCCTTCTTTAACATCTCTCAAAAGCGCAGGATATGATATGAACAAACCTTTTCCACTGCTTGTGCCTGTTCCAGGATAAATAAAGACGACTTCTCCTGCTTTGAGCATTGCGCTGCCGCCTTCAACATCGCCAACCCTGATCTTTATTCCCTGCAAATCCTGAAGGATTGCAACTGCCTTTTTCTGAGAGGATGATTCCTTTCTGATAATTGATACGATTTTTTTATGAGCTTCGTGGTCGCCGTGTGAAAAGTTTAATCGTGCAACATCCATGCCGTTTTTAATCAATTCGCTTATTATCTTCCTGCTGCCGGATGCAGGACCTATTGTGCAAACAATTTTTGCTTTACGCATATTACAACACCTCTAAACCCTTCTCCGTTTTCATTACACTTATATGCCTCTGCCAATCAAGTCCCCTTTTTTTAAAATCAGTCCTGTAATGAGCTCCAACGCTTCCCTTTCTCTCTAATGCGGACTGTGCAATCAAAAATCCGACAGTCAACATGTTCTTTAATTCGATCCCTCTTCTCGTATCAAAATCCATTTCAAGTATTTGCTTCCATTCAGACAATTTCTGCATTGCCTCATTAAGAGAAATGCCGCACCTTATGATTCCAACTTTTTCCCACATGAGCCTTCTCAATGAAGTCCTTATTTCTTCCATTTCGAACCATCCGAATTTCTTATGTTTAAGACCCTCTAAACTTTCACTTCTGACCTCTGACTTATGACCTCTGACTTCTGATGATGCAGCTACTCCTGCCCTATACCCATAAACAAGCCCTTCAAGCAGGCTGTTGCTTGCAAGCCTGTTAGCTCCGTGCACGCCAGTGCATGCCACCTCTCCTGCTGCGTATAAGCCGTTTATATTCGTTGCACCATTGATATCTGTCTTTACCCCGCCCATCATGTAATGAGCTGCAGGAGAAACGGGTATCAAATCCTTTGTTATGTTCAGGTCATACTGAAGGCATGTGGAATAAATCATAGGGAATCTTTTTTTGATGAAATGAGCACTTAGATGCGTAAGGTCAAGATATACATGGCTGCTGTTTGTCCTTACCATTTCTGAAATAATAGCCCTCGAAACAACATCCCTCGGTGCAAGCTCTGCATCAGGGTGATAATTTTTCATAAACGGTTCCTTTAGTATATTCCTTAAGATTGCGCCTTCTCCCCTCATTGCCTCGCTCAACAAAAACTGAGGGGCAGATGAAGCAAAAAGGACGGTTGGGTGAAACTGCACAAACTCCATGTCCTCAAGGATAGCTCCTGCCCTGTAAGCAATCGCAATTCCATCTCCAGTTGCAACAGCAGGGTTTGTTGTCCTCAAATAAATTTGTCCGGCGCCTCCTGCTGCCAGCATAGTCGAGTTTGCATAAATGGCAAGCAGTTCTTGACTCCTGACTCCTGACTCCTGACTTTTTAATGCATATGCACCGAGGCATCTTCCGTTGTCAACCATAAGGTCAATCGCTGTGCAGAATTGAAGTCTCTGTATATTTTTTAATGTCTTGACCTTATTTATTAGAACCCTCTCGAGTTCCTTGCCTGTAGAATCGCCATGGGCATGGAGGACCCTCCTTCTGGAATGAGCTGCCTCTATTGTAAATGACAGCCTTGTTCCCTCTCTGTCAAACTCTGCACCCCACTCTATAAGCTCGAGTATTCTTTCAGGCCCTTCTTCAACTAGGACCTTAACAGCATCTTCATTGCAAAGCCCGTCTCCAGCCTTTATGGTATCTTCAAAGTGGATTCCTACTTCGTCTTCGTCGCTCAATGCAACTGCTACTCCACCCTGTGCATATTCTGTACTGCTCTCTGTTGGAATATCCTTTGTAATAACAACAACATTTCCATGGCCAGCAAGCTCTACTGCTGCCCTGAGCCCTGCAACCCCGCTTCCGATCACAAGAAAATCCGTGTTTATTTCATGAATGCCTTTTGTCATAGCAATTGAATATGCCCTCCATAACTGTAAATTCTACCACAAATCCTTGACTACATACTGTATAATTCAATAAAATTTTCAAAACATCAAAGGAGAATTTATATATGCAGGAAGATATAAAAAATCAGACAAAAGATATTTTTGAAGAATCTTTAAAGGGTTACAAAGAAAAAATAAGCCCTGTTGTCAAAGCCACTTTATCATGGGACAGAGACCTTATATTTGTCGGCAGGACAAACGAGGGCTATGAGATAGAGTTTGACGCTCATGTTCAGTGGGGATGCAAGCCGACAGATGCCCTTCTTTTGAGCCTCGCAGGATGCATGGGAATAGATGTGGTCATGTTTCTTAAAAAAATGAAGGTAGAAATCGCCAATTTTAAAATGGATATTATTGGCGAGAGAAACCCAACTCCTCCTCAATACTTTAAAAAGATAGAGATGATCCTAAACATTGCTGGGAAGAATTTAGAACCTAAAAAAGTAGAGCGCGCCATATCCCTTTCTCATGAAAAATACTGCTCTGTATATAATTCTCTTCGGAAGGACATGAATGTAAAGGTAAGATATATCCTAGAAGAAAAAAAACCAGCAAAAGAGATAAGCGATTAGAAGGAAAAGATATTGCTAGGCATTATATCCTCTGCAGAAATAGAAGCAGCTCTGATTTTAGAGCAGCTTAAAGAAAAAAAAGAGCTGCGCATTCAAGGCAAATTTTTTTGCAAAGGAATTTTAAAAAAAAATATTGAGACTGTAATCTGCATATGCGGCATCGGCAAGGCAAATGCTGCACATGGGACAGCCCTTCTTATTGAAAGATTCAAGCCGAATTTTATTTATATTATCGGGATCGCAGGTGCATATCCATCGTCTAAATTAAATATCGGAGATATTGCTATTGCAGAAAAAGAGATATACGGAGATGAAGGACTTATTGTCGGCTCAGGAGTCAGAAAAAGAAAAGAAATGTTTCATTCGATGGACGAACTTAACCTGCCTCTTGCCAAAATTAACAGGGAAATTTATTACAATGAATTTCCTATGTTCATGCCAAAGAAATTCAAGATTCAAGATTCAAGATTCAAGATTCAGATAGGCAATTTTGTTACTGTTTCGACATGCACAGGAATACTAAAGAGAGGGAAAGAGATCGAGAAAAGGCTTAATGCCCTATGCGAAAACATGGAAGGCGCAGCCATTGCGCACATATGTTTATTTTCTAAGATTCGGGCAGCAGAGATAAGGGGAATAAGCAACATCATCGAAGACCGTATGGCAGAACCTCTGAAAAAATCGAATATAATTAAGGCTGCTGAAAATGCTCAGAGGTTCTTTTTAGAGCAGGTTGTATAGCTTCATCACATCATCCCTTGTTATAACGGATTCCACAAGCCTATAATCAACCTTTATATCTTTAAGGGTTTCAACTATATTTTCGTATCCGCCCTCCTGCCTGTCAACAAGAACGATTACCTTAACAACAGACAGCCCGGCCTCTTTCGCCCTTGAAATAGCCTCGATAGTAGATTTTCCTGTCGTAGCTACATCATCAACAATTACGACCCTGTCTCCTGCTTTAACATTGCCTTCAATCCACTGCATTGTGCCATGGGATTTTGCATTTTTTCTCACAACGAATGCCTCGATCGGCTTCCCTTTCAAATAAGATGTATAAGCAACTGCATTTGCTATTGGATCTGCTCCGAGGGTAAGACCGCCGATGGCTTTAACATTTAATTCTTTTATCATATCAAAGATAATATTGCCTATAAGATGCATGCCTTCTGGATTAAGGGTTACTGCTTTGCAATTAAAGTAATAATTGCTCATGCGGCCCGAGACAAGCCTAAATACAGGCTTTTTGCTGTATTTAAATGCATTTTCGTATATCAATTGGGTTAGTCTTTCTTTCATTTGTTTTTCTCCTGTCATAGAAAAGCCTCATTGGTTTAAAAATGAGGCTTTTCTTTCTTGACTGCAATATGTTTCCGTATTTAGTGTTCTCTAATATTTCCTCTCGTATTTTTCGCTTTCGCAAATCTCTTTTACCGTGTCTTTAACCAACCTGTCATTTTCCCAAACCCTTTCACGAATCTTTCTGCACTTAGTTTGCTCATCAGGCCTGTAATAATCTCCCACAGGCTCAGCCCTATAAACTCCTCTGCCGTCCTCTGTCCTATACTCCACTGGTCTTCCTGCTTTTGCTGCCTCTTTTGAGCCGCGTACTGATATGTCAGTAAGTGATGCTCCAGCTACTGCTCCTAATGCTGCACCAATAACACCGCCTCGCCATGGATTCTTTCTGTCAAGAAGAGCTCCTGCTATGCCGCCTATAGCTCCGCCTGCCGCTGCGCCCTCATAATGGTAAGTAGCGCATGAGCTAACTGTCAGCAATACAAATGCCGTTAAAATTAATATTGCTTTTTGCCATCTAACCATAGTTTTGTCCTCCTTGCTTTTCTTGAGCCTGTTCAATAATTCCTGAAGCCTTGAAAATCAAGGTCTTACAAAAATATAAAAATTTCTCTACCGCATTTCGTCATTCCGCTCTCTATGCGGAATCCATGGTTCAACAGGTTCTGCATAGACACCTTAAAACCCTTTTAGTTATTGAACAACCTCTTTGTTAATCAATTTTAGCACTACTCGTTCATTTCTTTCAAATTTACTGTCAATATTGACTTGATTATAGTATAACCATTATCTTTAATTCATGCATATTATCAATTTTAAGATGAATCAAAGGAGCATCTCATGACAAAAATCATGCAAGGCAAAGAACTCGCAAGCAAAATTAAAGAACATGTTCGCAAGGAAGTCCAAGCGTTGAACTCGATGGGTATAAATGTGGGTCTTGCATTGATGCTTGTTGGAGAAAATCCATCATCTAAACAATACCTCTCGGCAACTCTAATGGCATGCCGAAAAACAGGGATAGTCCCTTATGAATACAGGTTTCCAGAATCCGTTTCCCTGAACGAACTGCTAAACTGTGTGCATTCAATAAATAACGACGAACGTACTCACGGATTGCTCGTTTTTTTCCCGCTTCCTAAAAGGATTAACAGCAGAAAAATTGTCAATTCGATTTTGCCTGAAAAGGATGTGGATGGTCTCGGCTCCATATCTATTGGCAAGTTTGCTGCTGAAGAATCTACTCTCCAACTTTACTCAATGCCACACGAGCCTATGACAGCTCAAGCTTTTGGGTTTCTGCCATGTACGCCTTTTGGTGCAATCAGGCTGCTTGAGCATTATAATGTAGAAATTAAAGGCAAACATGCTGTTGTAATAGGAAAAAGCCTTGCCGTTGGCAAACCCCTCTCTCTTATGCTTTTAACAAAAGAGGCAACTGTTACTGTCTGCCATAAGGAGACGAAAAACCTTGCAGAGATGACAAGACAAGCAGATATACTCTGCGTTGCCGCAGGCAGGCCTGGACTTGTAACTGAGGACATGGTAAAAGAAGGTGTTATTGTTGTTGACATCGGAATAAATATCCTCGAAAACGGCAGAGTCGTAGGAGATGTAGATTTTGACGGAGTTTCAAAAAAGGCTTCTATGATCACCCCTGTGCCCGGAGGAATTGGTCCTGTAACAATTGCGATGCTTCTTAAAAATACGGTCAAAAATGCGAAGGCAAGGATTTAAGAGGATAGAGACAACATGCTTATTATTTCTTCTATGCTGATTTCTCCCTGTTGCCCGTCTTTGAGGTTCTTCCATTGAATCTTTCCTGCCCTTAGCTCGTTTTCTCCTATTATAAAGACAAGCTCGGCGCCAATCCTGTCCGCCTTTCTCAACTGGCTCTTAAGAGAAGCTCCTCCATAGTTTGTTTCTGCCCATAATCCATGAGATCTTATATCTTCGGCAATCCTGAACCCCTCTGTTTCGGCCTCTTTTCCAATAGTGGCGATAAAAACCTTTGGTGTTGGATAATGTTTTGTCCATGTTTCTTTTAATAAGGCTGCTATCCTCTCCATTCCAATAGCAAAACCTATGGCTGGCGTAGGGGGACCGCCAAAATCTTCAACCAATCTGTCATACCTGCCGCCTGCTGCAACTGCTTTTTGGGCTCCGAGGTGTTCGCTTGTCACTTCAAATGCAGTCCTTGTATAGTAATCAAGCCCTCTGACAAGATTAGGGTTTAGCGCATAGGGGATATGGAGTAGCTTAAGATAAGAAATTAATTGATCAAAATGCTCCTTGCAATCACTGCATAGATACTCGGTTACAAAAGGTGCGCCTTGCCTGAGTTCAATGCATTTTTCAACCTTGCAATCCAGTATTCTTAAAGGGTTTGTATTATACCTCCTCTGGCAGTCAGGGCAGAAGTCTGCAAGTTTGCCCTCAAAAAATTTCAGAAGGGAATTCTTATAATCAGGTCTGCATTTGTCGCATCCAATGGAGTTTATCTCAAAATTCACATCATTAAGACCTATGACTTCAAGGAATCTCTTAAGCATTATTATGATCTCGGCATCAATAGAAGGCTGAGAAACGCCAAACGCCTCGACCCCTATCTGATAAAACTGCCTGAATCTCCCCTTCTGTGGCCTCTCGTATCTGAACATTGGACCTGAATAATAAAATTTCTGAGGAGCAGGCATATTATATAAATGGCGCTCTACATAGCATCTCACTGCCGGAGCAGTGCCCTCGGGCCTCATAGTAATGCTCCTTTGTGCCTTATCTAAAAATGTATACATCTCTTTTTCAACTATATCGGTGGTCTCACCTATGCTCCTGACAAATATATCGGTAGATTCAATAATAGGGATTCTCATCTCCTGAAATCCGTACAGCTTAAATACTTCTCTTGCAGAGTCTTCTATTTTCTGCCAAATGTAAATGTCCGGAGACAGTATATCCTGAATGCCTTTGAGGGCGCTATACTTCACCTTCCTCTCCTTCCCTCTCTTTGTCGAACTCTAACATCCTTAGATGGCTGTCTATAAGCCTTTTTATTTCTTCCTTAAAATGGCGTCTTATTCCCTTAAGGTCGATAATATCCTCATGTATCTTTACCATTTTTTCTTGAGCATCCTTCAATACTCTTTCTGCGTTCAGTTCTGCTTCTTTTATTAAAAGCTCTGCCTCTTTCCTCGCATTTGCCTTATAGTCCTCAACCATCTGCTGAGCGGTCAGGAGAGTTTCTCTGAGGGTAGTCTCCATGCTCCTAAATTCTTGCAACTGCTCGTCTGACCTGCGCAGTTGCTCTTTAAGAGATGCATTCTCCCTTATAAGTTCCTCCATCTCCTCCCTTATAAGTTCCATGAAAGAGTAAACCTCTTCTACATTAAAGCCCCTAAAACTCATCGGAAACTGTTTTTGCTGGATGTCAAGCGGTGTAATCCTCATATCAGAAACCTCCTTTTATTTTATATCCGAATTCTATAAGAGATCTTATGAAAAATTTCTGAATAAATATAATTCCGATAATCGCTATCAGCGGCGAAACATCGATGGGTCCGAGCCTGTATCCTATCAGCCTTCTTATCGGTCTTAAAACAGGGTCGGTAACTGCGCGGAGAAACCTTACTACGGGATTATACGGGTCCGGGTTGACCCAGCTTACTATCGCTGCGATAATGATGACCCATTTATACAAACCAAGAATAACGTCGAGTATGCTTGCAATTGCTAGAATCAGATTCCCAAATATAAACATTATTCTCCCTCGTTTTAAGCCTTAGATAGTTCCTCAGCACGTTTTTTTGCTGCATATAGTGCAGCATATACTATATCTTTAAATCCTTTTTCTTCAAACACCTTCAGCCCCGCTGCAGTGGTGCCCCCAGGAGATGTCACCATTTCCCTGAGTTTTTCTGGAGGCATACCTGTATCAAGAAGCCTTGCAGCGCCTATCAGTGTTTGTATGGCAAGTTCGATTGCATTGTCCCTGCTCAGCCACATCTTTTCTCCTGCAGCTATCACAGCCTCCACAAATAATGCCACAAAGGCGGGCCCGCTTCCTGATAATGCTGTTACTGCATCCATATATTTTTCAGGAAGGGTAAGCACCTTGCCCACGGACATAAATATATCCCTGACAACTGTAATGTCTTTATCAGAAAAACATTCACATAATGACATCACGCTCATTCCTTCCTGAACAATGGCAGGCGTATTTGGCATTATCCTGATGAGTTTTTTTGTTTTCAGCCTTGATTGCAAATATGAAAGAGTAATCCCTGCAGCTATTGAAACAACTGTTTTTTCCTCTGTTATCAAGTCCGCAATTTCATCGAGGACTATTGTCATGTTCTGCGGCTTTACAGCGAGGATTATTATATTGCATAAAGATGCAGCCTCTTTATTTGATTCCGTTATCTTTATGCCGTATGTATGCTCTAAATATTTCCTTCTGTCTTCCCTCGGCTCAGAGACAAGAATATCTTGAATCTTGAATTTTGAATCTTGAATCATCCCCTTTATCAACGCCTCTGCCATATTCCCGCCGCCAATGAAACCTATCATTTATTTGCTCCTTTCTCCGAATATTGCCGTCCCTATTCTTACCATTGTCGAACCTTCTTCTATTGCAACCTCAAAATCATTAGACATGCCCATAGATAGTTCTCGTAATGCGTAAGGCGTGATGCGTAATGAGTTAATATCATCTCTTATCTCCCGAAGTCTTCTGAAATAAGGTCTCGCATCTTCAAGATTGTCAAAAAACGGCGGCATGGTCATTAAACCCTCAAGCTTCAGATTATTAAGTTTTTTTATTTTCTCAAGCAATTGCATCAAATCCTCTTCTGAAACTCCATGCTTTGTCTCCTCTTTAGATAATTTTACCTGAACAAGAACCCTCTGTATCTTTCCTATCTTTTCTGCGTGTTTATTTAATTCTTCTGCAAGCTCGATAGAATCAACAGAATGAATTAAATCAAACAATTGCACTGCGTATTTAGCCTTGTTCTTCTGCAGATGTCCTATCAAATGCCATTGGATACTTGAATTTTGAATCATGAATCTTAAATCTTGAATTTTCTTTTGCGCCTCCTGAACCCTGTTTTCTCCAAAAACCCTAAGTCCTGCGTCTATTGCCTCTTTAATGGCTTCAATATCAACCGCCTTTGTAACAGCAATCAGCTTGACATCTTCAAGATCTCGTCCTGAACGCATAGCAGCATGGCTCATTCTTTTAAGTATCTTTGAGGCATTCTCTATAAGCATAATAGTCAAAAAAATAATGGATAAAGGCAAGAAGCGATAGGCGATAAGTAAAAAAGGAATACATCTTACTTATAGCCTATTGTCCATAGCCTATAGCCTTTTCTATAGTAGTATCAATTAAAAATAAATTCAAGACTGTGTTATTATTAAGCATGTCTGAAAAACCTGCTTTCAACCTCTCCCTTAAAAGAAAACTGATACTCATGATGGCATTTCTAACCCTAATCCTTATCTCTTCAACCCTACTTCTTTACTCATATGCAGAAAAGATACTGATTAGAGAAATTGAGCGGCAGACAATAGAATTAACAAAGGCAATTCAGATAGGCGTTGAAGAGGTTACCACATTAGGCGAAACAGATGAAGCAAGGCTTGCAAAATACCTTAAAGAACTCAATGCAAAGGGAATTAAAGAGATATCCATAATAAGCAATGCTGACGAAATTGTCGCAAGCAGCAATCCCCTTAAAATAGGCGAGCCAATTGCTCACAAAAAAAAGGAACTCATAATTAAGGCTGAATTGGGGGATCCTGTTTCAGAAGAGGGAAGGACATACAATGTAATAATGCCTATCATTGCTGGAGACACACAGTACGGCTATATACATTTGCAGGTAAATAAAGATGACTTTACAGAGATCATCAAGATGAATACATTTAAAAGAATCGCAGCAACAATCATTGTATTCTTCATAGGCATTATTATGGCATTTATTCTTTCGGAGCATTATGCAAAACCAATCCAAAAGGCAGTAGAAGCTGCCAAAAGGGTTGCTGCAGGCGACCTCAATCAGACCTTAAATGTAAAGAACAGGGATGAAATAGGAGAACTTTCAGAAAGCTTCAACTACATGATTAGCAAATTAAGAGAAAACCGCATTATAGAAGAGAGGCTGAGAGAGGCTGAATATCTCTCGGGGCTGGGACAGCTTTCAAGAAGCATTGCCCATGAAATAAGGAATCCGCTTAATTTTATAAATCTCAGCATAGGACATATATCTGAAAAATATAGGCCTGATGAGACTGACAAACAAAAAAAGTTCGATAATCTTATAGACGGTATGAAGCAGGAGATACAAAGGTTAAATAAACTAATAAACGACTTTCTCGACTACGGCAAGCCTCTAAGGCTGGACAAACAGAGGATACGAGTAGAATATATTGTTGAGGACATTCTTTCTCTTGTATGGGCAAAGGCAGAGGCTGAAGGAATAACTATAATCAAAGAGTTTAGTGCTGAGACAGAGGTTAGCGCTGATCCAGACCTTCTTAAATCATGCATATTAAACATTATTTCTAATGCATTTCATGCTATGGAAAATACGCAAGAAAAGATCTTGAGGATTAAGACATATCTGAGCAATGATAATTTTATCCTGTCTATAACGGACAGCGGCATTGGTGTGGCTGAAGAGGACATCTCTAAGATATTTGAGCCTTTTTTCTCAACTAGGCAGAGCGGACTCGGGCTCGGTCTGCCCATGACACAGAGGGTCATAGAAGAACATAGCGGAAAAGTGGAGTTTAACAGCACTTTAGGCAGAGGAAGCGAAGTAAAGTTAATTCTGCCTGTAAAATAAACTTGAAAGAGGATAATATGGCAGTTGTAATAGTAATTGATGATGAAAAGCGTCAGAGGGATATCCTAAAGACAATTCTTGAAGATGAAGGATACGAGGTTCACACAGCGCCCTCCGCAGAAAACGGACTTGAGTTAATAAAGACCCTGAACCCTGATGTTGTTATCACAGACGTAAGGATGACGGGAATGAGCGGTATGCAGCTTTTGGATGCGATCCCGCAAGATTTTAAGCCCGCAGTCATAATAATGACTGCATATGGAACAATATCATCAGCAGTAGAAGCTATAAAAAAGGGTGCGTTTGACTATCTAACAAAGCCTCTCGAAAAGGATATGATTGTTATAACCGTTAAGAAGGCTGCTGAAAGAAGCCAATTACTAAAAGAAAATCTAATGCTTCAGAAAGCCCTTTTTGAAAAATTCAAAATAGAAGGCATTGTTGGAAGATCAAAGAAGATGAAAGAAGCAATAGATATAGTAAAGAAAGCAGCTCCTACATCTGTAAATGTTCTGATAATTGGGGAAAGCGGCACAGGGAAAGAACTCATTGCAAGGGCAATTCACTATAATAGTCCTCGACGGACCAGCCCCTTCACAGCAATTAACTGCGCTGCGATACCAGAAAATCTTATAGAAAGCGAGCTTTTTGGCTATGAGTCAGGAGCCTTTACTGGCGCCTCTCATAGGAAAATAGGCATATTTGAATCAACAGACAAAGGAACCCTCTTTCTTGATGAGATAGGAGACCTGCCAATGCTGACTCAGACAAAGCTATTGAGAGTTTTGCAGGAAAAGGAGATAAGAAGGCTTGGCGGCAAAGAAAACATAAAGGTTGATGTAAGGATAATAACTGCTACGAATAAAGATATAGAAAAAGAGATCGCAAAAGGTAAATTCAGGGAAGATCTTTATTACAGGCTTAAGGTAATTACTGTTGAACTCCCTCCTTTAAGAGAAAGAAAAGATGACATACCTTCCCTTGTAAATTTTTTTATCGAGAAATACAACAAGGAGTTCGGCAAAAGGATCAAGGGAATAAGCGAAGTGGCTACAAACGCACTCATGAATTATCACTGGCCCGGCAATATAAGACAGATTGAATCAGTCATAGAAAGAGCTGTTCTAATGAGCGATACAGATACAATAAACCTTAATGACATAAGAAGCGAACTGAAACTTCCATCTGACAGCAGAGTCATAGATATTGAAATACCTGACAGAGGCTTTAATTTCGAAGAACTCGAAAAAGCTCTGATTAAAAAGGCAATGGTAAAGTCAAACAATGTAGCTACAAAGGCTGCAAGATTGCTCGGCATGACTTATAAGACATTCTGGTATAGACTCGAAAAATTCGGTCTCAATCCCCCAAAAGAGGATTATCCTCCTGAAAAAAGGAAGCAGGCTGATGAATAGTCATTAGACTTCGCAGCCGCTGTCTAATGATATCGGCTTATATACCAACATTTCTTAAACAAAGATGCACTGGCATGAAATATGCTTTGTCATTACTGCCAAAAATAGGAAATTAAAAAAAAGGGGGTGATATTAGTGAAAAGATTTGCAACATTGCTTTTAGCAGTTCTTTTTGTATTTGGTCTTACTGCAGCTCAGTTTGTTGGTAATGCGTCAGCATATCCTGGCATGACAGAGAAAAAAGACGAGCCAGCGAAGGAGACAGAGAAAAAGGCAACTGTCAAGCAGATTACTGGAGATGTTTCAGCCATTGATGCAGCAGCCAAAACAATTACCGTAAAAGGCAAAAAGGCTGAACTCACAATCACAGCAGATGAGAAAATGCTGAAAGATGTGAAGGTTGGAGATAAGGTTGTTGTAAAATATTCTGAGCAGGATGGTAAGAATGTAGCAAAGAGCATTAAAAAGTCTGAAGCAAAAAAAGAATAGACAATGAAGGAAGAAAAGAAGGCCGAGCCTGCAAAGAAATAATAAATTTTCTTTTTCTAAAAAGAGACGGCCATCAAGGCCGTCTCTTTTTTTTCTGTTCTTTACCTTTTCCCAATTTTTGGGATAAAATAGTCGATGCGATTTAAGGTTCAACTTGAGAATTTCTCATTGTGCTTTGCGCACTGCATTTGACAATAATTAAGGAGGTTTTGCAATGATCAAGATTCAGCCGGCTGACCGTGTCAAGAACCTTCCTCCATATCTGTTTGCTGCTATCGATAAAATGAAGCAAGAAGCCATTTCAAAGGGTGTAGATCTTGTAGACCTGATCATTGTCGAACCAGACATTCCAACACCAAGACATATAGTGGATGCAATGAAAACAGCGGTAGAAAAGCCTTCAAATCATAAATATCCTTCTTATGAAGGCATGCCATCTTATAGAGAGGCTGTAGCAAGCTGGTACAGGCAGAGATTTAATATACCATTAGATCCTAAGACAGAGGTATTGTCTCTTATAGGATCAAAAGAAGGGATAGGACATATACCCCTCGCATTTATTAATCCAGGAGATGTCGTGCTTGTTCCATCTCCTGGCTATCCTGTTTATCCTGTTGGAACTCTATTTGCTGGAGGGGAGCCGCATGCAATGCCTCTTAAAGAAGAAAACGGCTTTCTGCCAGACCTGAGAGATATACCTAATGATATATTGAAAAGAAGCAAATTAATGTTTCTGAATTATCCCAACAATCCTACCTCTGCATCGGCTTCAGAGTCATTTTTTAAAGATGCAATCGCCATTGCTGAAAAGTATAATATAATCATATGCCACGACGCTGCATACTCAGAAATATATTACGACAATAAAAGACCGATAAGCTTTCTAAATGTTGAAGGCGCCAAGGATGTTGGGATAGAATTCCATTCTCTGTCAAAAACTTACAATATGACAGGATGGAGAATCGGATTTGCTGTTGGGAATAAGGATGTAATTTCTGGACTTGGAAAGATAAAGACCAATCTCGACTCAGGAGTATTTCAGGCAGTTCAAGAGGCATCAATTATAGCACTGCAAACAGAGGATTCTGTTTTATCAGAAATCAGAATGACTTATCAGGAGCGCAGGGATGCTCTTTATCAGGGGCTTAAGGATATTGGATTTAAGACAACTAAACCTGATGCAACATTTTACCTGTGGGCAACAGTCCCTTCTGGTTTTGATTCTCAAAGATTCGTTGCTCATTTACTCGAAAAAGCAGGTGTGCTTTGCACACCTGGCATCGGATTTGGCGCTTCCGGAGAAGGATATATAAGGTTTGCACTGACTCAGAACAAAGAGAGGATAAAAGAGGCAGTAGATAGGATTAAAAAGGCATTATAAAGTGAAGAGTGATGGTAATAAATATTTTCTCTAAACCGGACCACTCTTCACTCGCTACTGTTTATATTGGCATGGGATCTAATATCGGCAATAGGGAATCTAACTGCTGGGATGCAATAAAAAGAATGCAAATGAAAGACATAACAATAAAAAAAACATCTTCGATGCATGAGACCGAGCCTTGGGGACTAAAAGAACAGCCTAAATTTATCAACATGGCTATAGAGGCAGAAACTCGTCTATCACCTGAAGAATTATTAAAGACACTCAAAGATATAGAAAAAGATATGGGGAGAAAAGAGGGTGTCAAGTGGGGGCCTCGCATCATCGACCTTGACATTTTGTTTTATAATGATATATTAATTGACATGGAAAACCTGCACATACCACACCCTTTGCTTCACAAAAGGGATTTTGTTCTTCTACCTCTATTCGAGATTGCGCCTGACAAGGTGCATCCTGTTTTAAAAAAGACTATCAGACAACTTAAAGAGGATATGAATGCTTAGGACATTAAATATCAAAAGCAGGGCAAAAACAGAATTTATAGATATTACCGAAGACATCCGCCAGATAATAAAGGAATCAGGCTTAAAAAATGGAATCTGTTATGTTTATGTTCCGCACACAACTGCAGGGATTACTATAAATGAGGGGGCAGATCCTTCTGTCAAAAGGGACATAATTTCGATATTAAACAGACTCATACCATTTGAAAGTGATTATCAGCACATGGAGGGTAATTCTGCTGCTCATATAAAGTCAACCATAGTTGGTGTATCTTTATTTGTTATAGTGGAAGAAAACCGCCCGATTCTCGGCACATGGCAGTCTATATATTTTTGCGAATTTGACGGCCCGAGACATAGAAGGGTGATTGTGAAGACGGATTAGGGCTCAACTTGCCAAAGATTCTGCCAATCCTGTAAAATACATAAAAAAGATTAGGGGGTCTTGTCTTGAAAGAAAAAATTCATCCAAATTATAAAGAGGCAAAAGTCGCATGTGCATGCGGAGAAACATTTACTACAAGGTCAACTAAAGAGAGCATCCATATTGACATATGCTCAAAATGCCATCCCTTTTTCACAGGCAAACAAAAGATTCTCGATGCAGAAGGAAGGGTTGAGAAGTTCAAGAGAAAATACGCACAGAAATAGCATATAAAGGATTGGGGATTAGGGTTTAGGGTTTAGTCTAAATTCTAATCCCTTTTTATTGGAGAAACATGAAAAACATAGGCGGACAGGCAGTAATAGAGGGAGTAATGATGAAATCAGCTCGCGGATGGAGCGTGGCTGTAAGAAATCTGAATGGAGAAATCAGCACTAAAACAGTCGTGCTGAAAAAACAGCCGGCAATTACAAGATTTCCGGTTATCAGGGGTATTTTAGCCCTTTTCCAAACCTTGACCATAGGAATAAAGGCGCTTGAGTTCTCCGGAAGTGTTGCATACGATGACAAAGACGGCAGCAAGCCAATAAGCACATTTGGCATGTTTGTATCCATTGTTCTTGCCTTTGTCCTTGCTGTCGTCCTTTTCAAATTTCTTCCTCTTTTACTTGCATCGCTTTTAGGCAATCTCTCTGATAATATTTCTAAAAACCCTTTCATATTCAATCTTATTGATGGTCTGCTTCGTGTCGGAATATTCTTTCTTTACATATTGTCCATTGGTCTATGGAAGGAGATGAAAAGGATATACGAGTATCATGGAGCTGAACACAAGGTCATACATGCATACGAACACGGAGTGGATCTAACAGTAGAAAATGTGAAAAATTATAAGCCTTTTCACCCAAGATGCGGAACCAGTTTTTTATTGATTGTTATGATCGTCAGCA